>Ga0209107_10000392_pt1 | contig 26066 bp, 28 predicted proteins | sample LakErihyJuly2011_2_FD_187460 | JGI IMG/M metagenome (GOLD analysis project Ga0209107, IMG submission 187460) | Freshwater microbial communities from dead zone in Lake Erie, Canada - CCB hypolimnion July 2011 (SPAdes) (version 2) | ecosystem: Environmental > Aquatic > Freshwater > Lentic >...
TCAACATTTCTGATTCAGACTCACACAGCACAGTGTTTTCAAATTCCCCACAGATCTCACGAGCAGTCTCGGGGCTCATGTGGCGCGGTGCTACCACAAGTGTGACCAGTTGCTCCAACCAATTCAGATATACCGATATGGCAGTGATGGCATTGAAAGGATCTGTAACAGGCGAGAATCCACGCACTGGATCAAACGCAACTTCAATGTCAAAGAACGCTGTGTTCAGTATGGGGGCGTCTTGGTCTTTGTAGTTTTCTTCAAAGCAACGAAATATGGGATTGATATCTGACTCATAGATCTGTCGCCCGCTTTGTGCTCGAACTTCCTTGCGGAACTCTTTGTTGTTGCGTGTGCTGAATCTTGACACAGGTGTGCCGTAGATGCTTTGAAACTTGCCTCTAGGGTCGTCGTAGTAGAACACATAATTGGCAGGGTACTCTCGGTACTGTCTTTGGCCGTCTCTGCGTTCTACCACGTGAATGCGATCGTGTTCACGATCAAACAAGGCGTCGATATAGCTGATAATAATTCTCCGTTTGTGGCCGGTTGGGCCTTGATACATGTTCTTAACGTGAACGACTCGTTGCTGTTCGAAGCAATATTTATAGCGTCTTGCCCACAGTTTCAAGAATTGTTTCCAACAGTTCTTGATCTTGTTTGGTCTTGCCAAACTCGGCCTTGTGTGCCACGCGGATGGCTTTTTTCAGCACAGCCGGTTTGATTTCTAATTCTTCTGCGATGGCCTTGATGGTGTCAGTAAGTCCGCCTTGCAAGGTATCAATTTCATGCATGACCTGCATACCTTCGTTGATGATTTGGGTGAGTTTGATTTTTTGTTCGCCGTTGAATGATTTGTTATTCATGTAAGTCTCCAGTTATGTATTATTATACAGATTTATAATTTTAAAAGCAAGTGTTTTTTTTATTTTCGAGCAAATTGCTTGTCGTAAATATCAGCATGCCAAAGATATATGTAGAAATAAACCAGGCAATAGAGTTCCACATCAACATCTATGATACAGAAATTGGAGACCAATTCTTCAAACAACATCTGGCCATAGCTGCACAGGACCCTGTTGGATCGGTTCCTGTGATTACTGATTTTACCAAATACAACATTAATTATTTCCAGGACTTGATTGAGCAAGCTCATCGGTCTGCTGCATTAGACTGGTCACAGTATGTCATCAAACCAGGACTGGAGCATTTTCATTCCAATCAACTGCAATTCAACGCCATGCACAAGGATCTAGAAGTGGTAGCAGGGCTCAATCATTATGCAGGACTTGACGCTGATCAAGTCCTGCTGGTTGACGAATTGCATTGTTGTCTACACGGTTTAGAAACCACAGAAGCTCCACTGGATTATAACTTCACACAACGAACCTGGGTCAACCTGAGTTATTTTATAGGCCCAAAAAACAATCAGATGCCTGAATCAGTGAAATTTTCAAGAACAATACAGCCAGGTGAAATAATGCTAGATTATCCGTATGTGGGTAAGGAACCATTTTTTTGCATGATGCACAATGATAATTCTATGCTGCAACAAACTTGTAAAATGATTGATCGGGTGAGTCTCAACTGGAAACTGCATATCAACACTATAGTTGACAAACAGTGGGGACCACCACCTTGGCCGGCTGATGTAGATGCAGAACTCACAGCATGGTACTACAAAAACAAAGCCGATATGGACGTACTAGGGTACAGTTTACAAAAAATACTGGACCGCACCGGATTCTGTGTGCCTGGAGTAATAGATGATTTATCTACTCTAGAATACATGCGAACAACTCCCAACATCCAGGTAACTGGATATCAACTTATAAACTGACCCAATATGACCAATCATTTTCCAGACATTGCAGTGGTACTGTACAACAACCTAAAACCTCATTGTGCAGATATTGCACAAAATCTGATAGACCTTACAGAGTTTAAATTGTGCGGGCAATATCGGTTTAATCTGTATCAAACAAAAACACTTACTGAAGAATTAAAAAAACTTGCCGAACAAGGATACAAGTGGGCCGGCGTAGTTGCCGCTGGAAACTTCTTACAAAATCAAACAGTGGTAATTGACACAATTGAACATGCTAAATTAGAAAATGCACCAATGGCCTGTCACATATTAGATCGTGGCGGCTACTATCATTTACATCCACAATGGTTTGCACTGGATTTACAGGCCTGGACAGCAGTGGGTCAGCCAGCGTTTGAAGAACAAGAAGGACCTATTACTTTTACCACACGCAAAACACAACGAGATGTAAACAATGTACACGATGATTACACGCCCTGGTGGTTGGTACCTGAATCAGAAGAACTAGTTGAATACACCAGTGATCGCCAATATACAGGTATTAATGTTATTGCTGAATTTATTCGCGCTGGACACCGGATAACCAATATTTCCAATGAAGTCCGAGAAAGAAAAAATTATTGCTATCCAGATCATGCACACAGCGAAATTGTAAAACTCATTGCTGACAAAAATTACGAACCCACGGACGTGGCATTATGGTGGTTCAGTCATGCCATAAGACAAATTACCAAGAATTTAGACACTGGCTATTATGTGTTAAACACAGAAAAACTAGTGGAGTCGGCATTGATGAAAGACCAGCCACTGGATTGTTTTGTTGGGGTGTGCGGAGGTATCAAACCTGCGTGTGTCGCTGGCAATGCTAATTTTGTCGACAATACTCGTGTGTACTTGTTTGATATCAGTGTGGCTGCTATTGAATGGCAAAAATATCTACTGGCAAAATGGAACGGTAATTTTGATGTGTTTGAAAGTTTATGGCGACAGTTCCAATCTGAGAATCCCGGCTATGGCCCACTGTATCTCAGTCATCAGTCAATTGATGCCAACATAGATTGGTTTTTAACCAACGCCGGATTGACCCGTGATAATTTTATGGCAACCTGGACCAAGTACAAGGGTATGACACACACATTTATACACCTTGACTTGATGTCTGCCGATGCTGTTGACAGAATATTAGAAATTACAAACCAATCAACGCTGGGATCTTACTTGTGGACCAGCAATGCGTTTGTCATGGATTATCTCATGTTCTTTAAGACACGGCAATGGGCGCTTGACAAGTCTGATGGTTTTGTAAATGATTTAAGAGATAAAACTACAAAACTTATACTGTTGGAAAACTTAGGGTCTCTACAACAGTTGTTACCCAATGTGCAATAAAATAATATCTTTGTGATCGACTATTTTATATTTCAGCCAGTTTGAACTACAGTGCAAATTCACCTGATCGAACAGCCCAATTGATCCAAGTTTATAGTCATACACTCCGGCCAGTGTCATGGTGTCTGTGATAAACGGAGGGTCTAACCAACAATGGTCAACATCATACATTTGGCTAACATCACTTATTATCGGAAATTGATCCTTGTCAGCGTTAAACGCCTGGATATAATCTTGAAAATCCTGGTCTGATAGGAATTGACGATTCCATACTATTGTTTTAAAAATACCGTTGATGTTTTCACTCAGTGGTATGATTGCACTTTTAGCATAGGGTGCCTCTTTGTCTGATTGTAGCTTATCTATATGCAATTGGTGTGGCAAAAATTGACGCTGGTACGCCATGTAAAAGGTCACGTCAGGCGGTACATGCCTATTGATGATGCGGCGCATCTTGCAGTTACCTTCAGAGTCCTCCGTATGTATATGTCTGCGATCCATGACTGTGGCAGTTATACCATAAATTTCTTGAGACTTTTTACTGTCGTAAGGTCGATCCACAGGATCAACATTGATTAATTTTTCAAAGTCTGCTTTGAACCACGCAATATCGTCGGGTGTTAATGCGTTCTCAAATGTTTCAAACATTTTTTAATGCCTCTTTGTAGCTGTTTACAACTAGATGATTCCATTCAGGATTCCGCCATTGTCCATGTACAATCATGTGAAATCTATCAGTGTTGCTGTTGTTGTGTACAGCATGACGATAGTAATTGTTGAACAAAAATATACTACCGCTATTTTTAAAAGGTACAGTGCCATGTATATTAGTTAGCCTGCAACCCGTTGGATTGTTTAGAGAAATGTTTACAGCGGCCCCGGGGCTGTTGGTTACATTATCGCTGTGAGGTGCAATGTATCCTCCTGGTTCAACCAGCATGTATCGCAGTCGTTGATACTGATTGTACGGAAATACTTCTTTAAAAAACTTCACAGTGACAGGACACTGATCTTGTATTTCTGTCCAGCCATATTTTACTTGATCTGGATCTAATCCGTATGTCTGCGGAACGTTGGTCAGTGTAGCACTTATGCCATGCACAGCCAAACTTTTCCATCCCCGCATGCCTGCTTCTTCGCCGCGGTGAAACACAAACATGTCTCGTAATGCCTGTGCTTCTTGGTACATTTCTGCATATGGAGCATCGATGCCTAGGATTTCTAACCACGGTGCTTGACTGTGTTGCAGTATCCAGTTAGCCTGAAAGTGTACATCACCATCGGGCAATGTTGCTAATTTAAAAGTATTTTTGTCGTTGTATTGATTTAAAAAATCACTGACCCATGGTTCCATTATTTGGTCTTAAGTATAGCTCACTTCAAGCATCACGGTAGCGAATCGCTTTGCCTGCCCAGCAGCCGGGCCACACGGTCCTAAGGTAGGTGTGATCGGTCAAGTGATTCGTTCAGTCCTTGAATCACCCGTTGTATTTGTTTTAATTTTTGGTAGTTTTGTTCTGCTTCACGACCACGATAATAAGCATCGCCTTCGGCGTAGTCGTAATTGGGGTCACGACGCTGTTCAGCCGCAGCCACTAACTCATCAATGTTGGGATATTTTGCTGTCAAGTCACGTTGCATCTTTTCAGCATCTTGTGCAGGAGGCGTATATGGCTGGCGTCTGGCATCAGCACGTGCCATGCCCCGTTCTCTATTTGCAATAATTCGATCAGCTGTCGCAACTGTTGCAGGATCGTCACGGCCGAAGAATCTATTTGCCTGAGCCATGGCTTGACTCAATTGTGCCTTTGGACCATAGTCGCCCAGGCTGACCTCCGCTACACCTTGCTCCGCAGTGACCACAGGCTTGCCACTTTTTCCGGTGTTGGCACCAAGTCCAGATACTTGGCCTTTGGTACCACGGCCACCGGCTGCACCAATATGTGCGGAACCTTGCCAACGTTCCCCTTTGCGTGGTTTGGCTGGTTTGAGTCGTTGTACTTGACCACCACGTGCTAGGAATGCTGCCACAGCGTCATCGTCTTCCGCCATACCTCGATTCGCACTTTCGCCACCACCATCTCCGCCGCCCTCACCAGATTCTCCACTGCCATAGTAGCCATAACCTGGAAAGAAGTATCCACCAAATTTTCTAGAGGACTTTTTCTTTTTCTTTGCCTCTTCAACACCTAGTTTTTTATTATTGAATAAATCGTTGATGATCATGATTATCGTTCTTCTATGTAATCTGTGTTGGAGTTGCGTTGCTGGGCTTGGCGACGAGCTTGATACAACTTCACTGCTATACCAGCATCATCCAGGCTACGGAAGCGACTGGGCAAGGTCTTGCCACCACGACGTAGTTCATAACCTTGGTCATCATCGCCACAACATTCCAGTGCCACACCATCAGCCATTTCAAATGTGGCAACAGGTGCCTGTGGTGCGCCAAGTTTGTTGGCCACATCCAATTCAGCAGCATGTGCCACTTCGGTGTCGCCTGGGTCACTGGGTCCTTGTATGGCAGCAGGGTCAGTGTCAATTTCTTCGTTTAAATCTAAATCACTGTGATTGAATGCCATGTAACTGTTGCCATTCTCATCGCCAGCACGTACTACAAATACTCCAGCATCATCGTCACCTGATTCATCCTGACCAATTTCCCAGCCCATTGCGGCTAAGGTATTTTGCGCCTTGGCCATTTGTTGTTCGGTGCCATTCCACCATTGTGCGGCCAACTGACGTAGAATTTCTTCTTCATCGGGTTCACGGTCGTCTCCACCAACTGGTGCAAATTCTTCAATCTCTTCAGGCTGGCCTTTTTGCACAGCATCCTTGGCTTTGTCTTTCAAGTCGCGGTTTACGCTGACTTTCTTTTCCAATCGATCCAGGTATTGTGTTAGGTCTTTCTTGACCTTGCTGATCATGTCTTCTTCAATCTCGGCCATGGCTTCTTCAAGTGCAGTTCGTGTGGGCTCTACGGAGTCACCAACCATGTAGCCGTCCATGGGATGAGCAGGATCTGTTTTTGCACCCAGCGCACGAATGTGACGAGGCTTGAACAAGGCAGGCAACTGAGGCACCCGTTGTTGTGCAGGGCTCAATCTACCCTCCACTGTGGCCAGTCGGTCCAGTATTGATCTGATGTCGTCGCTCATGCTCGTTGGTCTTTCAGATAACTGCGCAATTGCCATTGATACTTGCCGTGTTGGCTCAACCGTCCTGCCACAAAGTCAGCAATGCCCTGTTGATTTTCTTGTTCCGCAGCAGCAAAGCACTGATTCAGCAGTTCTATCATTTGTTGTGTGTTGGCCAAGAGTTCTTCGATCATGAGTCGAGCACGTGGGATTTTTGATTGTCCTTGTATTACACTGAGTTCGGCAAAACGTTCTAGGCTGCCGGGTGCGTATTCGTCAAGATATCGGATGTATTCTGCTGTTTGATCCAAGGCACCATATGCGTCTTCGTAGATTTCTTGGAAAAAATTATGCAGTTCGCTGAAGTCGGGACCTTCCACATTCCAATGAAATTGGTGTGCTTTGAGGTAGTAGACAAAATTAGTTGCCAATAGAGTTTTTAAATTGTCCGCGAGCATTTTTATTCCTTTTGTATTCCTTGGGCGTGTTAGGCGTAGGATCAGATGCAGTTGTATATTTACCTGTCAGCAAGGAACCTCCAGATCTTGATACCATGCCCAGGGCTGACTCTACAGGGGCAATACCACCCGACACTGTGGCGCCCGCTGATGCTGATTCCGTAATTTCATGTGCTCTCATTTGCGATCTCCACGGCTGTTTCACCTTGATATTCTACTATTCGCCCAGGACCTGCAACAACTCTGAAGTTGTGTACTTTCACACAATCATGGTCTGCATCCACAGTTTCAAATCTTATGGGATAAACACCAGCAGGTGCAGCTATTTGGAAATTTTCTTTCAGGTAGCAATTTTCCCAGGTCCATGTGCGTTCTGCGAACAGTTCATCATTGACGTAGGCTCTGTAGCGAAAAGGCTGCTCATGTGCCTTGGCAGTGACATCACATTCCACACGAACAAAATAAGTTTGCATAGAGATATTTAGCGAAATCTACGCGGACAACTTTTTGGGGATTATTTGCCGGCCACTGCCAAGGCGGCACCTTTGTTGAAACTGGGACTGTAGAGACTGTTGGCCTGTCGCAGGCCCTTGCGTTTTGACCACTCATATCCGGCACGATGTCCTGAACAGTCTTTGGTGCATTCTGACCCCAGAAAATTGAGTTCTCGCAGTTGCTCACGGGTCCACTTGTCAGGAATCACACCGTGTTTGGCCACAAATGCATCGTGCAATTGTTTGCCAGTAATGCCGTGGTCACGAGCAATGGTCTGCATCATGTGATCAATTGCACTGTAGCTTTTGGGATCATCAAGATCTTTTTCCAAGTCTTCTACTGCACCTTCTGCCACATCTTGCTTTAATGATTGTTGTAGATATTGTTCACCTTGACTGGTTACATACCAATATCCATCGTCATCTACAATATAACCGTTACTACTCAAACTATCTAATACATTATCATACTCTGAGGTTCTTGATTCATCTTCTTGGAAATCTAATCCCAAATTAGCCGCGGTATAGATAGCATGTAAAACCAATAATTTACCTAATCCTTTGCCTTTGAATTCTGGATAAATCTCGGCTATGCTACGACCTGTATTTGCATCATATTGGTATACTCCTACTGGGTCGCCACCAACACTTAAAGTAGTTGCAAATTTGTTTTTACCTTTTTGTACCTTGAAACTAACTCTATTATCATCTAAGCCTTCCGCCACACCTTGCTTCTTCATGTTTTTTTTCTGTAATTCTAAATCTTTAGGGGTAGCAGTTCTAATCAAACTTAACCATTTGTCTACAGGAACTGTTACTACTTCTATAGGTGTAATTTCTTTTACATCGGGTTTACTATACCATTCTCTGCTGTTGTGTTTTATGAATAAATCTTTAGGTACCTTGTGCAAGTAAACCATTTCACCTTTTCTAATACCGCCTTTGAATAGTACCATTTGTGGATCGTTTGGAAACATTCCGGTATCTGATCCAGGAGTAGTTAGCCCCATTGCTATAGCAACTTTTGCACTAGGAGTAGCATATATAGCATTTTTATTACTTTCTTCTTTACCACCGGTATCATTAGCCTGACGCGGTACTAGTACCTCATTTCTATACCTAGACCCGTGCCATAGATAGTCATTGACACTTTCTACCACACCTTGCTTTAATCTACTTAATTCGTATATAACTAAATCACCATTGTCAGCACGAGAGGCTTGATATCCCCAGGCCCGAGCATAACGCTGTACCAGTCTGTTGTATAACTTAGCACGGCTTTCAGGATTTACATTAGAACCAGGCTGAGCCATATCGGCTTCAGGTTCTTTGCTGGCTGAAAAACTCAATTTTGAAGGTTTGTATTTTTTGATGTATTTTTGTATAGCGTTTAACACCGTGGCAAAGATTCGCTGTGCATCACCTTCACCTGTGACTTCTTGACTGTTGTTTCTATAAAATTCAACCTGCACCACTTCATGGCCTTCGTCATCTTGTTGATTGTTGAACATGATGCTTAAATTTGTTCCATCGGGCAATTTTGTGTTTAGATCAACGTCACCGTATTCGCTTTTTTCCCATTTGCCTTTATAGGGTTGGTCAAAGGCTTCTGCTACTTTGTTTGTTTTGACTTTTTTACCTTGTACCGCAGTGGTCTTGTTGGGTTCATCTGCAGCGCCGGGTCTGGCACTGGGCATGAACTGATTTATAGTTTTTTGTGTGAGAGGTCCCAGTATGCCATCGATGTCTAAATTGGCGTTGAATCGGTCATTCAACATTTTTTGTATGCGGCGAACAGATTGTTTTTTGTTGTCACCTTCAGCGGCAAACTCTTGTGCTCTCATTTTTTAGGCTGTTGGGCTGTGGGCATGTTTCGGTACACACGCTTGGTGGGATCGTACACAGTCTTCATGGGACCAAGTCCGGCCAGCCGCTTAACTCTGGCTACCATGGCTTGATAGGCATCGCCGTATTGGTCTGGGTCTTTGTCTTCGGGAGGATCACGATAGTCAGCACCCGGTTGTTGTTCGCCTTCAGTGGCACGAGCCGGCAATTTTTTGTAGTTGCTGCCTTTATCGGCTTGGTTAAACTCTTGAGCAACATCCTGACTGATGCCAACTTTTCTAGCAAAAGCAGGATTGTGTGCTGCCCCGGCCATGGTACGAAACTGTGCTTGGCTCACAGACTTTTCATCCAGTGAGGTTTCTGCCACACCTTGCTCTGTTTTGGAATTGCTAAACAACGAGTCAATTACTTTTTTGCCACCATATAATATAGCCAATACAATGCCAGCGGGAATAGCAAATTTAAAAGCCACTTGGGCCAGTTCCATCACTGTTTGTTCTTCTAGTGCTGTGCCCACTTTGGCAGTTATGTCCTTGGCAATGTCTGCTACAGAAGATCCAATTTCGTAGGCGCCTAGTCCAACACCAATTTGTCCTGCATTCTTAGCTGCAACCTCTGCACCAGATTTAGCAACTGGTGCAGCCGCCTTTGCTGTGGCTTTGCCTGTGTTTTTAAGCACCTGTGCAATTTTAGGTGCCATTGCAATTACCAATCTGGCACCTGCAGCCAGTAACGGCGCAAACTCATTTAATTGTTCTTCTTTGGTTAGTTCACCCACCGCGCCTCCGACAAGTCCACCAATTGGCCCGCCAACTGCGTAGCCCTGCACACCAAGGTCGCCCTTCCAGTCTTCCGCCACACCTTCTGACTTGTTGCCATAGTTGGCAGCACCTTTTTTGCGGCACTGAACCAAGCGTCCAGATGCATAAGCACTGGGCCATACCTTGGCTGACGCTTTGACCTTGTGGTAGCAGGCATCTTTCTTTTCAGCCAAGATTAGGTCTGAGAAACTGATGCCACCGCATTCGGGGCACTGTTGTGGGGCTTCAAAAAGTTCGCTTATAATCATTTCTTTTTAGTGGCCACGTTGATGGCCTTTCCTGTACGGTTGGGGTTGGGATCTTGTCTGCGCTTTCTTGCGGCTGCCGAAGCACGACCTTTTTTGCCTAGTGCATGTGCCTTGGCCTGGGGCAAACACTTGGGCTTGCCTTCTTTTGAACTGCCTCTGGCACAGTCGCCACGTATCTTACCGTCGGGACCAAAACGCACCCATTTTTCTTTGAACCAGTCACGAAGATTTTCTTCCAACTCGGCTTCGCGTACAGGCACACAGTTGGGCACCTGACGACCACCTTTGTTTTTCATACCTGCTTGGCGATAACCAGTCCAGCAGGCTTCAAGAATTTCTTTGTAAGTCATGATTGTTTATTTATAGCCAATCTTCATGTAGCGTGTGTAGCGAGTTTCGGGATCTCGCAAGCGGCGCTGACCCCAATACACAGTGGTTTCCAAGGGAAACTTTAGATAAAACACGCCAGCACGTTCAGTTTCAATTCGGGGATCCACCAAGTTGTCTCGACCCTGCATCACTGTGAGTGTGCCTGCGGGCACACGTTGCAGCCAGGCGCGACTCATGTCATTGGTACTGGTGTTGATCACTGTGATGCGTTTGTTGGGATACTCAATCTGTTCAGCACGACCCAGTACTAACTTTAAGCGGCCCGCACGATACAAGGGTTCCAGCAGTTGACGTGCTGTGGCCAATCTGCGTGAGTTGATTTCCACCATGATCAGTCGATTAAAGTCAATGTTGGCCTGTTGTAAAAATATGCCCAGATTACCGTACCATGAGCCTAGAATATAGATGTCGCCGGCACTGCGACCGCCCAGTTCTTTTTTGAGTTGACTGCACAGCCAAGTCTTGCCAGTCACAAGATCTGGAGTAAAACTTCCTGCCAGTGTGCCGGGGCTGGCTTCAGCAGTGATTTCATAATGTCGCATGGCTGAGTTTAATCCGCACTCTCATGCTTGTCTTTTTCAGTGATGGGACCACCTGTGACCCAGGCCTTGCATGATCTTGAGCCTGCACACTTGAAGTGCAAAAAGTTGCAGTAGCCAAGGTCAGCCAGGTTGATACTGGCATTGGCATCCACTGATGCTTGATCACCACGTATGCCATCACTCATGCACTTTCTCATGCTGTCACTCACATCAAATGCTGCACAGTTGCCGCACTGCATGGTACGGGCAGTGGCCACACTCACATTGAAAATTTTTGCACTTTTTTTCCAGTAATCTTCAGGTCGATCAGGATTGGCAGGACCGTAATGATAATTGTCTATGGCTGTTTGACGATTCTTTAGATTCTCATCAATGTCATGTGTGGCCAAGGGGCAGCCTCGTTGCACTGCTTCAATCAAGTTCATGTAATTTCTCATTTTCTGTTGGCCTTTGCTCTGCCGGCTTTCATATTGGCCAGCCAGTGGGCCATGCGTTGCTTTTCACCTGATGAATTCTTGGCAGTTTTGCGCAGACTGCTCACTGACGCTTTGGTATCGACTCCTGAGCGTTTGGCAAGCCCCTTACGTCCAGGATTCTTGCCATCAGCAAAGTTTTCCGCCATGTCTTGCTCGACACTTTCACTTTTGTATGTGGCTCCAGTGCAGACCCAAGCAGGGCCAGTGTATCCTTGAGGGAATGCCTTCAAATGCTGAATAGTTCTGTGCCAACCTTCGATCAAATCATAACCGTTTGATAATTTAGCAATAATAATTGGTTCTGCACTCACACCCTTTTGCTGGATCATTTGTGATTGCTGTGCGTGTCTTTCAGCATCACGTGGTACTTGAAAAGGATTAGAACTACCGCCTTCACGACTGGCAAGCATACGCTGAGTCTTTGGTGTGAAGATATCAAATGTTATGGGCAGTTCAGTCAGTGTCCATTTACAATTACCAAAGTCTTGTTTATTTCTTTTTAGAAAATCATCCAACTCGGCTTGGTCACGGATGCCCTTGGCTTGTGGATATAAAAAGTCTTTCAACACATAATCAGGCCAAGTTGGAAACTGTTGCTTCACAAAAGCAAACAAACTATTTCTAGTTTCTGTCAAGCCTTCCGCCACACCTTGCTGACCGGTAATATTTTGAACGGCTTTTAGATGCCCACTGCCAGTGACATAGACACCGGCTTTTCTTGTAGCAAGATATTGGTCTCTAACATCAACAGTGGCTGCCTTTGCTATTTTTCCTGCCCGGTTGGGATATTGTTCCCAATTGCTGGGCCACATTAAAGCCTCGCCTGCTTTAAGAAATCTAGTGAGATTTTCTTGTGTAGCAGGTTGCTGACTCATTTTTAGAAAATCATATTTGCCTTCGCTGGCCATTTGAAGAAAATTTTGCAGGGCTTGAGATGTGTATCCTATTCCTTGAAAAGAGTTATCTTTGGCAGTATCTAACAATCGGTTGAATATTGTATCATTAGGATCAACACCAACTCGTTGAACTCTGTTGTTTTCATCTACATTGGCAAACAAAACATAAATCCATTTTGGATCATTAGAATTAGCAGTTTTGGCAACTTCGTCATCCCAACTACCAACATATCTGTCAATCTGTCCTTTTGTATAGCCTCGGTCAGTGCCGTTGCCCTCGTACCAAGCACCGTGTTTGGCCGCTATGGTTTGAATTTTTTTCAATGTGTTAGGAGACAACTCCAAGGGCTGGCCGTGCTGTTGTCCAACTATTACGGTGTTGGGGTTTAGGAATATGGCGGAGTCTTTGCTGAAAGGATTCAACTTGTCAAGAAAGTCACCGGTTTTGTCACCCAGGCCTCCACCAATTTTAGCGGCCTTGTCTCCAAAAACACCACCGATGGTTGATCCTATCTTGCGGCCAATCTCGCCTTCCGCCACACCTTGCTGACCCAATAAAGATTGTACCCATGGAATGAATGTGTTTGTGATCCAGTCATTATGTTGTTTGCTTTTGTCCAGTATGCTGGAATCCGCCACACGACCATTTATTGTCACAGGCTTGATACTATTCACAGCGTCCGTGATTTTCTTTTGCACAGCAGGATCAGCATGTTTGATAACTGTTTGTAAGCGGCCAGCTGCTTCTTGCTGCCTGCCTTGCATGGCCAACAAAGCCACTCGTTGTAGGTTAGCATACACAGGATCGCCTAGGTTGTTGAACATTTTATTGATGCCAGCCGCTTTGTTTTCTGCCATGCCTTGCTGACCTGGCACAGTGTCAGAAACGGTTATCATGTTGTCAGGAACTATTTGTACAGGAACGCGACCTCGGTATCCTGCCTCTTGGTATGCTATGAATCTATGATTTCCATCTATTACAAAAAATTCACCATCGTTATTCCACACAAGCAAAGGCTTTAGTATTCCATTTTGTTCTAATTCTGGTAAAAGTTTATTGTTGACCCAATCAGCAACTTTGGGATCTTTCATTGATTTATGACTTTCCCACTGGCGTAATTGATCGAAAGATATTTGGGTCACTGGTAAACTTTTCTTTATGTCATCATCTATTGTGGCACCTCTATTATTTGTGTAGATGATTATGGGTTTTTGTCCAGCGCCTTCTGTTATAAATTCTTGTGCTCTCATAACACCGCCAAGTATTCTTTGAATTTGTTGTGTCGAGCCTGTACAACTTTTGCTGGTTCGTCAGCATTGATTGCTTTTACAACTTGAGTAGTATTATTAAAATCTTTAACAGCAGGTCTAACTTGATTCTTCCAGAACCATAGTGCAATTTGAGCACCCACATCTAATTTACTTGCCAAGTCAGGATTCTTTACCAATCTGTCATCGCCAAATATCTGTTGACTGGCCCTGGTATAATTGTCACGCCCTGTGAGTTGAATAAAGCCGCGACCTTTGAATCTTTCTCCATCGCCTTTGACTCGGTTACCCAATTGCTTGGCCAGTCTGGGTTTTTCATACTTGGCAAATGTTTTCTGGTTGCCCACTTCTTTCATTTTACCAAAATCCCATGATTCATGTCGGGTCTGTGCCATGAACTGTGCCAGTTCTGAACCTTTGAGTCCTGCAGCCTTGGCAGCAGTTTGTAGTGCGGCTTCAGCATCTGGATTGTCACTCAACAAGGTGACACCTTCATCGTCATCAGGGAATTTTGGTATCATTGATGAAATTCTATCTTTCAAGGACGGTGCTGGTTGTGCCGCAGGAGGCGGTTTCACTGTGGGTGCTACAGTGGCAGGCATCTTGCTAACGGGTTTGGAATAATCTGGAACTACAACTCGTTGTCCTATCTCTAACTTAGTACTACGATCCATCTTGTTCAGCCGGTATATCTCCAATGGATTCACATTGTTTTGTCTGGCTATGCTGTACACTGTGTCGCCAGGTTCCACAATCTGTTGAACCATGGCCGGTGCCTTGGCCTGAGCACCCATGGCCATTGTGCCTGCCAAGGCAGCAGTGGCCAGCGCGGACCTTACATCTTCTTCCAGGTTGTGTTCATTCATTACCGGGTATACTTCAAAGCCTTCGCCACTCACACCCTGACCATTTTGACGCAACCAAGCAGCGGCTAATCTATTGGCATCTGCTTGACTGTTGCCCACGCCACCAAAGCGATACACTTCTTGGCCGCCAACCAACACCCGCCATTGTCCGTTCCATTGTCCCTGGCCTGCAGGCTGTGGTGCTGGCTGCTGTGCAGGTTCAACGTCAATAACGCCACCTTGAGCAGCATCTGCACCAGCAGCGGCTCGTTGACGTTGTAGATCCAAAGTGCTTCCTGGGACGGGAGGATGTTGTATACCGTATGTTGCAGTGGCCTGAGCCACTGTTATGCCTTGTGCTTGAACTTGTTCTGCACGGTATTGCTCCAGTTCTGCCAGGGCTGCTTGGGCATTGCTAGCCAGTACAGTTGACACGACAGCGCCGGTGTCTCTATTGAAAATTTCAAAAGGCGTGAGATTCCCTTGTGGTGATTGTTGTGCCGGTTGTGTTTTATTACGCTGAAGATCATAATTGTGGGTATCGCCCTGATTACGTTGGTTCTGAATATACTCTTTAACTCGGGCCATGGCTTCATCTCGTGTGCCATCAAAATACACCCCTTGACCTTTTGAGTCTGTTGCCCACTCGTTCACGCTGACATCCCACAATCTCCAAGGTAATTTTGCATCAGATGTTGATATTTTTTTAACTTTGCGTTCTAACTGTGCCTGACGCACAAAACTTTTCAGTGCTGCCTTGGGCAACTCGCCTGCGGCATACTTGGCAAAGTATGATAGTGGATCTTTTTCACTGGATACGTCCAACAACTTGTACAGTTTCTTCAAGTATTCTTGACGATATGCCGCAGGGTCCACGGCCGCACTCAATGCCACTGTGAATCTACGCAGAGTATTTTCTATTTCTGGAAATTTGTCATTCAACCAATCACCACCTGGGCTGCGGAATTCAATGTAGCCATTTTTCACATTGATTGACGTGTACTTTTCTGTCTGGCGACCATGCACCAGCCTGGTGGCCAATTGATCCAGACCCTGCTTCATCCTGTTCATGAGTAATTGTGCTCGATTAGGATTTTGTCTCACCATATCAACAATCTTGCCCATGGCTGACTTGGCATAGGTGTTGCCAGCGCGACCAAATGAATCCAACACAAACTCATCGCCCAGCAACAGGGCCAGTTTCACATAGTCCAGTTGATCTGTGCCCTGAGTCCAGCCGGGCACACTCACATTGATGTGCAGGCCAGTTGAGTCATTGGTATAACAGCCAGTGCGATCAGCCCAGGCTTTGACTTTGTTCAAGTCGCTCAGTAGTTCTTCAATGGGCAAGGGTGGGCTCACAAACTCCAAGCCTTGATCATCACTGTCATCAGGATCCAAACTGGAATCAGGTTCCACAATGTAGTGCAGACTCCGGGCACTGGGTCGCGGTACTCGGCCACTGTGATAATTATTGCTGGCCTTGACATCACGGCCGATGGCGGCTTGGAAACTGTCAGCTACTTCTTCAATGCTGGCCTCGCCGCCGCCTGTGCTGCGCCAATGGGGCCAGTTTATGGAGTAGGCATTTTCAACACCACTCATGAGGTCTAAATCTTCAGCATCCAGCCAGTCGCTTTCGTCATAGGAGTCTTGATTTTCATCTCGATACTCGTCCAAGGCCCGTTGATAATAATCATTGTTAGGGTCAGCATCAACATTGGAGATAAATTCGTCCAGAGCTTCCTGACGAGCCTCGCCTTCAAGGTCGTCGGGATTCCACTCTGATTCATCTACATTGTTTGCGATCCACTCACTGATGAGATATTCACTCTCGTTCACAAAGTCTCTGTCAATTCTCTCATACAGCCATTCTGCGTAATCATTCTGCATGCGATCACTCATGTTTTCTATATCTCTACGACCGTTGTAGTCACCATCATAGAAAAAATCACGGGCATCCTGTATGCTGCGGCAACGTTGATCAAAGTCATAGTCTGGTTCCTGATCGCCGCCATCATTGTCTCCGGCACCGGGCACAATCATTTCAAATTCCATACCAGCCAAGGCGTCAGTTTGCGCACTTAACTTTTTTAAACTTGACGGACTCATTGTGATTTCAAACAAGTTGTCTTGTTCTTCTGTGAACTCAGCAAATTCACGCAACAGGTTTTGTGCATTAGGTTGTAGCATACCTGGTTCGCCATTGCGACCTGTGTTCAAGGCCAGTTTGTTGGCTTCCTTGCCTACTTGGCCGGGCTTGATGTCCACTGACAGAGCCATGGCATACTGTGGCATGGCCGCTTCACGCTTGTTCTTGGGAATATAACCAGATGCACTTTCGCCCAGGGCTGGCAATTCAAAATGTTCAGGATGACTGTTGGCCCAGTCACGCATGATGATGCCTGCTCGGGCATTGGCATCATTTTCCCAGCGTGATCCAGTTTCGCCTGCGTTGTCAGGCAAGCCGTTGTGCTGTTGATTTTGACTGCAATGCACCAGTTCATGTGCCACAGTACGCAACACATCCAAGATGTGGCGATTGGGCATGCTCACATTCAGCGTATGGCTGTCGGGATCGTAACGACCAAAACTTTGATTGCTTGTGCTCCATTCCGGATCAGTGTGCAAGCGAATCTCAGGTACAGGATCAATGCCCAGCTCTGTGGCAGTGTGCTGAATAAACTCCTGCACCAGATTGGTTTCAGAGTTGGAATCTTCTAAAAATTGTTTGGTGCTGGCAGCCACACCATCTTCCGAACTGTAGGGCTGACCTTGATGTCCTTCACTGAACCCATAACGGAAACGTTGTTGAGGCCGGTCTGCTTCACGCAGACTCAGTTCGCGATCTTGTGCGGCTCTACGTGCGTCCCACAATAGTTTTATACAACCACTGTTGCGTAATATTTTGAAGGCAAGATTTTCACAACCAAACTCGCCCTGTTGTTCAAGACCTGCCTGACGCATGGCCTTGATTTTGTCGGCCAAGGTGGCAATCTTAGATTCATCTCCTGAACGCACCGCATCGTGAATACGTGCATCCAAGTCTGCAACTTTGTCACGCACACACGCATCATCTATTCGGGCACGTTTGCGTTGTGGTATGGAGATCCAGTCTGAGTTTTTGACTGAATAAATGCCTTGGCTGTGGTGTGGTTGATCTGCAGGCTGTACATACAGTTCTACATCAGCACCACCAATCCGTATGTTGTGCTCGTCGTTGTACTGATACTTTTTTGCGTTGAACAATTCCTGATACACAGGTTCGTCAGGCATCTCAACCACAAGATGCAAGTCAATGTCTGAGTTTTTTGTGTAAGAGTAGGCTGCGTTGGAGCCTGATATGGTGATGTCGTCAACGTTGAGATCTTCAACGCCCAAGAATTCCTGAAAGTCTTCAGCAATGGCCAGTAGTCGTTCACGCACTTCAGGAAGCAAGTGCTCGTCTCGCCCCCAGATTCTGGGATTGAGACGGCGGTGAAATCGTACTGCGTCACCAAGATTGTAAGAGTCCAACTCATGAATGTTCATAAGTTGTATTTACCGTTAGGCTGCGGCAGCGACTTTCTTGCTCTTTTTGCTAGAAGCCATCACAACCGGCTCTACTGCGGGGTTATCTTCGGTGATCAATTCATGTGCTGGAGCAGGAACAACCACTTCAGGAGCAACCACTGTTGCAGTGGGTTCAAACATCTGTTTGAGATCCTTGTACAGTTGCTCGTGTGTGTTGTAATCAAATGTGTATGTGCCCACGTGACGCAACAAAATACGCTTGTCCACAAACACTTGTCCACCCAGATCACGCCAGTTTTCACAGAAGGTCCAGTCTTCCGAGTAGTAGCGGTTTTCACGCACAGCAGTGTCAAAGTAGGTTTTCATGTAGGGATTGAGTTCTGCAGGCAGGCCAATGTCGTTGTTGAAAGGTCTAGTGGCAGGGTGTGCATCCAATTTTTCAAACACATCACGCTTGATCAACAAGAAACCTGTGCCAGTTTTTGTAACTTCAATGTGATTGCTGGCGGGGTCTTCCACCAGGCCAGGAATGCCGTTTACACACCATTTGACCGGCAGGCTTTTCATGGGATACAAACCACCAATCACATCTTTTTGTGCGTCCAACATGACCAGCAGGTGCCAGGGTTCCCAGCCAATGTCAGCGTCAATAAACATCAAGTGTGTGCTTTCTTTGTTGTGCAAGAACTTGGCAGTGAGTGTGTTACGTGCTCGACTGATCAGGCTTTCATTGGTCATGGTTTCCACAGTCCAGTCAATGTTCAGTTGACGGCACATGTTGGCCCATTTGATATAACTCATAAAGCATTGTTCTGTCAACTGTCCACCATAACAAGGCATACAGATATGCACTCGTGTGGTGCGCAAATAATCAATGTTCACTTGGATGTTGTTCTGATTTGTTTGTACAGGATCAGTTGGGGGTACAGTGGTAGGCACTGCGTCGACTTTGGTTTCAGACATGGGTTCTCCGTTTAAAATGTGCTAGTATTTAAAGATTATAACAGCGGATGTTAATTTTTACAACCGGCGTTCTTCCACATAGTCTTCATATGTGGCGGCCCAGCCTTGATTTTCGTTTGTTTTGGGTTGACCACGAGCAATACTAATAGTGTATCCTTGCAGTCCTTTTTTGGATAATATGTTGTCCACAAATTCTGCGGCTTCTTGAGAACTGCCAAACTTGTTTCCAAGATCAAGGTGTTTAGTGTCATTACCAATTTTTACAATAGCTATAAAATTGGGTCTGGCGATTTCCTGTGCGCCTAAAGCGCCAGCGGCAGCCATGCCAGCGGCAGCGGTTGTGCCTTGAAGAAATCCTCTGCGGCTGATGTCTTCATCCACTGTGCCCATGGCGTTGTCCAACATTTGCACAACATTGGCAGCCAGCTTGGGATTGGCCTGTGTCGTTGGATACAAACTCATTATCAACGCAGTTTTACGTTTTTCATTTAATTTTGGCCAGGCTGTTCGTATTTCGGACCCTGATGTCATGCCAGGGCCAAATTCCACAGTGGGCAAATAAGCAAGATAAGAATGGCGACTCATGGGCGCCATGGGCTGACCTGGTTGATAATATTGTAATCGATCACTTACAGGCAAGCCTTTTCTGGCTCCTCTAGTGACCAAGGGCAATTGGCCTGTTTTGGGATCAGGCTCTGCTGGAAAGGGTCCTTCGGGGCTGGGACCTGATTGGCTGTTTTTTTCACTCTTGACAAAGATCAACTGTGTGTCTTCTGGATCGTATCGGCTGGTTATTTCTTCTGCGCCAAACGGTGACTTGACTTGCACAAACTTGCCTGCAGGGATTCCGGCCAACTGTGCCAGTTTTTCTTTTAAAGCAAAAGGGAAAGGTCTGTTGCTGGTGTCGTTGGTAGCAGCCACATACACATCAGCGCCAGGAAATTTTTCCTTTGCTGATTGATACAAGGCAGCGTGTCCTGCGTGAAAAGGGTGAAAGCCACCGGGCATAATAACAACTTGTTTCATACCCTGTATTTAGCGTTACATGTTTTCCAGCAACCACAGGTAAATGGGAGTGGAGAACTCAAACACAATGGTGCCGTTGCACCCTGCCGTGCCGTGAAAAGTGTCCTGAATTTCAGGTTGTGTGCCGTTGAAATCATGTGTGTAAACACACCGGGCTAAAAACAACTGATTTACATCAATGCCGTCAATGGTCACTGTAGATATTTGCAAGGTAGCATCTTTGATGATATTACCTGCTTCGTCTACCTGAGTGTGATCTGCTGTTTTGCCCAAAAGCATAATGCGCAATTGGTGTTCACCGTCATCATCGCTCATGTCATGAGCAAATGTAATTTTTTCTTGCACATGATGGTGGTCGAGCAGCAAAGAATCATCCAGCCAAACTTGAACGCCCAGTGGACATTCTGAATTAGACGTTTCCACATCAAATGAAATTTGTACAGTTTCCAATTTTTTTTATCCTAAAAAGTCAGTAAGTGATTGTGACAGAATTTATAATGCCGCCTGAGAATCCAGCTATGCGCAAACGCATCCAGGTAAAGTTGCCTGTTATAGTAGCAGGATGATAGTCTGTGAGTGGTATGGTGCTGCCATCACCGTAGGTGTATGTGGTAAACCAATTGGCCTCAGCAGGGTCTTGGTCCAGGCAGGCTTCTAAGTACATGTCACCTTCAAATGCATCCACAGAGAAAAACACAGTTTGCACACTGCCGCGTCCGCGATAGTAGTTGGCCGCTGTGACAGGATCGCTCGACCAGTCTTGACTGCTTCCGTCATAGTTGCCCGAAGGCACACCATACTCAGTTGTATCAAGAATGGTTTGCGTGGTCATTAAGCCTTGTCCGCTTCCACAACAACACCTGCACCTGCCAGCTCTTCAGCCACTGATTGCAAGGCAGCAACAATGTCGGCCGTAGCAATTTCGCCGCCAGCATCGTTATCTCGGACCAATTTTGAGAGTTTGATCACAACTACTTCTTCGTGTATTTTAGCCATAGTAAACTATTTAGTCGTTTCAATGGGCATGGTCTTTCTTACAATGCCCGGCATCACCAGACTCAGCATGGTGCCTTCGTTGGGGTGATCGTGATCCACAAAATAATGAGCCCGTGAATAGTTGAGATTCAGCACATAACCAGGAAACTGTCCGGTCAACCATGACATCAATGAGCCACAAGGATGCAGGGTATCTTTTCTTGCATTTAAAAAATTAGCCAGCATGAGCCGTTGTTCTTGGGTGTATTTGCGTTCCTTAAAATAAGTTCTGTACGCATATTTTGATTCACGCAGTTGAATCACATTGGCCGGCCGGGAGATCACAGCTTGTCGTGCCAGTCGAACTCTGACTCCGTCATTGCCCAGCGTGACCAATCGATCAGCTAGACCGCGGTGATTGGTGTATACGCTCACAGTCATGAAACTGACCACGGTTTTGAATGGGGTAGTTTCTGCCAACAGCACCTCACGAGTTTCACGCAAGGCAGTTTCTTTGGTAATGCTCCAGGCCCGGTCGGTCCACTTGGCGTTTTCGGCCCAGTGTCGGGCATTGCGAATGGCTGCTTCAAATCTACCAGGCTCTAAATACCGCAGGCAGCTGGCCTCAGAAATGTTCATGGTTATGCACCACTCATACTGATTGTAGTATAGACTGCTACGGTCGTCTGTTTTGATTTTATACAACAATGATTCCGTCGGCATTTATAGTGCTCACTTTGTCCAGTTCGATATCAAATTCCACCACGTCCGCTGCCATCACAGCAGTGATCACACAGTTCTCCAAGCGATCAAACAGCATCCGCTTTGACAGCGGCACACGGATCAGTTCATCAATCTTGCGGCTTAAAGGACGTGCGCCCATCTTTGAATCATAGCCTTTGTCTGCCAAGTGATCAATCACAGGCTCTGACAGCACCAGTCTAATGTTCTTGGGAGTCATGCTGGCTTTGAGTTCGTCCACAAACTTCAACACAATTTTCTTGATAGCCAAAGTGTCCAGTTTGTCAAACTTGCAGATACGATCAATACGATTGCGTAGTTCAGGGCGGAAGAACTCTTTCATTGCACGGTCTTCTTCACCGGTCTTTTCCAAGCTGCCAAAGCCAATGTTGTTGGCATCGTTGGCCTGTGCGCCCAGGTTAGACGTCATGATAATGATACAGTTTTTCACATCTACTCGTTTGCCATTGGCTGAGGTGATATGTCCTTCATCCAGCATCTGCAACAGGATGTTGGTCACATCTGAGTGTGCTTTTTCGATCTCGTCAAACAAGATGATAGCGTAAGGATTTTTGCTGATGTCAGAGATCAGTTTGCCACCACCTATGTTGCCATCTTCAAAGCCCACATAACCAGGAGGCGCACCAATCAGGCTACTAACTGTGTGCTTTTCCTGATACTCACTCATGTCATAGCGCAACAGTTTCATTTCCAAGTGTTCGCTTAGGAGTTTGGCCAGTTCAGTTTTACCTGTACCTGTAGGGCCTAGGAACAAGAAACTGCTGATGGGACGCTTTGCATTGCCAATGCCAGCAAAGTTGATGTACACACGTTCCAGTACCGCATCCACTGCTGAGTCTTGTCCATACAGCTTCTGCTTGATGTTGCTTTCAAGATCCACAATTTTTGCACTGCGTTCGTTTTGCAGTCGATCCACCGGAACACCAGCCACACGGCTGACCTGTGCTTGAATCATTTCTTTTGTGACTGTGACAGTGCCCGCATCTTTCACACGCTCACGTGCGCATGACGCATCCAACAAGTCAATGGCTTTGTCGGGATTCTTACGATCGTGAATGTAGCGATTGGCCAGTTCCACAGAGGCCATGATAGCGTCTGTGTCAATCATGACATCATGGAATTTTTCCAGTCTGGGGCTCAAGCCAATAAGAATTTTTTCTGTAGTTTCAGTATCGGGCTCATCAATGCTGAGTCTGTAGAATCTACGCATCAAGGCACGATCTTTCTCAAATGATTCGTAGTACTCTTCCCAGGTGGTTGAAGCAATCACTTTCAAATGGCCTTTGGTGATTGCAGGTTTCAGCATGTTGGCAAAGTCCAGACTACTTTGTGACCCTGCACCGGCACCTTTCATGGTATGTGCTTCGTCAATAAACAGGATACAGTTTTTCTTGGTTTCCAAGGCAGCAATCACAGCCTTGAATTTTTCTTCAAACTCGCCGCGGTACTTGCTTCCTGCCAGCAGACTTCCAACTTCAAGTCCCCATACTTCATGATTTTGTATAAATTTGGGCACACGTCCAGCCACAATTTCCTGTGCCAAGCCGTCTACGATACAGGTCTTGCCCACACCAGGATCTCCTACCATGAGCACGTTGGCTTTGAAGCGCCGAGCCATCACAGTGATCATTTCGTGCAGTTCAGTCTGGCGTCCGATCAAGGGCTCCAGCTGATCTGCTTGTGCCTGGGCTGTCAAGTTGGTACAGTATTCAGTGAGTATTTCATTGGCCTGCACTGGATTCATTTTGGTTTCGCCGGCATGATAATTTTTGCTGTAGAATTCTGAAAATTCAGTTTTCTTCACACCGTATTTGAGCAAGAAGTAGTGTGCATGACTGTTGGTTTCGGCCATGATGCTCAAATACAAATCCAAGGTGGTCAAGGTTCTGCGTCCGGTAAACATGACCTGCACATTGGCTCGATTGAACAGGCGTTCCAGAGTCTGTGTTTTGCGTGGCTGCACTTGTTCACCGGGCTTGATCAAGTTTTTCAAACTGTCAAGATACACATTGACTTCTTGATCCAATTGGTCAACTTCCACACCAAAGTTGTCCAGAGTTTTTCTAAATGCTGCATGCCGGATCAGGCTCAACAGCAGATGTTCTGTGATCACATATTCGTGATGTTTGTCTCGTGCAATTTTAACTGCTTGATCTACAATGTGTTCGATTTCGGGATTGTTTTGCATGTGTGTCCTTGAGTTGTCCTATGGTTTATTATATGAGATTTCTATATTTGGTGCAACCTTGACTGAGTCAAAATATTTATTTGTGGTGTGTTTGAATAGCTGTCAGCAATTCAGGTGAGATCGAATCTGGCACAAAGGCCTGCACTCGAACCATGATGTCGCCGACGGTGCCGTTTCGGTTGGTCAATCCTCTTCCGCGGAGTCGCAGAGTCACACCAGGCTGACTTCTGGCAGGTATGTTGGCACTCAAAATGTCGCCGGTGATGGTGGTAATGTGCAATTCGGTTCCCAATATTATATCCCAAATGCTCACTCGAGTGTCAGTTATCAAATTGAGATCTTGCCGTTGCCATGTTCGATCTGGTTGCACTCGATACTGCACCACAAGATCTGAGCCACCAGGGCCAATGCCTTCATAATGCACATTGTCCCCGTCATTGATACCTCGGGGTATTTCAATTTCCACAGCACTGATGCCTTGTGCTGTGCCCAGACTCACAGTGCGCTTGCCACCTGTGGCCACATCGTTCAGTGTGATGGTCAAGGACATTCTCACATGACTGCGCTGTCGTGGCTGTTGAGCAAACCCATGTCCAAACATTTGCCCGAATATGTCATTGATGTTTACCCCGCCAGGATGTCCTTGGAATCCTCCAAACTGTGGCCTGGGATTGTTGTATTCAGCACGTTTTTGCTCATCACCCAGGGTGGCATAGGCTTCTTGAATGGCCTGAAACTTCTGAGTATCGCCGCCCTTGTCCGGGTGATGCTGGCTGGCCAGTCTGCGAAAGGCCTGTTTGATTTCGTCAGCAGTGGCAGTTCTGGGCACGCCTAGTGCGGCGTAGTAGTCGGTCATAAGAAAGGTCCTGTATGTTTAATTATACAGGACCCAGTGGTGGTTGTCAATTACTTCTTTTCAGGTACTGGGGTGCCTTCAAGTTTCTTGTGTACTTTGATTTTTTTGCAATCTTGTGCAGGTTTGTTGGTCTTTTTGTCCATGACAACTTTGCCGGCTTTGTCTTTTCGGTCTTTGCAAACTTCTTTGATTTCGGCTGCGGCATGCCCAAGGTTGGCAAACAACAACAGGCTGAGGCCCAGCGCAATGGGCATGAGTGAGTATAGTCTAGTTTTCATAAGGGATCCTTGTTTTTGAACGCAGTCATGATCTTGATCTGAATTCTTTTTGCAAACTCAGGTTGTGGAAAATTCCAACCTATGAAGGCTCCTAGGGCCAACCAAAATAGTGTTTCTAACATGATTTATCTCCTTTAAATTTCTGGATAGTCAGGCTCAGGTGGTGCTTTTTTACCGCCGAATCCTGTGGTAATGGCTGCAGGAGCAGCAGGCGCAAAACTGGGTTCAATTCTGCTGCTTACACCCTGTGCAGAGCCAAAGCTCATGCTGGGCGCAGGTGTTGGCAACGGTGTGCCTGGCGCTGTGGGATTCACAGCAGCTCCGGCCAGTTTTTCTTGTGTGCGACCAAATGCCGCAATGCCCAGCACTGCACCCATGGCAATGTGGAAAAGTCCTGCACCTTGCAAGGTAAGTGGCTGCCACTGTGTGATTGAGGTGTTTTGAAACATCTGCAACACGGCCCACAGCACTGGGAACACTGCCATGTCCAGGGTACAGATACCCATGTACATCCATCCCATGGCTGGGCGCCATTTCTTCTGCATCCAATCTTCGTCTTTCTTTTCTGGTTTTTGTTCTTCTGACATGTCTGGCTCCTTTTGAATATTTATGTAGTTTGGGCTCAGATAACTGCTGTGTAATATTTCAGCAATATCATTTTAAATAATAACATGTCCAAGTCTGTCATTGATCAACTGTACGAGTATCTTTCTAATGTAAAACGTCCTTGGTTGTTTCTTGTGTCAGTATTCAGCATGTTTATAGTTATCTCTGCCTTAGTGTTGAGTGCTGTGTGGTTTTACGTTCGTCGTTAGTGTTTTCTAGGATGGTCGATCAACCATTGTCTTAATTGCTTTAAATCCAAAT
>Ga0209107_10000393_pt1 | contig 26011 bp, 29 predicted proteins | sample LakErihyJuly2011_2_FD_187460 | JGI IMG/M metagenome (GOLD analysis project Ga0209107, IMG submission 187460) | Freshwater microbial communities from dead zone in Lake Erie, Canada - CCB hypolimnion July 2011 (SPAdes) (version 2) | ecosystem: Environmental > Aquatic > Freshwater > Lentic >...
GATCTTCTGGTACAAGTGGATCAACAGGATCTTCCGGTACAAGCGGTTCTTCTGGATCATCAGGAACAAGCGGTAGTGCAGGATCATCTGGAACAAGAGGATCATCGGGCAGTTCTGGAACTTCGGGATCAAGTGGCTCTTCAGGAACGTCTGGATCAACGGGCACGTCAGGATCAACAGGAAGTTCTGGGACAAGTGGTACATCAGTCACCGTTCCAGGATCCAATGATCAAATACTAACATCGAACGGAAGTGGATCATTGGTAGCCGAATCCTTATTAACTTTTGATGGTACAAAATTAAGTCTATTATACCAATCAGGTGACGAAGGTGGTGAGATGCTTCTGAATAAACCGGTAACAAATACAACATTAGACGGTGGTGTTACGATTGATGTTTATCAAAATAAACTTCGTTTTTTCGAACAAGGTGGAAGTGCTCGAGGGTTCTACATAGACATAACAACGGGTGGTGGTGCCGCAAGTACTAATTTAGTAGGCGGTGGTGGCAGTGGGACTTCTGGGTCAAGTGGATCTGCGGGGACGGCCGGTTCCAGTGGATCTACGGGGACTTCAGGTAGCAGTGGTTCGAGTGGAAGTGCAGGATCTTCAGGAACGAGAGGTTCGTCTGGTACATCTGGATCGGCGGGTTCATCTGGAAGTTCAGGGTCATCTGGAACATCAGGAAGTTCTGGATCCACCGGTTCATCTGGAAGTTCAGGGTCATCTGGAACATCAGGAAGTTCAGGTTCGACCGGTTCATCAGGAAGTTCTGGATCCACCGGTTCATCTGGAAGTTCAGGGTCATCTGGAACATCAGGAAGTTCAGGGTCATCTGGAACATCAGGAAGTTCAGGTTCGACCGGTTCATCAGGAAGTTCAGGTTCGACCGGTTCATCAGGAAGTTCTGGATCATCTGGGTCATCCGGAACATCTGGGTCATCTGGAACCAGAGGGTCATCTGGAACATCAGGTCTTCTAAGCTTAACCGGAACCACAGACAACGGGTTAATAACACTCAACGGTTCTCAACCGAACGGAACGGTGGAAACCAACCTTACATTCGACGGAAACACGCTGAGAGCCATCGCAAACACGACCACAGTACCGCTCATAATCGCATCAGGTTCGTCCACTCAAGACTTGGTCAGGATAACGCAGGTAGGAACAGGAAACGCATTTGTGGTGGAAGATTCGACAAATCCAGATTCTACACTGTTCGTTGTAAATGCAAATGGTGCCGTCGGAATCGGTGGAGCACCTAATGCATCATACAAACTAGATGTTATTGGTGGGACTCTATCTGCAGCCATAAACACATCATCCACCACAGGTGACGGATTAGTTGCATCTGGAGGAGGCCCTGGTAGATACGGAGTTTGGGCGTCAAACGTAGGAGACGCCAACGGAACATATGTGGCAGTCTATGGTCAGGCATTCTACGCAGATACTGCATATGTAACAAGTACTTACATTGGTGGAAATTTCGTCGCGGATGGTGGTGAAAACGCAAAAGCTTACTCAGTGAGGCTGTCGGACGGAACACAGGGAATCAACAAACTACTTGTTGATACAACCGGAAATGGAGATGCTAACTGGACTAGCTCTATAAATGTAACATCAATAATAGCTTCCGCGTCCAGCACAGGAGATATAGTAAGGATAACACAGACCGGAACAGGAAACGCATTAGTTGTTGAAGATAGTTCTAATCCAGACCTAACACCTTTCGTGATTGACGCATCAGGTAACATAGGTGCAGGAACGGCGTCACCATCAACAAAGCTACACGTATTCTCTACGACGAGTGGTGCTGTAAGGATAGTCGACGGGACACAACAGGCCGGATATGTCCTAACTTCTGACGCGAATGGTGTGGCAACATGGCAGGTGAGTACTGGTGGTGGATCTTCACTGAGTGGAACCGTAAACTACGTTCCGCACTACACGTCCACGACGACACTTTCATCAACAAGTTCTATACAAGTCTCAGGTGACACCGTTGGGATTGGATTGTCCTTTTCGAATACAAGTGGTCCTAGCACAGACCACAGACTACACGTTCACTACGGATCAGGAACCTACGGCGTTCTCATAGAAGGTGGTGGTGCAATATCGGAAAATATACCTCTGAGACTTTGGGACACCGGAACGGGTGCAAGTAACACAAACGTGCTCGAGTTCGCTCACGCAACGGGTAGTACGCCGAAATCGTACGTTCCTGCGGCCAGGGTGAAATCAGTAAACCCTGCGTCCGGTGCGACTACTGGTGCTAACCTGATACTCGAAACATCATCTTTGTCCGACCCTACCTCGACAACGTGGAACTCGAACCAACTATACCTCAGAAATGATGGAAACGTCGGTATAGGAACGAACACACCTTGGTCTTACCTGACCATAAACACTCCAGGTGGAACATTGTACAGTGACGGCACGACCGGACAACACGGACTCATAATAGGAAGCCACTCGACCGGATTCAACCTTCTCTATATGGGAAGTGATGAAACAAACGATGTTGCATACCTTCAAGCTTCTGTTAGAGGAGGAAGTACATTACCGATAGTAATAAATCCAAGTGGTGGAAACGTCGGTATAGGGACCGTAACTCCAGCAGCAAAACTGGACGTAAGAGGGAGCTCAGGAATAATAATACTAGCATCCGCATCCACAACATCCGACCTGGTTAGGATTACTCAGACCGGTACAGGAAACGCTTTAGTAGTAGAAGATAGCGCGAATCCGGACTCGACTCAGTTCGTAATCAACTCGATTGGAAACGTGGGTATAGGTGCGAATCCTTCAGGAGGTCGTCTATACGTACAAGACTCTACAAACACAGCGATATACGCTCTCTCATATGGTAATGATGGTATCACTGGTCAGAGCGTTGCTGGAGTAGGATTTGCGGGAGTGAAAGGAACGGGTCAGATAGGAGTCTATGGTTTGGCAAGTTCGGAGACGGGAACAATGATTGGTGTTCAGGGTTTTGCAAGCGAGATAGAGACAGGTAGTGGGACCTATATTGCTGGATACTTTGGGGCATTCTCAACGAACGGAACGAACTATTCACTAAGGTTATTAGACGGTACGGAAGGTGTTGACAAGTTACTCACGTCGGTAACGGCGGACGGCCATGCCAACTGGAAAAGCGACATAAAGGTTACGTCCATAATAGCATCAGCATCGAGTACAGGTGATCTTGTTAGGATAACACAGACTGGAACAGGAAACGCACTTGTGGTAGAAGATAGTGCGAACCCTGACGCGACACCTTTCATCGTTCACACGACAGGAAACGTCGGTGTGGGTACGGCATCTCCGACAAACACACTACACGTACAGGGCTCGATGAAGCTGACCGGAACGTTCTCAGGAAACAACACAAACTTCGTACAGTCCGAGCTCATAACACAGACAGTTCTACTCTATATGTCTAACAACACATAGCGGAAGAGAGCGTTCTTTGTAATATATAAAAGAAAAAACGAAGATGGCAAGTAACCTAACGTTCACGAGTGCACCATTCCTACAAGGACTTACTGCATCTGCAGCAAACTCGACAACAAACACAAGGTACACTATACTAACAGCGGACGCGGTAAACGACCGTAGGGTTTACGGCATATCGATAGTAAACACATCCGCCGCATCGGCACAGACTGTAACAATATGGCTCAACGACGGAACAAACCCTTATCAGGTATTCGTAATAAGTGTGCCACTGAGTTCGGGTAACACGACTGCGGTTGCCTCAGTGGATATAATGGGCTCGGTTGTCGGTGCCGCTGTGCTACAAAAGCAGAGGGACGCGAACGGTGTACCATACTTCAACCTACCGAAGACCTGGTCTATACAGTACCAGTACAACACCGCGTTATCCGCGTCGGGACTTTACATACTGGTATTCGGAGAAACATACGCATAAAATATGGCAGGAGCACTGACTTTCACATCCGGATCGTTCATGCAGTGCACGGTCTCATCACAAGCGACCAGAACGGGCGGAACCGTTTTCGACATACTTACAGCGACGTCGTCGGTTGACAGGAGAGTATACGGCCTTTCGATAGTGAACAACGACAACAACGCTAACCCGGTTAGGATATTCCTAAACGACGGAACTACAGACATACAGGTGGCCAACGTCAACGTCGTTACGAACTCAGGAAACGCCGTGGGCACTCCACTAACAGATGTGTTCTCGAGCACGTTGGCGGAGTCTGTTTTTGCCAAGACCAGGGACGCGAACGGTGTGACCTACTTCAACCTACCAAAGGGTTGGTCAATCAGGATGTCGTACCTCACCACGCACACCATACCAGCGGAGAGGCTATTCACCTTCGTGTTCGGAGAAAACTATTAGACGAGATGGCAAACCAACTGACACTAACTAACACACCGTACCTGTACAGTATATCGTTGACATCGTCAAGTGTGACAAACACAGCATACACGATAGTTCCTGCAGACAGCACGCACGACAGGAGGATATACGGAATGATTGCTACCAACACCTCCGCGGTGAACCATAACGCATGCACACTGTGGCTCAGCGACGGAACCACCGACTACCAGATGGGCAAGGACGATATAAGTGCGAACGCTGGAAACAACGTCTCGACCGGATCGATCGACATTTTCACCAGTTCCGACTTCTCAGGCCTTCTGACCTACGCGATGGGTGACAATATGGGAGTGTGGTACTTCAACCTACCGAAGACATGGTCTATGAAGTTCACGTACACAAACACGTTATCGGCGGGTAACGCGATGACCTTCACCACCTTCGGCGAGAAATACGGCGGAGTGACGCAACGGTTCACGTCTCGACATTTTCAGCAGACCGCGACTTTCTCCAACGCAGGAGGTACTACAAGACGTGATATTGTTAGTAGCGTCGCATACGACAGGAGAATCTACGGCATAGACGCCGCGAGTACAGACTCAACTGCCAGGACACTGGCAATAAGTCTAAACGACGGAACCACAAACTACCTAATATACACAATCTCGATACTAGCGAACTCAGGAAACACTACGGCGATATCAGCACAGGACCTTTTCTACGACGCGTTCATACAGGGCCTATTCGTCAGGACGGCGGATCCTGAAGGCATATCTTACTACTTCAACCTTCCCGCAGGATGGAGTTTAAATGGCATATTCGCAGTGGCACCTGCTATAGGATCACAGATAAACATAAAAACGATAGGCGATACGTATGAGTAGGAACGGAATAAACAGCGGCCTAAATCAAGGATGGTTGCAGGGGTACAAATCAGGTTTCGGTTTCTCTCGTATGGAGAGCGGCATGAAAAAAGGGCTGGTTAGTGAGCCAGGGATACACACAAAGGTACAGGATCCTACGTTACTACAGGGTAACAAGCAGCCTTCTTCGTTCTTTATCGCAGACTTCAACACAACGAGAACCGCGGGAGGAACCATAGCCGGACTTACCCAGCTATCCCCCGGAAAGACAGCATACACCATTGGATCTTCTCCTGCGTACCAGCCACCATACAGAGGAAACGGAGGAGTCTACAACACACGCGCATACATAGACTTCAACTCCTCGGCCGATGTTGTATCGACGACGAACACGTTGATGGGTTCTGGAAAGAACGAGTTAACCGTAATGATGGTATTTCGTATATCTAGTGCCACTGATGGAAGAATATTATTTTATAGTGTCGATTCAACAATTACAAATACGATTGGTGATATACAAATAACAACACAAGGTGGCAACAGAGTTAGAGTTTCCTTTATAGGTAACCCAACGACAACCAGTGCAGTCTACGACACATACGATCCGTTAGTAGAGGGTCTGCACCACTGGCACATACTAACGGTGAAGTTCAGACTTTACCAACCGAACGGACCAGGATCCGAAGTTGAGATGCACCTGAACGGTAAACTAAATATGAGACCGATTACAACGACGTTCGGTGCGTCGACTGGAAACTTCGTCGGAAACAACTACTACTTCGGAAACAACTCTTCTACAACTTCTGGTGGATCTCAGATTGCAAGTGCAATAACATTTGACTATTGGCTTAACTCATCCGAGCAAATAAGAATGGAAAATTTTTACAGATGGTATTATGGTAGGAGATTTTAGCAACGTACCCACTTTCGATCAACTAACACATAGACTCGAACTGAAGCCTGAATATTTGGGTGTGGGTGAAATAGTAAGTATGGCAGGTCAGTTACTCGTCACATTCAACACAGAAACGACAGAGAAAGAGATGTATCCGTACTTCTTCGCCAACGGGTTGTACTACCTTTTCGATATAGTCGAGATAGTGATATAACGGTTTCCTGTTTTTATATATAGTCTATGAGACTGGACAAATACTACGAATTCGTGCAGGCCGACTTCGAGGCCATAAGCTCATTCCACATAAAGGACGAGCTCAACCAAAAGATTTGGGAAAACGGCGACCTCGACGACGAGGTCAGGAGAAACCTACTTATGATAGGACAGGACTTCTACGCGGAATCCGACCTGAAAGCCGACGTGGTCGACGTGGTACTATGTGGATCACTCTGCAACTACAACTGGTCAGAGAGATATTCAGACTACGATTTACACGTGATAATACACTACAAAGACATAGACGATGATCTCGAGCTTGCTGAGAAAGTCTGTGACCTAAGTAAGAAGATATGGAACCTCAAACACGACATCAAAATCGCAGGATACGAAGTCGAGGTGATGATACAGGACGAGGACGATATGAACGATGCCATAAAAGGTGGCAGAATGGGAGGAGTCTACTCACTGATGAAGGACAAATGGATAAGAAAGCCAGAGAGAAAGGACTTCGTACCAGACGAGAAGCTCATCAGGTCAAAAGCAGAAACCGTTATGTCTCAGATAGACGAACTCGAGGAGCAACTAAACGAGGATAAATACGAAGAATTCGTCAAAAAACTCGACGCGGTATGGAAGAGAATCAAAGACTTCAGAAAGTCGGGCCTCGATAGCGAGAGTGGTGAATTCTCGATAGGAAACCTCGTGTTCAAGCTTCTCAGGAGAAACGGATATACTGACAAAGTAATGAAGATGAAGAGAGTGGCCTACGACAGACAGTTCGAGAAAAAACAGAACGAGTTATGAAGATAAAGATTTCCGAAGTAGAAGAGATATTCAAAGAGGTCTTCCAAGAAGAGGAGGGAGTTGTTACAACCGTAGAAACTCTCTACGAAAAACCGAAGACAAAAGACGGATTCCTGAAGCTGGTTATTTCCATACACGGACTATCAACTACAGACTCGAACATAATACACACAAAGTTCATATTCAAAACTGACCTCGAAAAACGAGAGATAATCGAGAAAGAATTCATCTACCTATACGACATAAACTGTGTCTACCACAAAGTAGAGTTCGACAACACGATAGACCTGAAGGAAAAGATAGAGGGAATAATCGAGTCTAACAACTTCGGTGAGGACTTAATAATACTCTCCGACTTCATCGAGGCACCTGCTATGTTCCTCAACTACTATATGAAGCGTGCCAAAATTGAGGACTACTCGATATTCGACGTGGAGTACGAACCGAAGTTCAAGACGACTCCGTGCGGAGACACGACATTCGACTTCAAGATAAACATCAACAACAACTACAACGTGGAACTTTCGATATACAAAGTTGACAGGGAAGACGACGATGACATCGACCACTACAAGTTCCAGTTCAGGTTTATGGACGAGATAAAGACCTTCGAGACCGAAGACCTCAAGAACATACACTACTTCATCGGATCACACCTGGCGAAGATGCTCGACGACAAACTGAAGAGTGCACGATGAGAAGAATAAGGCTTTTCGAGGAGTTCAACTACAACGAAGCAGGCGCAGCCGTGGTCTATCACGGAACTCAGGACGAACACGAGTTCAACAACAGAGGCAACCTCGCCAACGGAACCTTCTTCTCGACAAGCTCCAACGAGGCAAGTTCTTACGGAAAACATATCTATAGGATTGAACTCAAAAAGGATTTGAACATACTAGACACAAACAAAATCGAAGATTGTCAGAAGATAATCGACGAATTTGGACCATTAGAAGATCCGTATTATAATTCCGACGAACCAGAATACTTTGTGAACACAGCGGAACAACTCTGGCACCATAGTGATAGTTGGTCTCCAATCGAGGCAGACGAACAACTCATGTCCTGGCTAGATGGTAACTACGACGGAGTGTGGGTATATGAAGGTGGCACTCGCAACCTGTTACTATTCAAACCAGTGGCAGAAAAGATTGACAAAACCTTTAAAGTGAAATAATAATATATACGAGATGAAACTTCATAAATTCTACGAATTCATAAAAGAGGCTGCAGAGTGGGACCAATCCGCAATAGACGAGATGCTTCTACCAATCAAAGACCTCGGTTTTGAAGTACAGATATCAGAACCAAATCCTGTAACGGATGCGTCGTCACATCTCTACAAAAAGATGGTTCGTGAAATAACAATATGGATCAAAAACCAGTACGAGGATAAACTAAATTCCGACGTAAATACTTTCATATTCAAAGATGGTGGACAATGGGATAGAATCTACACAAACGACACAAAAGTTTTTGATTTGATGATTGAGTTCGGAAACCTCGGTCACAGACTTAGTGAGGACGGTACAGCGATAAATATATTATGGCAGGACTCCACAATGAAACTAAAACTATTGCATGTGGTAGACGACACAACGTCCACAGACAAAGAGATTGAACTGAAAAACACATTCGCTGCACTCAGGAACAAATTCATGAGAACAAGTACGGACTTTTCGAGAGGTATGCTATGGGAACCTCGTACCGTAGAGGGGGTTACAGATAGTTTCTCTATAAGATGTAGTGGTACTTTAGGCGCTTTCACAAATAGAAAATGGTCCGCTTTCGTCAAAGGTATCGACCTATCGAATTTCAAAGTAACGTTCGAGAAGGACGAGGAAGACAAAGATGTGGTAACAGTGCATATATCATTACAGAAAGACTAATAAAATAAATAAAGATATGAACGAGGAAAAAGGAATGAAAAAGTTCAGTAAGATTGTAGAATCTTTACAACAACCGGGTCTCGAACCAATCACATTCGAAAGATGCCGAGTCGAAATAGAGAGACTTCTAGGTGAGGACGGACACGACACCGGAGAGACAGCGGCTGACATAGACGCTATGGCAGAGCAAATAATGAAAGAATTCAACTTCACATTCACGTTACTCGAGAGAAGAATATTCGGATGGAAGAAAAACAAAATATAAAGATATGAACAGGGATAGCCAACCAGTATTCAACGCGAACAGAAAAGTCGCCAACTACAAAGACTTCAGTGCCGATGTTGAGAAGGAAAAACTCGGAAAGGTGAGAAGAAGCTTTCAGCCTAACTCTGACAGACAGAATTTTCCATCCAACGATAGAAACGAGTTCGATCCTATCACGAGAAAGGTGACACAGGTCACGCTTCCAGAGGTCGAGGACAAAATCGACGCGATTGAGCAAGACGAGGAAAAGAACGAAAACAAATCATTCGAATCCAATTTAGATATACCGTTGAAATTAAGATTAGCGTATCAAAAATGGATTGAGTCGGAACAACCAGATTATTTTGGTGGTGATAGAGATCAAGAATTGAGAATGAAGGCATTTATGAAAGAACTTGGTGGGTATAGTTCCGCCGAGACAAGAAGTAAATTTATTAAAGCATTGGATTCACAATATGGTGAAATCCCTAAAAGATTTAGATCACATTTTTTGAGATAATATAAAAAGAGAGACTTAGGTCTCTCTTTTCGTTATGCGAAAATCCTCTGTCTTGCACGTTTGTAGTTCTCTAACTCATTTTCCAAACTCTCTCGCTCACTACCCTTCTGCATCCTGTTGATTTGCTCCTGACGAAGCTTTATCTTCTCGTCCAACTTTCTCAGCTTGTCAGCCTTCTTCGGATCCAAATCCGAATATTCATCCTTCTTTGTCTCAGTGTAAGATGATTGCGTGTAGTCACTATATGCTCGTTGGTTACTATTGTAGTCCTCACGATACTCATGCCTACCGATGGTCTGGTAAATATCATTACAGACATACCTTATGTCCTTAATCTTATTCAACAACTCAACCGCAACATCTTTGGTCTTCTTTACATCAATCTCCGAAATCTTCTTATTGGATCGGTCCAACAAAACTATACGACACCTGTCGTCACCAACGTAGTAACGCAATTTGTATCCGTTCTCGAATGAGTACGAGTACTCGTCACAGAATCCATATTCACTGTCGTAAAAATAAGACTTCTTTCTGGCCTTCATACACCAGTAGAAAGAATCCATCTTCATTTTTTTGTTGATTGACACATTCTTTGTAGAAATCCAGTCACGCTCGACCAAATCAAGTATCTTGACTATCCTATAAGTCTTATTCTTCCTTTTTGAAAACAAAGTACCATCTGTCCATCTGTCCATTACACCACTTCTACTTATCAGTCTATAAAGGAATAACATAAACACCGTAAGTAATAAGAACATCGCGAAAACCATAGAAAATTTTTATACAAATATAAAAAGAAAAGCCGCGATAACCGCGGCCTCTCATAAAATCTTGTCGATACCCATGTTCCGACGGACTCGTTTGGTTATGTCTCCTATAAACTCCCAAGAAACGTGATCAGGAAGTCTACTCGAATTTTCGTACCAGTCGTCGAATATGTCCAGACACTCCTCAACCATCTTTGTATACGGAACTCCTATGTCCTCGTAGTTGCAAGTGAGAACCTTCTCATCACTTCTCATATCGTAGATTGCAAACCAGTCCAACCATTGTAGCTGTACCTCGAAACCCATCTTGTGCAACTCGTCAAACCGTTCCTCGAACATAGACTAAACTCTTTTTCCAGTTTCAGGATCGTAGTTCATAATAAGAAGCTCGATACCCTTCTCTTTCTCCACACCCTCTGTTTTGATAACAGCAGAAGGTCTGTGAAACTCCTTCGATGTCCAGATATACTTATCCTTCGGAAGAATCTCCTCAAGTAACGGGAAGTAGTAGTATGACAAAGACCACCTAGACTTAGTAGTCTTCAACAACTCGAGCAACCTTCTGTGCGAAGCAACACCAAACGTGTTCTCGTCGTCACATCCGTACCAAAACAAACGTCTACCATCATCATCGTTCTTAACGTCGTTGAATCGAGCGTAAGGTGGGTCCAAGTAGATGTAAGTGTCCTCGGAGTCGTACTTACGAATGACCTCCTCGAAGTCCAGGTTGTGGAAGTTTGTGATGTTCTTCAGACGCTCGGTGTATTTGTTCTTCTCAAGCTTGTTAATCAAGATACTAAGGTTCAGCTTATCCTTCTTCTTCTTGTAACCGGTGAATCCACCACCACGAGGGTACACACTCGAGAATGAAGAAGTGATCAAGAACGCATACATCGCAGCTTTGTCGAAGTCACCAATCTCGAAGTCCATATCGTCCAGGAAGTCGTTTTGTACGTATTCCCTATAGATTGCCTTATAGAAGTCCCATTTGTCATCCACAGACGTTTTGGTGCAGTGTAGTTTACCACCTGGTGCAAGTAACGCCTTCAAAACTGGAAGAAAATTCTCAGGATCCGCACAACACTTCATCAGGTTCGCCTGGTGTCTGTTGCGGTCGTTGAAAACAACTGTGTTGAACTCCATTTTGGAGTCAAGGTAGATTGCGAACGATCCTGAGAACGGCTCTAGGTAAGTTGTACACTCCTCGAACGGAATGTTCGGGGTGATGAAAGATTGAAAAGCGGCCTTTCCGCCAAAATAAGAAACTATCGACATTTTATTTGATTTTATTAGTTTTATGTCTATTATATACGTGTTCCGACGCGAAGTTTACCTTATTCCAAGTATCGCTTCCAAACCTGTCCTCTGTATACCACGTAACTCGTCTCTAACTTTCATAAGTATCTTTCCGAGGTGGTTCTGACCCTTTCCTTCACAAACTCCCCAGAAGGTGTCGTTCCAGCTATTTCCCTCTACGATTTCTTCTTCTCCAGTATCAAGTAACATCTCTGCGAGTTTTTCATCTTTGAATTTCTCACGGACTGCCCAGTTCATAAACTCGAGTTTTTTGTCGTCCCAGTCTTTCCTGACGGAAATCTTCCTACCCAACTTCTTCACCGTTCCTGGATGTGCTATTTTAGCAACCATCTCACGGAAGTCGATAGGCGTGTACTGACTTCCATTCATAAACTGAGGTCCATTACACTTCATCGCAACGTAGTAGTGCTCTACAGATGGGTACACTATACCCTGATGTACTATTTCACACGTGTAGAAGTTTGACAGGAAACCGTACCTGCCGTCGAATTTTTGTATCATATGTTTACCAGTAGCTCCAGGCCGCGTCCTTGTAGTTGTCGTAGAACTCGGCGTCTATTCCTTTTAGTATCTTGATTAGTATTTGTTTGTTGTGTGCACGTCTGCCACGGTTGAGCATCTTACGGTAATGTTTAGGTGCGGAGTTGTAGTAGACGTTCCACTCGTAGAAGTTCCGGTCTAGGTATTTGTCGATCCAAGCCTCACGGGATTCAGACATTTCGCGGCCGAGGTACTCCATACGGAGTGCCCTGAACAGCTTCTCTCTTTTCCAGTATTTGTTACCGTGCTTCATAATGGCGAAGATACGAAATTAAATAAGAAAGCCCTCTTATGAGGGCTTCTTTTAGTGGAGATGATCGGGCACTGACCCCGATGTACTAATCGGCTACCAATAGGTGCTCGTTCACAGGCTTAGAGAGTTTTTCGAAGCTCACAAAATAGTTAGTTGAACTGACCTATCACTCTAACAATCTGGTTCCGCATTTGTGGACTGCACGGGACAGCTTGGAGAATTTTTGTTCGTCGGTATATTTCTACGCCAACTCGAGTTCTTTCGAACCGATCTTTGTGAGGGCCGCTACTAAATCTTCACGGGTTCCTACTTCATTTGTTTTGCCATTTACGACAGTTTACCGTCTAATTTGTTAATCGGACATTCGACAACCCGATACCTGCACAACTACCTGTATTCCGCTAGGCGAATCCATGACATCCCCGTTGTGTGTTTGTTATATATTATAATCAAAGAACTGAAAAAAGTTGATTCGGGCAGGGCAACCCACCCGAATCAATGTGTTATTTTACGTTTACCAACGTGTTACTGCCGTTACCAAGAACCGTGCTTGAGTTACGACCATCCCATTTCTCGACTTTCTTGTACTCTACGTACAATGGTGTAAGTTTTTGTTGTGTAAGCTCCATCGCCTTAGCCTTAGCAGATGCGTTGATTACCGTTTCCGCAGAGTCTGCCTTTGCTACAGCAATCTTACGTTGTCCATCTGCTTGTGCCGCTATTGCTTGTTGCTTAGAAGCCTCGGCTTGTTGGACTGATCTAGTTTTTGCAATGATAGCTTCTTGTAAAGGCTCTGGTGGAACGATGTTGGATCTCATTTGAGATACAGCAAACCATTTTGATAGACGAATGTTACACTCGTTCACGATAGCAGTTTCGAATGCCTGACGGTGTCCAAAGATAGAGTCGACCTCCCAGGTGTTGGCAACGTCGTTCACTGCACCTACAATCGCATTCTTTAGCCATCCTTGCTCAACATCTTTGATAGGTAAACGAAGGTTCACGAACATATCTCCAACCGCCATAGGTTTCAAAGAGTAGTTGAATGATGGTTTGATGTCTGCCGGGAATCCACCTTTTGTGATTACCTGTTGCTGGTCGAACTCGATGTGTTGCTGGAACGTCGGGAACTCGTAAAGGTTCTCTGTCCAGGTATTATAAACAACCCAACCTGTTTTGTACTGGTATTTCGACACACCTCTGTTGTCACCAGTAAGGTTCACTTTAATTCCGACGTGACCTGCGTCTACTCTTTCGATTGCGAACGGCTGGATGAACGCGAAGATAATTAGTCCGACTCCTCCTACGATACCGATTGTGACCGACTTCCGACCTTCGGCCTTCTGTGTAGTGTTGTTGTAACCCGCATCCTGGATCGTCCTGATTCCTGTGATGATTTTGTAGGCTGCGAAGCCTAAGGCCGCTAGGACCAAAATTGTAGTTATCATTTATTTGTTTTTATTGGTTATACGAGTGTAAATATAGTGAATAAATCCCAAAGTATACAAACTTATGAAAATAATTATTCCTGTCTGTATGATTGGATTTGTTGGGCGGCTTATGAAATGATCCAAAAGAAACGATGTCAATGAAATCCAGGTTACGAAACCAACAAAAGGCACGGCGATGTTAAAAAACTTTCTCATTTTTCTATTTTTTTATTTTAAAGTATTCATATTCTACGTTGTAAATCTCACAGATCCTCTCCGTGGAAAGAGTTGTGAATAGTTCTGGCGTAAGACCATGCAGGAAGTAGCCATCTATGTACCAAAAACAACGTTGTCTAGCCTCGTATAACGCGGCGTCAACGTCGAAGGTACTTATTACATTCTGTTTCATGATACAAATATAGTGAAAATCTATTTATCTACAACGTCGTTTATTCTTATCTGACGGAGTATGGTCTTCATCTCGTCGTCGTGTGAGTGCTCCCATCCTCCCATAACCGGCCATATTTTGGGATGAAGTCCGTTGTAGGGAACATCGCGGTGAGTATCGTCCCACTCCGTGCCATCGAACATCTCGATTATAAGCAATGGCGTCATTCTTTTCTGTAGACTCTGAATGAGCTGTATATGTCTTGCTACCAGGTCGAAGTTAGACCATCTATCACACCATTTGGTTACGATCCAAGTATCAACAAAATCGGTGGTTATTGCGGGTGGTTTAGAGTTTCCGAAATAGGAGTGCCACTTCTCTAATAAGTAAGTGGCATCCATATCCTCAATCCTACTATCCATAAGACGGTTGAAGTGGAACGCGAACCTTATCATGTTCCTGAACCTCGTCTCTGTAAGTGAATCTATAAAATCTACCATATACAAAGGTAGTGAATAAAATCTAAACGTAAAACTCGAAAATGAAATTTCCGTCGTCTTCCTGCCAGGTCACGTCAGTAAATTGTTTCTCTATATCAGAAACCTGTGCGAACAGAGACTCGAGTTTTTCGAGATCTATGTTACCGGAAAGATTTACAGTGAGTACAATCATATCACCCTCGTCATCGACCGTCGTATCGAAACCCTTTATCTCAGAGAGCATTCCGACAAGTTTGTCGTTTTGGTTCGACTCGATGAACTTTTTATATCTACTAAGTCTCATAGTACCATTATATTTATTATTAGGTATCCGTTGTCCATATAGCCAGCACCCATCAGTCCGTGTTTTTCAACCAGTTGATTTATATCCTGTAACTCACTTAGAACTTCAGATGGTTTCCAACCCTCGAGGTCGAAGTAAAGTGACCATTTACCATCTTCCTCTTCGATACCAGAGAATGTATCTAACTTTTTCGCGTCTTTTACCAGGTCATTGTAACTATCCGGATAATCTTTATCACCTTTCACTGCCTCCTGTAGGTCTCTTTTAGTCGGAAGTGAATCCCAGTCTACCTCACAGCTAGCCTTACAAAGCTGCTCGAGATGTGTTATGTTCTGAACCTCCTTACCGGTGTGTTCGTTCATATATCCAACAGAAACGTTGGTACACTCAGGTATAAGACCCATAAGCATAGCAGAGTCTGTGAATATACCCGTTGGGTCCGGAGCCATCTGCATACCGAGTCCATTGTATTGTTCACATAGTGCGTTTGCGAATTCATCAGAACAACATTGTCTACCGAGTTGTTTTGTTATTATTGATCCAGTACCTCTTCTATCGAATGATACACATCTTACTATCTCACTAACGTGTTCGGTCTCCTCAAAACCGTTCGCCAACTTCTTAGATCCTATACCTCCTCTTTCTTCACCTATGAAAAAGTAGTAAAGGCCAGGAACCTTTTTCTCCATCATATAAAGCATCACTGTTACGCCGGCCTTATCGTCTGCACCGAGTATGGTTTCACCACCGGTTGTGATGTTCTCAATACCATTATCGATAGTTGAGTATCTCTCTGTTTTGTTCTGTCTGTGATCCGCAGTGTCGAGGTGTGACGTGAACATAGTAGTTGGTCTATCACCTATTATGCGGTAGTAATTACCGAACTGGTCGTTCATAAGTTCTGGAAGAAGGCCAAGTACCTCTTCCTCGTGACCGTGTGGGTAGGTTTTGGTAGTCAAGGAAAGGAATGTATCTCTAACTTTTAGGTAGTCACGTTCGTACTCTCTATCTTCTATTCGTTTTCTCATAATGTAAATCTAATGTTTCCTGGTGAGAAATGTATCTTACCTGAATTATTTTCATCGACGACAATCTCGTTCGATTTGACCGAAACGAAGTAGCTCTTAACGAAATCAACAGTATCAATCTCCTCTTTGTGTGTCTCTGCCATACGTCTCAGCGTCATTGCCACTTCAACAAGTACGTCCTTAGTAACTATGTCGTCTTTGTTTGTTTTGACGACTGCCACGTATTCACCTTTACATAACCATATATCGTTCGTACTGGGTGCATATCCACCAAGATCGAGTGCATGCTTTCCAACGTAGAGACGTGTAATCTTTTTCGAAGAATCAATATCTTTCGCAATCCACACGTTGAATATTTCACCGGTTGAGGAAGGAATGAGCTTGTGTCTGACCTTACCGTCGAACTTCTTCAGGTCAACTTTAACTGGATTGACGTAATTCTCGAAGTATGCGGAGTATCTCTTAATAATCATACGTTATATATTAAAAAAGAAAAGCCACTCTTTCGAGTGGCTTTTCTGTATTCAGTACTTGTATTAGTTCAGCAATTGAGCTGCATCTTTTACACTGATAGTCATGAATTGTTTTTGTGGGAACCATCCAACTTCAGCAACAGCGTACCTAGATCTCAAGAGCATTCTTGGAGCGAAAGTCGCCTCAGAAATAACTGAGATAGATTGAGCCATAAGGTAAGGAACGAAGATGATACCTGGTTGATCAGCGTTGTTTTTCCTACCAAGGACGATTCTGTTGTCGTTGTATCTCATGTAAGGATCAACATAGATAGCGATGTCGCCTATTGAACCTACAGGGTAAAGTTGACCTTGACCGTTGAGTTTAGATTTCACAGGGTTGATTGTGTAACCAGCGATGTCTTGAAGAGCTGCAGCAAGACCTCCGTTTGTGATAAGGTATTGAGCAGGACCTACACGACCCTCAGTAGCGATAAAGTTAGAAGCATGAGCAATTTTCGTGATCAATTTTCTTTGTACAGCGTGAGTAGTCTCACCACCAGGTGCGTTAGTAGTAGCGTAAGCAGTATCAAGGTCGAAGATAGTGTGACCAGTGATAGTAGCAGTACCAGCGAAAGCAGGTGCAGATGTTCTGTTGAGGTCACCCATTTCGAAAATCTTAGCAACGATTTGCTTAGAGATTGTTTGGGAAAGCTCGTTCACAAGGATAGATTCCATCTTTTGTACGATGTCCATACCTGTGTTAGCTTTGATATCCTCGATTTCAGTTCTTCTGAGTGCTGAAGATACTTCGATAGTACCAACTGCGATAGTCTTAGAAGAAATCTTAGGTCCGATTACACCAGCGTAGCTATCATCATCATCTTGACGTGACATTGGATAATCACCAGATTGAATGTTAGATGTCCAGTTTGCAGAGAAACCTGGGATGTGATCCTCAAGTGCAGAAATCAACTGAATCTCTTGTGGCGTTACAGATGCAGTACCAATGTACGTAATCTGGTCAGACATAGAAGCTGTTGGGTTGAATGTGTTTTTAGTTTGATCGTAAACGTAAAGTGTGTTAGCACTTGAACCAGCAACGTTAGCTTGTCTCCATGCTCTGAACATTGGATAACCGTCTACCCTTGAGAAACCTAAGAACTCAAGTTTTTTGTACTTAGTAGTAGCAATTCCTGCAGCAGATTCAGTAGTCTTTAGATCTGAGCTACCTTGTATGTTATCTACGAAAAGTCTTCCTTCAGCAAGACCGCCAGTTGTAAGAACTGCAGAACCAATGAATTTAGCAACAGTATCTTTAACTTCTTGAAGATCCGTAGCACCCAATTTTACTTTGAATACTTGTGGTCTTTCGTCTGTTCCGTTTGTAGATCTTGAATCATCGTATTGGAAATCGATGTAAAGAAGGTCGATTTTCGGACCTGGTGATGGTTTAACAGCTACGAGGTCAAGACCGATAGTCTGAGCAGCGATTTTCATCGCAACTGGAAGAAGGTTTTGTCCTACGTCACCTGAACCAGCAACTGGTGAAAGTACGTTACCTGTTCTTGGGTTACCTGCGAGGTCACCCACAACTGGATTCAATACAGCGCCCATACCTCCTACGTTAGAAGCATTTACGTACGCATTTTCGTTGATTGAGTGGAACTCAGCGTATTCCGCCATCCATTCTACTCTATCACCTGTGACACCCATATTCTCGAGAACTGGTGCCCATTTTTTAGTGGCTTTCGCCTTGTCTATCCTAATGTGTGACATTTTTAAATTTTTATTTTTTTTTGTGAATAGTAATCTATATATTTGTCTACTTTTCCTTATTTTTGTACTTAGTGGATTTTTTACAGATTACACGTTTTTGAACCTCTCCATTATAGCGGTCATCTCGCCATCAGAAAGTTTATCCTCTTGGATGATCGAGTCGTGAGAAACGAGCTTCTTAGTGGATTCGTTCTTTTTGAGATTTCTAGTAGACCAGAAGTGCTCGATTTGAGATTCAGTCATCAACATTTCCACAGGGTAAAGTCTAGCTTGTGAAAGTATAGACTTCTTAGCTGATTCGTTGAACTGATTCCAGATAGCCTTGGTGTTTTCAGGCATCATCCTGATAACTCTCTCTTCAAGAGATTCAGATTTTGTAGAAAGCGCCTCGGAGATGAGTGTGAGTACATCCTTCGGTGTGAAGTAACTTCTTTCGTTTATGTGAAGTTTAACTGTATCTTGCTCTTCGTTAGTGAGTGCATAGTAGCTGTCTACTTGTGATTTTGACAAGAACTTAAGGAAGTTCAGGTCAGATGTCTCAGAAACTTTACGTTTTTTAGCTTCTTCGATCAATATGTCGATTTGAGATGAAAGCTCAGACTCGTTGTGTCCAGATACCTCACGGTTCCAGTTGTCAGCGTCATCGTCGTCATCATCATTGTCGTCGTCTTCGTGTTTAATATGTACTGCCTCAGGAGAAACCTCAGCGATACCCGCAGGTCCACAGACAGCATCATCATCGTCATCATCCATATTATGTGCCATATCAGCATCGTCATCGTCATCATCCTCTACAGCTTCAAAACCGTGTGCATTAAGTGATGGGAAGTTATCCTCAACAGATTCGAAAATTTTTCCACCATTGAGTTTCTCAGTAATCATACCTGAGTAAGAGATAGATTTGTCGAGGTTCTCAGCGATATACTCAGAATATGCGATGTTGTCATCAAGATGCTCAGCAAGGTATTCAGAGTAAGCAATGTTACCTTCTACGTGCTCAGCAAGGTACTCAGAGTAAGCGATAGAATTATCTACGTGCTCTGCGATGTATTCAGAATAAGCGATGTTTTTATCCAAATTCTCAGCGATATACTCAGAATATGCGATGTTCTTATCCAAATTCTCAGCGATGTACTCAGAATATGCGATGTTTTTATCCAAATTCTCAGCAAGATACTCAGAATAAGAAATGTTCTTATCTAGGTTTTCTGCGATATACTCAGAGTAAGAAATGTTCTTATCTAGGTTCTCGGCAACATACTCAGAATATGCGATGTTTTTGTCAAGATTCTCAGCAACATACTCAGAATATGCGATGTTTTTGTCAAGATTCTCAGCAAGGTACTCAGAATAGTTTACTGCTTTCTCAAGGCTCTCAGCTAGGTAGTCGTTGTGTTTGATAAGCTTGTCAGTAGTCTCTTTCAAAGACTTGTTCTCGTTTACCATAATCTGAACTTTCTCAGCTAGGTAGTCTAGGTATTTCACAACTTGTGAATTTGTCTTGTTGAGCTCCTCATAGTACTCGAGAAGTTGTTCAAGCCTCTTAGGGTTCATGTTGCCCTTTGTAATGGCACTCTTAACCTCCTTCTTAGTAGAAGCCAACTCCTTGACCAAATACTGAGAGTAGTCAGTCAACTGTTGTTTAGTAACGTACTCGTTTTTGTTCATGTTGAATAAATCGTTGATTTTTGACTCATCGGACATCTCATATATCCTAAAGTTAGATTTCGGGTCAGCGAAGCCAAGCGACTCATTAAGAACTTTAACACTCATTTTAGCCGATGCAAATCCTGGATCTGCAACAATGTCGTAAGTGAATAATTTCTTTAATGAGACCGTACCATCAGACTCTGTTATACCTGCGGCGCGTGAAGAAACAAAAAGAGGACATCCGTCGTCGACGAGTGCCTTTGCTTCTTTACCCCAATAAGTACTTAACAGTCTGATTTCGCCCGCAACTAGGTTCTGCTCCTTGATATAATCAGCCTTAGTGATTATGTGTGAAGCCCTAGAAAGAGAAGTATCGAAAACATCCGGGTGGTCGAACTCGCCGTAAACGACTCCGAGGTTATTCATCCTCTCGTTCATCTCGCCAAGCGCAGGAAGGAACCTATCAGCAGTGTACACTCTCTCATTTCTGTTCTTTATATCGAACTCAGTGAATGTTCCGTTTAATACGTAATCCTTCTTACCAGTCCCGCCACTTTCCCTCACAAGGGAATTAGTAGAGTTTTCTACAATCAATACTGGTTTCATGTAATTGTTTATTTTTTGTGCGTTTAGTGTATATATATCTTTTCTTTGACTACTTTTGTAAATGGGTGGTTTTTTTATAGTAGGACACGAAACAAAACCGTTTTACTAAATAGAACAGAAGAGGATTTTTTACGATGATAACAACAAGGGAAATACCCGTAAAGATTACAGACCACAATTACCAGTACTACGACGACCTGGGCTACGACACCACACTCGGCGAAACTATAGTAATACCTGTGGAACTGCTACCAAAAGGATCACACTACAAAATAACCTGTAAGTGCGATGGCTGCGGCATTGAGAAGCAAGTAATCTACAAAAATTACCTAAGATACGGGAATAACTTCGGTGAATACTACTGCAGAAAGTGTTCAGAACACAAAAGGATAAAAACGCTAAGAAAGAACTTCGGCGTAGACTACCCAATACAAAACAAAGGAGTACTGGGTAAAATGAAGAAAACAATAATGGAGAAGTACGGCGTAGACAACATCTCCAAAAAAGAAAAAAAGAAATGAGTAAATACACAGAGGGCGACACGATAGAAGCCCAGATAGAGTTCGCCGGATCAGGCAACGCAACAATCAAAATCGACGAAAGAGAGTTCTTCGTACACAAAAAGAAGACCGCAAATGCCCTGCACCTGGATAAGGTCAGGGCAGTTCTGTTCAAAGGAGAACGAAAAATGGAAGCAAAAGTCGTAGATGTTCTCGAAAGACACAAGACAACATTCGTAGGAACAGCACAGGTCGGAGCGAACCACACATTCGTAATACCAGATAGTTCCAAGATGGTCGTAGACTTCTTCATAAAAGGAAACCACGAGGCACAGAACGGACAGAAAGTCATCGTAGAGATGATAGACTGGGAAAAGGAAAGGAAATCACCAAGAGGCAAAATCACCAAAGTTCTCGGACTGAAAGGAGAAAACGAGACAGAGATGAACGCCATTATGTACGAGTACAACCTACCAATAGACTTCCCACAAGAAGTACTAAACGAAGCCGAGCTAATATCCGACGTGATTCCAGAATCCGAAATCAAAAACAGAAGAGACATAAGATCATGGACCACCATCGGTATTGATCCACACGACTCGAAAGACGCAGACGACACAATCGGAATGCACTTCGAAAACGGAAAGAGACTAATATCCATAAACATAGCAGACGTATCACACTACGTCAGACCAGGCAGTGAACTCGATAAAGAGGCATACAAAAGGTCTAGCTCCGTTTATTTAGTAGACAGATGTGTACCTATGATACCACACAAACTATCAAACGGAATATGCTCACTCAAATCCGGAAGTGACAAGCTATGCTACTCAGTAATCGTAGAACTGAACAACGACGGAAGAATCGAAGACAGCTGGTTCGGAAGAACTGTCGTCAGAGTCGACAAAGACTACTCATACGAAATGGCACAAGAGGTCATCGAGAGAGGAACTGCCGAGGTAGACACCGAGAAGGTAATACTCGAACTCGACAGACTCGCCAAAAAGATGAGGAAACGAAGAATGAACGGCGGTTCTATGGAAATCGGCGGAGTAGAGGTGAAGTTCAAGCTAGACGGAGACGGAAAGAAACCAGTCGGTGTCTACCTAAAAGAACAGAAAGATGCGAACCACCTCATAGAGGAGTATATGCTTCTCGCAAACAGAGAGGTCGCAAGATTCATCAAATCGAGACACCTTCCGTGTGTCAACAGAATACACGAAGAACCAGGAGAAGAGAAACTTGAACACGTGAAGACATTCATCGCCGGACTCGGATATATGATCAACTACGGAAGTACCGCCGAAAAAACAAAACTCGCAATCAACCAACTGATGAGAGACTCGAAGGGCACACCAGAGGAGAACATCATAACAACACTGGTGATAAGAGCACAACAGAAAGCGAAGTACTCTACAAAAAACATCGGACACTATGGTCTCGGTTTCGAGAACTACTCACACTTCACCTCACCAATCAGAAGGTATAGTGACATATTGGCACACAGGTTATTGTCTAAGGCACTGAACGCACAAGGATATAACAAAGAAGTAAACCATAGTGAACTGGATAAGCAGTGCGAGTGGATCTCCAAACAAGAGATGGTTGCTACAAAGGCACAGAGAGACTCCGTCAAATACAAACAGGCAGAGTACCTACAGGACAGGATCGGACAGGTTTTCGACGGAGTCGTTTCAGGCGTTCTCGAAAGAGGAATATATGTAGAGCTCACAGAAAGTAAATGTGAGGGAATGATAAGGATATCAGAGATGGGTGGAAAGTGGACAGCATACCCAGACAAATATGCAGTTATGAACGAGTTCGGCGAGACGATTCGATTAGGGGATCCAATCAAAATCGTAATAAAATCGGTAGACTTAGAAAAGAAACAGATTGACTTCATAAAATTCAACTAAAAATGGGAAGGCTAAAGTCGAAAGAAATGGTCGTATATACCTTAGAGGTCGAGTTGGATGATGATGAATCACTCGACTACTACGAAGGTCTACTCAACAGGTACAACCAATGGAAGGTGTTCAAAAGAGAGGTCAGACTAACCGGCCTACTGAACTCCGGCAAGAAGGTACAGTTCGACATAGAAGACGCGAACCTGCTAATATCCACGGATATGGATGCCATACAATACATACACAAAGCTGTCTTCCGTGCCGACAACATAACATTCATACTGAAGGACGAAGAAATCGTCAGTATGTCATTGTCTGGTGAGATAATTGAAAATACATTGGGTAACGCTATAAAAGGAATACTGGATGAAGGAATACCACTAAAGATAAAGAAGTATAATGACAAACGAGGTAGAATAACTTTCTACATAGACATAGAAGACGACAACGCTGCATAAAAAAACCTCTCAATTTGAGAGGTTTTTTTGTATATCTTCTTTTATTCTACTTAGTGCATATTCCCATTTTTCTTTGACAGACTTATATTTATGTTTATCCTGAAACTCCATTTTAGAAAGCTGCATATTAAACTCTTCATTTAGGTTATTATTTGTAACCTCATCATAAATCTCATAAAATAAATCTTCATATTGTCCCATAATCTCAAAAAATTAAAACTCGAACTCAGCACCACCCTGTGCACCACCTTGTGCCGGAGGAGGAGCTTGAGCACCACCCTGTGCTGGAGCCTGAGCCTCACCACCCTGTGCTGGAGGAGCTTGAGCACCACCCTCGGTACCGGCCTCGCCACCACCTTGAGCACCCATCTCACCGCCACCACCCTCGGCACCGGCTTCACCAGGAACACCGGATCCGATAGCTGTGGCATCCTTCGCCCAGTATCTGGCGTTCTCTGCCTTCTCTTCTGGAGATAACTTGAATATGTTATCCATTATCCACTCTATGTGGAAATAAGGTTTCTCACCATTCATAACACCTAAAAGTGTACCGACTATTCCTGCCTTCTTCTCGAGGTTACCGAGCTTCTTCCATTCCTCGAAGACTTGGTTTGAGTAAAACTCTATATCCATTTCGTTGAGGAACTTATCGTCGTCTATGAGCTCAGGAAACTCTATTAGCATCTGAAGCTTCAACGGCTTCACAATAATCTCTTTGAAGTTGGCACGAAGCCTTCCGATGAAGTTGTGAAACTTTATCTCGTCTCTCGTCATCTCTGCAGCATCAGTTACCAGGTTTCCACCACCAGCTTCACCCTCGAAACGATTCAGAGGAATCTTCGACGCTCTCTTCAATGCCTGGTGAAACCACTTTAGCATTCCATCCTCGTTTAGATCGTGACCCTGTGGTGACTTCAACTCCATAGACGGAGATCCAGCATCTCCCTCTGGAAACCATATCTGCTTGTTGAAAGGAAGGTGCTTTGAACCATTTATAGTAAGAGTACCCAGTGTGTCGTCCCACTCGACCTCCTCAGAGTAGTCGTGTATTAGCTGACCAATCTGCTCTTCTGCTCTTTGTCTGGATAAACCTTTGATTGGAATTTTGAACTCCTGGTAAAGAGTAGCGTTGATGATGTTGAACATTATCTTAGTCTGCTCAAGTATCTTCAACTGGTTATAAGGCTTTATAAGACCCTCGACATAAGAAGTCTCCGAGAAATCGTTCTGAGTCGAATATGATATGAATACTATTTGTGAATCGAGGAATATCCTTCTGAGTTGTGGATCCTCAGGATATTGTATCCAGAGGTGACCAACGTTAGGCTCGTACGCAGGAACTATCGTCTCAGGTCTTAACCTGTTGAATGCGATTATGTTCTTCTTTTTGTCATCGTAAACTATCTCCATCGCGACGTATCCGTCCACAAGGAAGTCTTTTATAAGGTTGAATGCGGTAACACTATCAGAGAATCCATACCTGTTGTATATCCTTTCGAAGTACTCAATGTACTTATCCTGTATCTCTTTACTATATCCAGTAGAAAGTGACCTGAGCGAGCAGAAATCCCTGTCGTCGTTGTAAACTACACACTCATCTGCCACCTGACTGATGAAGTCTCTTATCTCGTCCTTTATAGAGTACTCACGAAGTATCCTTCTTTTGTCAGGATAAGAACGATCCAAATAAGGTATAGATTTTCTACCAAGAACTGAGGCTACTGCCCGTTGGCTAAAGAAATCATACATCGAATTTCCTTTAGATGCATACGGATCCTCGTTTATTCCGACACCGACCTGATTACGGATAATCATATCATCATAATTCATTCCGTGATTCGATAAGTTCCTCAATATCCTATTGAAGAAACCTTTGTTCTCACCGGAATTCTGTAGACCGAATGCCGCGTTGTTATTATCGTTGTTGTTAAAATAGTTATAAGAGGCCATGCTCTAAGTTATTTTTCTTTATATCCCTGTTCACCTTACTACAAAGTGGCTGAAGATTCGTGTAGTGAGAAAGTCTTATTAGGTCTTCTTCACTTTCCGCAGTAGACAACGGTACTATATGGTCTATATCCCAACCATAATCAAACTCACCGTTGTATACGCCTTTGTTATCCCAGGTCATCCAATGTTCGAACCTGACTTCCAAATGACTCTTCAGTTCCTCGAACGAACATCCTAAAATCTCATGTGTCCTAGATTTTTTGACATATCCGTTGTAGTAGAACGAGTTATATATTAAGTTCCTGATACTAGTAATCAATCGAAACATAGGGTCGTTGTTCCTTCTCTCTACGAGGTAGGCATTTCTCTTATCTTTATTATTTGCTTGGTACTCCTTCTGATATTTTAGCTTCTTATCC
>Ga0209107_10000395_pt1 | contig 25866 bp, 21 predicted proteins | sample LakErihyJuly2011_2_FD_187460 | JGI IMG/M metagenome (GOLD analysis project Ga0209107, IMG submission 187460) | Freshwater microbial communities from dead zone in Lake Erie, Canada - CCB hypolimnion July 2011 (SPAdes) (version 2) | ecosystem: Environmental > Aquatic > Freshwater > Lentic >...
CATCGTCCCCGCCAATGACTACTTCCTCTATAATAGCATTTACTTTCTCATGCAACTGAGCAGCATCTATTGTCGGACGCGCTATAATGGATGCCCATTCATTAATATTAGGTTCATTGAATACTTTCATCATTATAAAATCATTTTTTCTATAGGCACTACAAGAATTCCTTCTGCACCTGCCAGTTTTAATTTTTCAATTATTTCCCAAAAATCACTTTCTGCAATAACACTATGCACACTACTCCAACCTGGTGTCGCTAGTGCAACAACTGTTGGACTTTTCATCCCCGGCAATAATGAAATAATTTTATCCAAATTTGCATTAGGTGCATTTAGCAAAACATATTTATTTTTTTTCGCCTTTTTAACAGATTCAATTCGGAACATTAATCTTTCCAACATTGCAGATGCTTCTGCATTTAATGCAGGACGCTTTATTAATACTACCTGTGAATCTAGAATGGTATCTGCTTCCTTTAATCCATTCATAAATAAAGTAGACCCACTACTTACTAAATCACAAATAACATCCGCCAAGCCAATACCAGGAGCTATTTCAACACTACCACTAATTTCATGAATCTCCGCTTGTATCTTATTTTCATGCAAATACTTCTGAACCAATATAGGATAACTAGTTGCAATTTTTTTACCAGATAAATAAGTTGCGCCGGTAAATGTTTCGTTTTTGTTAACCGCAAAACTTAATCTGCATTTACCAAATCCTAACGCATACGCTACTGCTACTTTTTTACACTTTTCATACACCACATTCTCTCCCACAAAACCAATATCAGCTACCCCATCTTCCACGTATTGTGGAATATCGTCGTCTCTTAAAAAAAACAACTCCAATGGAAAATTGGTGGCTACTGCCTTTAATTTATTTACACCATTTTCAATATCAATCCCACACTCCTTTAAAAGTTTGATGGAATCCTCATGTAATCTTCCCGATTTTTGAATCGCTAATTTTAAACGCGTCATTATTTTAAGTTATAGTCATTAAAAAAGGGCCTACTCGTGAGTAAGCCCTTTGTATAAATATTGAAAAACATACCTACACCCTTAGCTTACCTATTGGTTTGAAAATGATGATGTGTATGGTTATTGCTGTTCATGAAGCAAAAATACAACCGATTTTATTATAAGCCAACAAAAACTAGTGCAAAATGATGATTTTAGGGGAATTTTAGAAATTGTTCCATGCTAACGCGCCCTTATATGACAATAGGTCTACAAAATACACTTGGTTTATAGAATTACCCTATCCAATATATTTATATTTTGATCTATACTAATGTTGTTCAAACCAAACAGGTGACTCCTGGTCAATTTCGGCATTATAATTTATAAAAAGCTCCTCTCCTGCTTTAATATCTTTAATGGTCATGATTGAAATGGTTTCATTTTCATAATCCATTTCATATACACAATTTGGATGAATCGTATGATTATATATGGACACATAACCCAGGGCCACTGCGGCAGATTTATGATCCTCACCCCATTCAAAAATATAATCATATAAAAGGGTTTGCTCGACAATGATACGATGCTCCTTTGTTAACACAATCACAGGTGCAATTTCAATGGTCGTATTTATTTGAATAGCCTCAGTGGCAAACACACCACGGCCTCGATTTGGGGAAGGTGCTATCGTCAATATGGGTAGAATCATACTATAAATATAATATATCCTTTATAATTTTTCGTAACTTGCACGCATGTTGGATGAATTAAAAGAAGAAATAAATTTATCGGAACTTTTCTTGGAAATTATCGCCAAGGAGGACACACATCTATTAAAAGAATTTTTAGATGAGCAAAACATCAGTGATGTTGTTGAATTGGTGAATGAATTTCCCCAACAGGAGGCGACTATTATCGATAATATGACCGTACACCGCGCGGTAAGTGTTTTTAAAATTCTGGATATCAACCAGCAAAAGGATATCATTAAGGAATTACCAGCGCGTAAAACTGCTAAAATTTTAAATGAACTTCCACCGGATGACCGTACCGACTTTTTAGAAGAATTACCTAAGGCAGCGATCAGAGATTTAATCAAACTTCTAGACCCTGAAGAAAGAAAAATTACACTCTCCTTATTAGGCTACCCAGAAGATAGTGTGGGTCGTTTAATGACGCCCGATTATGTATACGTATATCCGCATTATACCGTTGCGCAGGTATTAGATAATATCCGAAAATATGGCAAAAACTCAGAGACCATTGATGTTATTTATATCATTGATGAAAAAGGTGGATTAATTGATGATATCAGAATTAGAGATTTATTATTGGCTATGCCTGATGATATTATTGCTGAAATTATAGATGGCAGATTTGTAGCATTAAATGTATACGATGACCAAGAACATGCGAGTCAGGTTTTTAAAATGAATAACAGAACTGCAATACCTGTAGTAGATGACAACGATGTTTTATTAGGTATTGTAACCATCGATGATATTTTATGGGTGACCAATGAGGAGTTCAGTGAGGATATGCAAAAGATGGGGGGTATGGAAGCATTGAATGAACCTTATTTAGATATTTCAATATTTAAACTCTTCAAAAAAAGAATTACTTGGTTGGTGGTATTATTTATTGGAGAATTATTCACCGCCACTGCCATGGGATATTTTGAAGACGAATTAGCAAAGGTATTGGTACTCGCGAGTTTTATTCCATTGATTTTATCTACCGGTGGAAATTCTGGATCACAATCCTCCACGCTAATCATTCAAGCAATGGCTGTTGGCGAAATCACCATTGCGGATTGGTGGAAAATATTAAGAAGAGAAATTATTGGTGGTTTTTTATTAGGCATTTTATTAGGCATCCTTGGATTTTTTAGAGTTGCTGTATGGCATATGATCGTTCCCGGTTTTTACGGGGCACATTGGTTTCTGATCGGCATTACCATTGGATTCACCATTTTAGGTGTGGTGATATGGGGGACCATTACCGGATCCATGTTACCGATTGTTTTAAAAAGATTAGGCGCTGACCCTGCGGTTTCATCAGCCCCATTTGTAGCTACCTTAGTGGACGTCACTGCCATTCTAATTTATTTTAGTCTGGCTTATTTCTTTTTAAGTGGCACTTTGCTTTAATGCACTCCTCAGGATTACTTCATATTTAATCTCCTGCTACCCCCCCCCCTCCCTTCGATTTGAATGTCAAAACAATCGAATACTAACATGGGTTAAATATTTTATATCTAATTTTGATGAAACTTTGAATAATTACTTAAATAGTTAATATATGTGCGGCATTGTAGGATATATTGGAACGAGAGAGGCTTATCCCATTGTACTAAAAGGGTTAAAAAGATTAGAATATCGTGGCTACGATAGTACTGGTGTTGCTATTATTCAAGATGGAAATTTGCAAGTACATAAGAAAAAAGGAAAAGTTGTCGAACTTGAAGAAGCTGTAGTTGGAATAAATATGCACTCCAATGTTTGTATTGGTCATACAAGGTGGGCTACCCATGGAGAACCTTCCGATAGAAATGCGCACCCCCACTTATCAAATAATGGACGCTTTGCAATGTTACATAATGGTATTATTGAGAACTATGCCCCTATAAAAAAAGAATTACTCTCGAAAGGATATACTTTCAAAAGCGATACTGATACTGAAGTATTGCTCAATTTTATTCAAGAAATTCAAGACAATAATAAATGCACATTAGAAGAAGCATTACGTATTGCCTTAAAAAGAATTGTAGGCGCTTATTGTATTTTATTAATTGACCAAGACGATCCCGAAACCATTATCGCTGCACGTAAAGGAAGTCCATTGGTGATTGGCATAGGCAAAGACGAACACTTTTTAGCCAGTGATGCCTCCCCTATTATTGAATACACTAAAGAAGTAGTATACGTCAATGATTATGAAATAGCTATTGTAAAAAAAGATGAACTCATCTTGAAAAATTTAGGTAATGAAAAGCAAACGCCCTTTATACAAAAATTAGATATGGAATTGGCTGCTATAGAAAAAGGAGGCTATGAACATTTCATGTTGAAAGAAATTTTTGAGCAGCCTGAAACTATTTACGATTGTTTAAGAGGTAGATTATTACATGAGCAATTAGAAATTGTAATGGCGGGGGTCGATCATAATATAGATGCACTTACTAACGCATCTCGCATTATCATTGTCGCCTGTGGCACTAGTTGGCATGCAGGCTTGTATGCTGAATATTTAATAGAGGAACTTTGCCGTATTCCTGTTGAAGTGGAATATGCTTCTGAATTCAGGTATCGTAATCCTGTAATCCATCCTGGCGATGTTATAATTGCTATTTCACAAAGTGGCGAGACCGCCGATACTTTAGTCGCTTTGGAAAGCGCTAAAGAAAAAGGTGCTTTTATTTTTGGTATCGTAAATGCAGTAGGAAGTAGTATTGCTAGATTAAGCAATGCGGGTGCCTATACACATGCGGGGCCAGAAATTGGTGTAGCGAGTACCAAGGCATTTACAGGACAATTAACGGTACTTGCAATGATCGCACTCAAAATGGCTAAATCAAAAGGAAGTATTTCCGAAGATCGCTATGTGCACTTAGTAAATGAATTGTCTTCTGTGCCGGAAAAAATTAAAGAAATTTTAGCAAACACCTCCGCAATACAAGCAATTGCTTTAAAATTTAAAGATGCTAAAGATTTTTTATATTTAGGAAGAGGATATAATTTCCCTATCGCATTAGAAGGTGCATTGAAATTAAAGGAGATCACTTATATACATGCTGAAGGTTATCCTGCAGCTGAAATGAAACACGGCCCTATTGCATTAGTAGATGAAACCTTACCTGTAGTTTTCATCGCAACAAAAGATATGTATTATGATAAAGTTATTTCCAATATTCAAGAAATAAAAGCAAGGAAAGGACAAATCATAGCAGTTGCTAGTGCTGGCGATCAAGTTTTACACACCATGTCTGAAAATATTATGTTCGTTCCAGAAATAGACGAAGTCATTGCCCCACTATTAAGTGTTGTACCCATGCAATTGCTTAGTTACTATATTGGTGTTGCAAAAGGAATTGATGTTGATAAGCCGCGCAATCTTGCAAAAAGTGTAACCGTGGAATAGTTCAGGAAGGGTTGCGGTTGATTTGAATACCAATAAAGCTTGACTTTAATTTAATATTTTGAATAAATAAAGCCCCTCATGGAAATTGATGAAATTCTAGATTACGCATTATCCTTACCTGATACCGAGGAAGCTACCCCATTTGGGCCAGATACCGTGGTCATCAAGCATCATGCAAAACTATTTCTAATACTTAATTTAAGTAAAGAACCCCTTTCATTCAACTATAAGGCCGATCCAGAAGATATTATCACGCAAAGGGAAGATTATTCAGAATATATCATTCCTGGGTACCATATGAATAAAACACATTGGAACACCTTGATCATTAATAGGCAACTACCTGCGACACTCGTAAAAAGTTTAATAAAAACATCCCACACTTTGGTAAGCAAGCCTAGCAAAAAGCGCTTGCCCTAAATGGGGCAGAAATAGACCACCCCTTGGCTATATTCCTTAAAATACATAGAACATTAAATATATACATCAAGCAAGTTTTTAATTCATTTTTAATTATCTTTAAAAATGAACTGCTTATGAAAGATGTAAAAAATAAATCCTACCCAAGAAAAAAATTAGCTATTGTCATTAGCGCTTTAGTATTGATCTGCTTTTTACAAATCACACTAAACAGTTATGCGCAGTCCCCGACTGACAATGTTAGTAACGATTTTTTTTGGCTTTGGCGATTTTTAGGTAGGCTTCACCCCATTGCAGTTCATTTCCCAGTCTCCATGCTTTTATTTGCAGCCGCACTAGAACTATTCACTTTAAAAAAATTTGATGCCCCATCACGTTCTGGGATCAGATTACTATTAGCTGCAGGAACTATCGCAGCAATGATATCAGCGATGATGGGTTTGCTTCTTGTAAAAGAAGGCGGCTATGAATTACAATTTTCCAATATTCATCAATGGGCTGGTATTGCAACCGCATTTTTTTCAGCCATCACTTGGTTTTTATCAAATAGTATTCACAAAAAAAATAAAAGAAACCTTGTTAAATTATATCGTGTCTTTTTAATTATTAGTGCAATAGGCGTAGCCATCGCCGGGCACTTTGGCGCTTCTCTAACACATGGCAAGGATTATATTTCGGCCACCATCCCATGGAGCGATAGTTATGATAAAAGCACCACATCTAAATTTGATATTAGTACTTTCAAAAATGATACGACCCCATTAACAAAACAACAATCCATTGAGCTCAATGTTAAAGTGAGGGCCATCTTTGCGCACAATTGTTATAAATGTCATGGGCCTGAAAAAATCAAAGGCGATTTACGACTTGACCGAAGAGACATGATTTTTAAAGGTGGTGAAAATGGACCCGTGGTTATTCCTGGTGATCCAGCAGCAAGTGATTTATATCGACGTATTACCCTTCCATCTAATCATAAAGATGCAATGCCGTCAAAAGGAAGAAAATTAGCGGATGAGGATATTGCAGTCATTAATTTTTGGATTCAAAAAGGTGCACCTTGGCCAGATAGTTCGGAAAAAAGTATTTTTAGATTAGCACCGCTTGCCCCAAGGAATCCTACCCTTCCAATGGCTACTGAAAATTTAACCAACCCAATAGATCTTTGGACCAATCAGTATTTTACTACAAACAAAATAATTTGGCCAAAAGTGGTAGATGATAAGACTTTTTTAAGACGTATATCATTGGATCTTGTTGGCTTAATTCCTAGTGCAGAAGAATTAGAAAAATTTACAAAGGATCCCAGAAAGAATAAAAGAGAAATATGGATTAGAAAATTACTTAACCAAAAGGATGATTACACCTTACATTGGTTAAGTTTTTGGAATGATGCTTTAAGAAATGATTATACAGGTACTGGCTATATCACTGGCGGGCGTCGCAATATCACCTATTGGTTATTTAATGCGATAAAATCAAATAAATCCTATGACCAATTTGTAAAAGAATTATTAAACCCTACAGACGAATCAAATGGATTTATTGAGGGAATTAAATGGCGTGGTGTAGTGAATTCAAGCCAACGCACTGAAATGCAAGCGGCACAAAATGTATCACAAGTATTTTTAGGACTAAATTTAAAATGCACTTCCTGCCATAATAGTTTTATTAGTGATTGGAAATTGACAGATGCCTATGCTTTTGCAAATATTTTTTCAGACACCTCACTTGAAATAAATCGTTGCGACAAACCAACGGGTAAATTCACCGGCGCACGTATGCTTTGGAAAGAATTAGGCGCTATTGATAGCAGTGCGAAAAGATCAGAAAAATTAGCACAATTAGCCACCAATATGGTACAAGCTTCCAATGGTAGATTTTATCGCACCATTGTAAACAGAATTTGGGCACAATTAATGGGTCGTGGATTAATTGAACCAGTGGATGTAATGGACAATGAAGCATGGAGTCAGGACTTGCTTGATTGGATGTCATTTAATTTTCAACAAAATAATGCTGATATAAAGGAATTACTTTTTTTAATTACTTCCTCAAACAGTTACCAATTGCCTTCAGTTAGTTTTAATGATGCAAATAAAATAATATCTCCCCAATATGTTTTCAAAGGCAGATTACGCAAGCGGATGTCAGCAGAACAATTTGCTGATGCAGCAAGCACTATCATTACGCCTATTTTTTACGACTCCATGTCCATTACCTATGTAAATAAAAAAGCGGTGCTCGAAGAAATTAAAAAACAGAAAGAAAGGCAGGAGAAAAAGAAAGCGGAGGATAAGAAGAAAAAGAAGGATAAAGACAAGGAAAAGGAGCAAAAAGAAAAAGAGAAGAAAGAGAAGGAAAAAAAGGAGAAAAAAATGATGGCACCAAAAAAATTACCCCCAATTATTGGTGCATCATTTGTACGCGCTTCATTAGTGAATAATAACCCTTTTTTAATATCCTTGGGAAGACCTACACGCGAAACAGTTAGCACTAGTAGAGAATCACAATCGAATTTGTTGCAAGCATTAGAATTAACCAATGGGGACCGATTTAATTCCATGATTCAAAGAGGCGCAATTATTTGGAAAAACAAATACATTACTGGAGATGTCATTATTAAAGAAATATATCAACAAGCTTTAGGCAGAGTAGCAACAAAAGCGGAATTTACAATTGCTAAAAAAATATTAGGTGAAGACCCAACTACTGATGCCATTGAAGATTTATTTTGGATAATTTTATTATTACCGGAATTTCAAATCATTTATTAATTCATGTTTAAGTAAATATTAATTATGTCAAGTCATTGGAATCGTCGAGAATTTTTAAAAAATAGTAGTACTGCCACCCTAGCAGCACTAGCCGCGGGTGCACCATTAGCAGGTTTGTTAAGTGGATGTAATTCATCAAAATTATCAGCAACAGCGGATACGGTTATTTTACTTTGGATGGCTGGAGGTATGGCACACACGGATACTTTTGACCCCAAAAGATATACCCCATTTACAAAAGGCATGATGGCGAATGATGTATTAAGCACTTTTAAATCAGTCCCTACTGCCTTAGATGATATCTATTTTTCAGAAGGACTAGAATCCATTGGAAAAGTATTGAATAAAGGCACCGCTATTAGATCCTATGTTGCTGGTGATATGGGTCATATACTACACTCTCGTCATCAATACCATTGGCATACCTGTTATAAGCCACCACAATCGGTAGCCGCACCTCATATAGGTTCTTGGATTTCAAAACAATTAGGACCTGTCAATTCAGTGATTCCATCGTTTATCGATATTGGTCAACGATTTTCATTAGGAGAAGGAGAAGAATTAAAAGCATTTCATACCGCCGGATTTTTAGGCAATGAATATGGTCCTTTTTTAATACCTGATCCAAGTGAAGGTCTTGAAAGTGTCAAACCTCCAGTTGGTATGAACATTAGCAGGTTTGAAAAAAGAAACCAACTCTACAATGAATTAATGAACCAGGGACCATTAGGTGAATTGGGAAGTGATTATCAAAAAGAATCCATGAAAAGATCCATGGAGCAAGCCTATATGCTTTTAAAGTCACCCGAATCTGCTGCTTTTGACTTGAGTAAAGAACCTAAAGAAAACTATGACATATATAACACAGGTAAATTTGGATTAGGCTGTTTAATGGCGAAACGTTTAACCCAAAAAGGAGCGCGCTTTATCACAGTAACCACCGAATATGAGCCATTTAAAAATTGGGACACTCATGATAATGGACATACGAGGTTGGCCGATATGAAAAAACAAATTGATGGTCCCATCGCGCAATTAATAAAAGATTTAGATCAATCAGGACATTTAGATCGAACACTTATTATACTAGCAAGTGAATTTAGCAGGGACATGATGGTCGAAGGGCGTCCTGATTTAAAAGTACAAGAACAAGTGAATCAACCTGATATTATTGAAGACATTAAAAATTATGGCATGCACCGACATTTTACAGACGGTTGTTCCATGTTAATGTTTGGTGGCGGAATTAAGAAAGGATATGTGTATGGTAAAACAGCGGATGAACGTCCTTGTAAAACCATTGAAAAACCTATTCGAATTGAGCAAATTCACCAAACCATCTACCGCGCATTAGGCATACCTGAGGATACCCATTATGTCATTGAAAAAAGACCTTTTTATACGACACCAGATGGTTTAGGCAGGGCGGAGATGGACTTATTTGCTTAATCTTAGACTAATGTAGTTGTTTTGTGATTCCATTTACAATTGGATCTTAAAAAGCATTGTTATGCGCCTGCATAGGCGTCAAATTTAAATAGTGTACCTTGCAGTCCATTATGAGTACAAATTTCAAGTCATTACATCTTATTGAGCCGCTTTTAATGGCGCTCTACGAGGAAGGATATACAACCCCTACACCCATTCAAGCACAATCAATTCCGATTGTATTAGCGGGTAAGGATTTACTAGGTTGCGCACAAACAGGCACCGGTAAAACAGCGGCCTTTACCTTACCAATCATTCAATTATTGTTACAAAATTCTCACGGAGAGAAACGAAAAAAAATAAGAAGTTTAATCGTAACACCTACCAGAGAATTAGCCATACAAATTGCGGAAAGTTTCAATGCTTATGGTCGACATACGCCATTAAATTGTACAGTAATATTTGGAGGCGTTGCACAAGGACCACAAGTAACTGCCCTTAGAAATGGCGTTGATGTAGTTATTGCTACACCCGGCAGATTATTGGATTTAATGAATCAAGGACATATAAGTTTAAGAGAGGTTGAAATATTTGTATTAGATGAAGCAGATCGCATGTTAGATATGGGATTTGTCAATGATGTAAAAAAATTACTAGCGGTGCTTCCTAAAAAAAGACAATCCTTGTTTTTTTCAGCAACCATGCCAGCAGAAATTGTAAGCTTAGCAAGTACCATATTATTTCATCCAGAAAAAGTAACTGTAACGCCCGTATCATCAACAGTAGAAATTATTGACCAGTCGGTGTATTTTGTAGATAAGAATAATAAAAATGCATTATTGATTGATGTATTAAAAAATCCTGCAATTAAAACAGCACTGGTATTTACAAGAACAAAACATGGTGCCGATAAAGTAGTCAACTTACTTTTAAAGTACAATATAAAAGCAGAAGCCATACACGGTAATAAATCACAAAATGCACGTCAAAGAGCCTTAAGTAATTTTAAGGACCAAAGCACGCGTGTACTAGTGGCTACAGACATTGCAGCAAGAGGAATTGATGTGGATAATTTAGAATTTGTGGTCAATTTTGAAATACCAAATATTGCAGAAACCTACGTTCACCGAATTGGTCGAACAGGTCGTGCAGGTGCGAATGGTACAGCGATATCATTTTGCGATGCAGAAGAAAAAGCATTTTTGAAAGACATTGAAAAACTCATTGCAAAAACGATCCCTGTCATTGACAATCACCCCTACCCTTTAATGAATCACAATCCTGTTAAAACAGTGCAACAACAAGGTCGTGGAAATTCTGGTCATGCAAGGTCAAATGCGCGTGGAAACGCTCCCCAAAAAAATAAATTTAGTAGATCCAAGCCAAGGTATTAAGCAAAACATCTTAAATATTTTGTTAATTAAAGTATTCGAGCTTGTGCCAAGGTATTAATATTTACCTTTATATTAATTGAACCAAAATTAATTACCAAATACTGATCATTTAAAAGTTTATTTTAATGAATACAATTAAAAAAATTAGCCTTAACTCTTTAGGCTATGACTTTATAACTGACTTTCCTAAAGGGAAGGATGAATACTATTTAAGAGATAAGCAAAACAGAAGTGGTATTAGGTATAGAAATTTAACTGCCCATGAAATTGAAATTCTAGTGAGAAACGGAAACTCAAGTGACAATTGGAGTAAGATATTAATTTCAGATTCATTTAACCCTGAATTAGTAAAAAATTGTACTTTTTTTGGATTGAATAGAATTGGCAATTTAGAAAATATTTGTTTGGGTTTTAGTGATTTAATAGTACCTGTTGGTATTTACAACTCCACCATCATTAGTTGTGATTTTGGGAACAATGTTTCCATACATAACGTTAATTATATGTCTCACTATATTATTGGTAATGAAGTTATTATTAATAATGTAAATGAATTAGTCACTACCAATCACGCTAAATTTGGCAATGGTATCATTAAAAAAGGAGAAGCTGAAGATGTTAGGATTTGGCTTGAATTGTGCAATGAAAACACAGGAAGAAAAGTATTACCATTTGTAAACATGACAGCAGGTGATGCTTTTTTATGGACGCGCAACAGACATGATACAGTATTACAAAATAGTTTTATAAAACTAACTGAAAAGAAATTTGATAATAAGTTAGGCTTTTATGGTAAAATTGGCGATCGCACAGTTATTAAAAATTGTAAAATTATTAAAGATGTTTGGATTGGCTCAGATGCTTATCTTAAGGGTGCAAATAAAATCAAGAATGTAACCATTAATTCTGCTGCCGAAGCAAAAACACAAATCGGAGAAGGCTGCGAATTAGTCAATGGGATAGTAGGTTTTGGTTGCAAAATATTTTATGGTATCAAAGCCGTAAGATTTGTTGTTTCAGATTACTCGCAATTAAAATATGGGGCAAGATTAATCAATTCTTATTTAGGCGAAAACGCAACGATTTCATGTTGCGAAGTGCTGAATTCATTAATTTTTCCGGCACATGAACAACACCATAATAACTCATTTTTATGTGCAGCATTATTAATGGGTCAATCTAATATTGCAGCTGGTGCTACCATTGGTTCGAATCATAATAGTCGAGGTGCCGATGGCGAAGTAATTATGGGTCGTGGTTTTTGGCCGGGCTTATGTGTTAGTATTAAACATAATTCACAATTCGCAAGTTTTGCTTTGTTAAATAAAGGAGATTATAATTTTGAATTAAATATCCCTTTCCCATTTTCCCTAATTAGCAATGACCCAGAAAAGGACGAACTTATCATCATGCCAGGCTACTGGTTATTATATAATTTTTATGCGCTAGCAAGAAATGCTAAAAAATATGAAGATAGAGACAAGAGGATCAAAAAAAGCCCAATTTATGAATACGACTATTTAGCTCCGGATACCATCAATGAAATAGTAACCGCGTTAAGAATAATTGCCATAAGTGTTGCAAAAGCTGGATTAATCAAGGAAAAGAAAGATATAAATCTTACAGAGGACCAACTACAAAAAATAGGTGACTCCATATTAAATACTAAAACAAAAAAAGAAGTTGACGCACTCACTATCTTTGTAGATAATATAGAAAATAGCAAAAGAAAAACGAGACTAATCAAGTGCTACGATGCATATAAAATGTTTAAAAATATGCTATTCATATATGGAATTGAAGCATTAGTTGAACTTTTAAGCAAACAAAAAAATAACGCCCTAATTAGTGCAATTAAAAACACCCATCCAAATACAAAGGATTTAAATTGGATAAGTGTTGGCGGACAACTGATGCCACAAAAACAAGTTGACCTTTTATTAAAACAAATTAAAAATGAACAACTAACCGATTGGGATCAAGTACATGAATTTTACGCAAACGAGTCAGAAAAATATATAGTTCAAAAAAATAAACACGCATTAGCTATACTAGAACAAGCAACAAATAAAAAAATAAATAGTTTAAATGCGAAACAATTAGGCATTTGGCTAGATACTTATTTAGAGATAAAAAAAGATATTGTTGATAGAATTAAAAATACAAGAGCTAAGGATTATAGTAACCAATTTAGGAAAATGGTTTATTTAAATGATGATGAAATGAACTCAGTCATTGGCAAACTAGATGATAATAGCTTTATCAATAAGCAAAAAAATCAATTAAGTAAAATTATCGAAAATATTTATGCACTTAAACAAAGCCTAAAATTAAAATAATTTTACTCCAACGCCCAACTGCCATTGTCTTGTTTTCCAAGTAGATTGGTCTTGTAAATTATTCGCCAACTGCGATGATGATACAATATTATTCATGCCAACAACATACCTGCCATAAACAAAAAATCCACCTAAATTTAATTTACCACCGCCCACCAGGGAAAATTCGCCAGTTGAAAAAGCAACACGAGCATTATCAGGACCATCTTTAGTTTGATCTAACAATATACCATATTGCGGCCCCGCTTGAATTAAAATACTTTTTACTACACTGTATTGTAATAAAACAGGGATGGTCATATAACTTAATTGATACGTTTCCGGCTTTAAATTTGACAATATTTCTTTTGCTGTCAGAGTGGTTTCCAGTTTAGTTTGCGATAATAAAACATCTGGTGCAATACTAAATCCGTTGGATAGCCCAATTTGCACAGTAGCACCCACATGATAGGACGCAGTATTATGATCTACTGCAACATTGTCTACCTTGGAAAAATTTTGTCCAACTTTAAATCCAACAGCCAACTTTTTTTGTGCATTTAATTGAACTACAGTAAAAACAAACAGGGAAATGAAAACTTTTTTCATAATAAAATATTTTATTCAAGTGATTTATTAATTGATATTAGACCAAACATATTATAAAATTACACCAATTATATAATAAATTATAATTAAATTAATTCTAGCAAAGTAATCTCTGGCATGATACCCACCCTACCCGGATATCCTAAAAATCCAAATCCCCTATTAACATATAATTGCTGTTGCTCCGCTTGGTATAACCCCGCCCATTGTTTATAGACCCATTGCACAGGGCTCCATTTAAAATAGGGGTTTTCCAAACCAAATTGCATACCATGGGTATGACCAGATAATGTTAAATTTATTTGAGGATATTTTGGAATCACTTCTGCCTCCCAATGGCTCGGATCATGACTCATTAAAATGATGGGTAATTCAGGTTGCACTCCGCTCATCGCCAATTCCATTTTCCCATATTTAGGAAATCTTGCTTTTGCACCCCAATTTTCAATACCCACTAGTTGTAATATTGCCCCGGCCTTTTCAATTTTTACATTTTCATTCATCAATAAGCGCCAACCCATTTTTGCGTGCACTTTTTTTAGTGCTTCTAAGTTTTGTTTTTTAGCTTCTTGACTATCCCATTTTACATAATCTCCATAATCATGATTTCCTAGGGTGCTGAAAACACCATGCGGTGCTTTAATTTCACTAAAAACAGGCATCCAAGGTTCCATTTCATTGGCACGATCATTCACCAAGTCGCCTGTAAATAATACAAGGTCCGGTTGTTGATTTTGAATCATTTGTACGCCCTTTTTTACTGCTGTTATCTCCTTTAAACTACCACTATGAATATCACTGATATGTATAACTTTAAATCCTTTAAATGCGATGGGTAAATTAGGGATAACTACCTTTTTTTTAATCAATTTATAATTATACTTATTGCCAAAGCCATATAACAAGGAAAAAAATAAAGTAGATGACAACCCAACACCCATCCAGCTTAAAAAAGTAGAACGTGGAATACCATTTTCAGTATTCATAAACTTGGCACCAGTGGCTGAAGAAATCTGACCAATGGTCCAAAATGCACCTCTACGTAAATCATCTACCACAAAAAAAGTGACCATGAAAAACTGGGTCAAAACCCAACCCACCCCAATTGAAAAAAAATATTGCTTGAAATAAGGATTGCTGATGTATGGGAAAAGAAGAAAAGACCCAAAGCTAAGCAAACACAAAGCCCAATAAATGATTCCTGCAGTTGTTTTTGCCGTCATAGAAAACCCCTGAAAAACAGTCCTTAAAACATAAAAAATATAGAAATCAACCAGAATCAATAGAGATAATAGAACAAAAATAAAAACAGGATTCCTCATAGAATAAATTAATGGGTAAAATTAGGCCTTAATGCCCCATTTATAACATATTTAATCCCAAAAAGTTACCATTTATGCCTTATTTTTGATTGAAATTAAGGATAACTATTATATGGCTCGAATCATTGGAATTGCAAATCAAAAGGGGGGGGTGGGTAAAACAACCTCGGCCATTAACATTGCAGCTAGCTTAGCAGTTTTGGAATACAGAACACTGTTAATTGATGCTGACCCACAAGCAAATAGCACTACGGGGGTGGGCTTTGATTTGCATAATATTACGACCAGCTTATATGATGGTATGATAAATAATACCCCCCTAAAGGATATTGTATTAAAAACAGAGATCCCACATTTGGATTTAATTCCATCGCATATAGATTTAGTTGGCGCCGAAATTGAATTAGTCAACTTGCCAAATAGAGAAAATGTTTTAAAAGGTTTGATCAATGAAATGAATGACCAATATGATTTTATTATTATTGACTGCCTACCCTCTTTGGGATTAATTACTGTGAATGCATTAGTGGCAGCCGACAGTGTTATTGTTCCTGTACAATGTGAATTTTTTGCACTAGAAGGATTAGGAAAACTTTTAAATACCATCAAAATTGTTCAAAGCAGATTAAATCCTGAATTACAAATTGAAGGTATTTTAATGACGATGTATGATGGACGTTTAAGATTAAGCAACCAAGTAGTCAGTGAAGTACGTAAGCATTTTGATGAAATGGTATTTTCAACGATCATTCATCGCAATACAAGATTAAGCGAGGCCCCAAGTGTGGGCAAACCTGTTATCTTATATGATGCCGAAAGTAAAGGCACTGTAAATTATTTAAACCTAGCCAAGGAAATTTTACAAAAAAATGGCATGACTAATATGAGTAATGCCGAGCGAATAATTGATTAACTATGAGTAAGAGTACACCCAATAAAGAATTAATTGGAAAAGGGCTTCGCTCTTTATTACAAAGCATTGATTCGGATTATAAAAATCCTGCCGGCAAAGTCCCTGCTGCGACCATTGAAAAAACGGTAGCAAGTAATCGTATTTTACTTACAGACATTCAAATAAATCCTAAAAATCCTAGAAAGGATTTTGATGTTACCACTTTACAAGAATTAGCAAAGTCAATTCAAATTCATGATTTAATTCAGCCCATAACTGTTGCGCAACTTGCAAATGGGAAATACCAATTAATAGCAGGAGAGCGTCGTTTTCGCGCTGCAAAGTTAGCAGGTATTAATGATTTGCCAGCATATATCAGACATGGCAATGATAAAGAACTTTTAGAACTTGCATTACTTGAAAACTTACAAAGAGTTGATCTTAATGAAATAGAAATTGCATTAAGCTACCAACGCATGATGCATGAACTTAATTATACCCAAGAGAATGTTGCAGAAAGAATGGGTAAAGACCGATCTACGGTATCAAATTATATTAGATTACTTGAATTACCACCAAATATACAAGCTGCTTTGCGAAATGGTAGTCTAAGTATTAGTCTGGCCAAACTTTTAATTGGCAAGGAGGTGGACAAGCAGCTTTTCCTTTTCAAAGAAATCATTGAAAAAGGATTAACCGTTAGACAAGCTGAGGAATTAATTAGAAAAGTAACACAAGCAGGAAAAATCAGCACCCCAAGTAATGCTGGCACTATAAGCCAACTATCCCCCGTTTATAAAAAATTAGAAGATAAATTAAGTAGCCATCTTTCAACAAAAGTTCAACTACAACATCAGAAAAATGGTAGTGGAAAGATTACCGTTGAATACGCTGACTTAAATGGTTTAAATAAAATATTAGAAGCAATGCAATTAAGCATTAGCTAGACTCACTTTCATAACAAGGAATTTTAATAGGATGCGGCTATTATTTACTTTTACATTGCTTTTAATCCTAGTGCAAAATGCCTGGTGCCAAGACAGCACCAAAATGATAAAAAAGGACAGCACTCTGGTCATCCGAAAACATATTCCAAGTAAAGCAACAAAACGATCTGCATTAATTCCTGGATGGGGACAGGCTTATAACAAACAATATTGGAAAATTCCATTAGTATATGGCATTATTGCGATCCCAACAGCGACCTATATTTACAATAACGACATGTACAAAAAAACGAAATTCGCCTACGAAGCAAAATTCAAAGAGGCTGCAGGGGATGCATCCGATGTTGCAAAAATTGACCCACTACTTAAAAATTTAAGTGCTTCCTCCTTACAGAGTTACCGAAATATTTTTCGCAAGGACAGAGACTATTCCATTATGTGGTTTATAGTAACCTGGGGTGTCAATGTCATTGACGCGACTGTATCTGGACATTTAAAAGAATTTGATATCAATAATGATTTAAGTTTTAAGGTACAGCCTACCTATCAACCACAATTTAAACAAGCAGGGCTATCCCTTCAGTTTCATTTTAACAACAACCATTCAAGATAAATTTAACTACATGAAAATTGCATTAATAGGCTATGGTAAAATGGGTAAGGCAATTGAATCCATTGCTTTAAACAAAGGACATGAAATTGTCCTAAAAATAGATATTCAAAATAACCAAGACTTTACCGATGCTGCATTACAAAAAGCAGATGTCGCTATTGAATTTACGGGACCACATAGTGCTTTTGAAAATGTAAAAAAATGTATCGCATGGGGTGTTCCAGTGGTGAGTGGGTCTACTGGATGGCTAAAACAATGGGACGAGATCAAAGATTTATGTGAAGCAAAAAATGGTACTTTAATTTACTCAAGTAACTATAGCATTGGGGTTAATTTGTTTTTTGAATTAAATAAGCAATTGGCGCAATTAATGGCACCCTATAATAGCTATGATGTCTCGATGACCGAGGTTCATCATACAGAAAAAAAGGACGCCCCAAGTGGAACGGCTATTTCCCTTGCAGAACAAATTTTAACAAATTTAGGCAGGAAAAATAAATGGGTAAACGCTGCTTCTGCAAATTCAAATGAATTGGTAATCAATTCGGAAAGAATCGACCCAGCCCCTGGTACACATATTGTCAAATACAGCTCCGAAATTGATGATATTGAAATTATACATACAGCACACACTCGAATTGGATTTGCAAGTGGTGCTATTTTGGCCGCCGAATTTGCATTTGAAAAAAAGGGTATCTTTACAATGAAAGATGTTTTAGGGCTTTAACCAATAACTTAGTTTAGTTGTAATAAAAAGCAATTGTCAATATAATGTTATCTAAAAAAACACAATATGCACTTCAAGCACTCTCCTATATGGCAGGTGAAAAATCAGATGCCCCTATTTTGATTGCAGAAATTGCACAAGAAAAAAAAATTCCACTAAAATTTTTAGAAAGTATTTTATTAGAACTGCGCAAAGCCGGCTTTTTAGAAAGTAAAAAAGGGAAAAATGGAGGTTACTTTTTCGCAGTTCCCCCAGCAAATATTAAGTTATCAAGCATATTTAGAATCATTGAAGGCCCCATAGCTTTATTGCCTTGTGTAAGTTTGAATTTTTACGAAAAATGTGCCGACTGTAATGAAAAAAAATGTGGGATCAACAAAGTGATGATCGAAGTGCGTGATAATACTTTGGCCATTTTGGATAAAAGAACGGTAGCTGATTTAAATTATAAAAAAGTAAAATAACCGCAGTTATATCTCCCGTATCGATACTGTATAATTAAAAAACACATGAAAAATATAATTTTAATTTCACTTTTGAGTTTGAGTAGCATCGCAAATTCGCAAAACTTGATTGGAGGAAAAAATATTTTGAAAACAAACTTATCCAGTGATGTACTGAATAATTACAATATCACTTTTGAGCGTAGTTTGAATCATTTTATGTCGGTATCTTTGAGCTATCGAAAAATGAACAAACAAAAGCTCCCATTAAAGGCATTAGCAAAGCAGTATATTGAAAACTCTGCTATTAATTTTGATAATTTTCAAATTGGAAATTCGGCGATAACTGCAGAAGCCCGTTTTTATTTAGGGGTATCAAAAATGTCTGGATTTTATTTATCCCCTTACGCTAGGATGGCCACATTTGACCTAAGTATCCCTATCGATTATACTTATGTTCCAACAGCTACAAGTGCTAACCCTACCTCGACTGCACAATCAATAAATGCATCATTAGATGGCACCATTCGATCAACCAGCTTCGGGGTATACACAGGTATGCAATTTCAATTATTAACTAAATTGGTTTTAGATCTATGGATCATTGGCGGCCATTATGGAACCTCTAATGGTAAATTAATTTTTGTCGCACCTAATGGGACATCTGCTTTAGCCTTAAATGAATTAAAAGAAATCATTGATCAAACAAAAACCGCTCCATTTACTTTAGCCACTACCACCACATCGAATGGGGTTATAACAGACGCTGCGGGACCTTGGGCAGGAATTAGGGGCCTTGGTATTACCCTCGGCTTTCGTTTCTAATTTTTACTTCAGCAAAAGTGAAACCATATCATCCCTTCTATTAACTATATAGCCTCTTGATTGCGCAAATCACTTACCTTTGATTCCACAAATTAGAACTATATGATGCCTATTTATTTACAAGATTTATTTAAATCTCAAAGCTACGACGCAAATAACTTTTTTTTAATCGCAGGTCCTTGCGTTGTTGAAAACGAAGACATTGTAATGGAAATAGGAGAAAAAGTAAGCACGCTTTGTAAAAACTTAGGGATCCCTTATGTTTTCAAGGCGAGCTATCGAAAAGCAAACCGAACGAGTGCTAATTCATTTACAGGCATTGGAGATGATACTGGGATGGAATTAATTAAAAAGGTAGGTGCCAAATTTCAAGTACCTACCACTTCTGATATTCATGCGCATGAAGAAGCAGCGATTGCAGCACAATACATTGATATATTGCAGATCCCAGCTTTTTTATGCAGACAAACCGACTTATTAATTGCTGCAGCACAAACTGGTAAAATTGTAAATGTAAAAAAAGGACAATTTTTAAGTGGTGCATCCATGAAATTCGCCGTAGATAAAATAAAATTAGCAGGCAACGAAAAAATAATGTTAACCGAGAGAGGAAATACATTTGGCTACCAGGACTTAGTAGTCGACTATCGTAATATTCCTGCGATGGCAGAAAATGGCGTACCAGTTATTATGGATTGTACACATTCATTACAACAACCTAACCAAACGAGTGGCGTTACAGGTGGCAATCCCCAATTAATTGAGACTATTGCCAAAGCAGCAATTGCTGCAGGCGCAGATGGATTATTTATTGAAACCCATCCAAATCCAGCCCAAGCAAAAAGTGATGGTGCTAATATGTTATCCTTAGACAAGCTTGCGCCATTGTTAGAAAAATTGGTAAAATTGAGAAAGGCGGTAATTTAGCAGCTGCTAAAAATATTTCATTGGATTTCTTTTCCCTAATAGAATGTATTTTCTAATACTTCTCCAAAAAGCCAATATCATGTATATAATAACGGGCGAACCGAAAGTCAGAAATGAAATGTAAATAAACCACATTCTAATTTTAGTGGTCGCAATGCCCAATCTTTCGCCAATGGCAGTGCAAACCCCAAAAGCATGTATTTCAAAAAAATCCTTGACTTTTTGCATATATAAAGCGACTATTCTATATGCAATCTATAAAAAAAAGTGGACATAAAGTGTATTTTTTGCTTTAACCGGGTGCAAATTTGGCTTACCTTTGCCCCAATTTTAACCACTAAACTAAGTACCATGGCTTTTGATATCGAAATGATCAAAAATTTGTATGCTGGAATGCCTGCAAAAGTAGAAGCGGCTCGAAAATTATTAAATCGTCCATTGACCTTATCTGAAAAGATATTGTTCTCTCATTTGCATGGTGATCAAAACTTAGAAAATTTTGAAAGAGGTGGTTCTTATGTAGATTTTGGACCAGATCGTGTTGCCATGCAAGATGCAACAGCGCAAATGGCATTATTACAATTTATGCAAGCAGGTCGTCCTAAAGTTGCAGTTCCAAGTACAGTTCATTGCGATCACTTAATTTCAGCAAAAGTTGAAGCAAAACAAGATTTACAAGTGGCTACAACAGAAAGTAAGGAAGTGTATGATTTCCTAGCTTCTGTTTCAAATAAATATGGTTTGGGTTTTTGGAAACCAGGTGCTGGAATAATTCACCAAGTAGTTTTAGAAAACTACGCATTCCCTGGTGGTTTAATGATTGGTACCGATTCTCATACAGTGAATGCAGGTGGCTTAGGCATGATTGCGATTGGTGTTGGTGGCGCTGACGCTTGTGATGTAATGGCAGGTTTACCATGGGAATTAAAATGGCCTAAATTAATTGGTATCAAACTAACAGGAAAGTTGAGCGGATGGACTGCACCTAAGGATGTGATTTTAAAAGTTGCTGGTATCCTAACTGTAAAAGGGGGGACTGGTGCCATTGTTGAATATTTTGGTGAAGGTGCTACTAGCATGAGTTGTACAGGCAAAGGAACCATTTGTAATATGGGTGCTGAAATTGGAGCAACCACTTCTACCTTTGGTTACGACGCTAGTATGAGTCGTTATTTAAGTTCAACTGGCCGTGCCGATGTTGCTGCATTAGCAGATACTGTTGCTGCACATTTAACAGCTGACCCTGAAGTATATGCTTCTCCAGAAAAATATTTTGATCAAGTGATTGAAATTGATTTGACATCATTAGAACCACACTTGAATGGTCCATTCACACCAGATTTAGCTACCCCTATTTCAAAAATGAAAGAAGTAGCAGCAGCAAATGGTTGGCCTACTAAAATTGAAGTAGGTTTAATTGGAAGTTGTACGAACTCCTCTTATGAAGATATAAGTCGCGCTGTAAGTTTGGCAAAACAAGTTTCTGAAAAAGGATTAACCATGAAGGCTGAATATATGATTACGCCAGGTTCTGAGCAAGTAAGATATACCATTGAAAGAGATGGTTTTTTAGATGTATTCAGTAAAATTGGTGCGAAAGTTTTTGCTAATGCATGTGGTCCTTGTATTGGAATGTGGGAGCGTGTTGGTGCAGAGAAAAAAGAAAAAAACACCATCGTACATTCTTTCAATAGAAACTTTGCAAAACGTGCGGATGGAAATCCAAATACCTATGCATTTGTGGGTTCACCCGAATTAATTACCGCATTAGCTATTGCAGGTGATTTAAGTTTTAATCCATTAACAGATACCTTAATCAACGACAAAGGGGAGCAAGTTAAATTAGACGCGCCTACTGGGGATGAATTACCGTTAAAAGGATTTGCAGTGGAAGATGCTGGTTTCCAAGCACCTGCTGAAGATGGATCAAATGTTATCGTTGCAGTAGATCCAACATCTAAGCGTTTACAATTACTAGATCCTTTTGCTGCATGGGAAGGAACAGATTTAAAATCATTACGTTTATTAATAAAGGCAAAAGGAAAATGTACAACGGATCATATTTCTATGGCAGGTCCATGGTTAAAGTTCCGCGGACACTTAGATAATATTTCCAATAACTTATTAATTGGCGCTATTAATTTCTTCAATGAAAAAACAGACAATGTTAAAAGTCAAGTGAATGGCAATTACGATACCGTACCCAATACACAAAGAGCATACAAAGCAGCTGGTGTTGGAACAATTGTAGTAGGTGATGAAAACTACGGAGAAGGAAGTTCACGTGAGCACGCAGCAATGGAACCAAGACATTTAGGTGTCCGTGTGGTATTAACAAAATCATTTGCACGTATTCATGAAACCAACTTGAAAAAACAAGGTATGTTGGCTTTAACTTTTGCAGAAAAAGCAGACTATGATAAAATTCAAGAAGATGATAGCATTGATGTTAATGGTTTAACGAGTTTTGCTCCAGGCACCCCTTTAAGTTTAGTATTAACACATAAAGATGGTTCTGTAGATACGATCAAAGCAAATCACACTTACAACCAACAACAAATTGAGTGGTTTAAAGCAGGTGGTGCGTTAAATATTATTAGAAAACAAGTCGGCAAATAAAAAATTGCTACTTTTACATTACAACTAGGATCCACTATACATTATAATGGTTTCTAAAACCCGTCCCGATGTATCGAGACGGGTTTTTTATTTAAATACAATGCCTGAGAACACAAATTTTCTTAAATTTACGTATGATAAATACAGCATTAGTTTCCTATGGTATGAGTGGTCGTGTATTTCACGCGCCATTTATTGACTTGAATCCCGATTTTAATTTAGTGGGTAGTTGGGAACGAAGTCGAAAAAATATTCAAGCAAGATATCCGGATGCAAAATCATTTGATTCTTATGAAGAAATATTAAATGATCCAAGTGTCCATTTAGTAATCGTAAATAGCCCCAACGACACGCATTACGAATATACCAAGCGTGCTTTATTGGCTGGTAAACATGTGGTTACGGAAAAAGCATTCACCGTAACTGTTGCAGAAGCCGAAGAATTAGATGCATTAGCAAAAAAATTAAATTTAAAATTGGCAGTGTATCATAATCGACGATATGATGCTGATTTTTTAACTATCCAAAAGTTAATTAAAGAAGATGCGATTGGTGAATTTTTAGACATACAAATATCTTTTGAAAGATACAGAACCACCTTAAGTCCTAAAGTACATAAGGAATTACCCACCCCTGGGGCAGGCGTATTATTTGATTTAGGACCGCATTTGGTGGATCAAGCATTATTGTTGTCTGGTATGCCGACACATATTTTTGCCGACTTACGCATCATCAGAAAAGTATCTGTAGTAGATGATTATTTTACATTGCTTTTATACTACCCTACCCACCGTATTTTATTAACCAGTGGTATGGTGTATATGCAACAACTACCTGCTTATAAAATTTATGGAACAAAAGGTTGCTTCATCAAATACAGAGCGGACATTCAAGAGGATGAATTATTGGCAGATAAAATTCCAACCGGCCCTAATTGGGGTGTCGAGCCTGAAAATAAATGGGGAACGCTAAGTACAGATAATAACGGAACTATTAGCACAAAAATAATTCCAAGCTTAGCAGGCGACTATGGACAGTTTTACACATTGATGGCTGCCGCTATTAACCATAATGCACCTGTACCTACCTCGGCAAAGCATGGTGCTGATATTATTCGTGTTTTAGAAACCGCCAGAAAAAGCTTTGCAGAAAAAAAGATAATTGCACTTTAAATGCATCCTTATTTAAAAGAAATTATTGCAATATTTAATAAGCATCGGGATCAAAAAAAAGCCGACGGCGCAAAAGCATATTTATTACACCAATTTGAATTTTTTGGTTTGCAAACCCCTTTAAGGCGAAGTTTATCCAAAGCTTTTTACAAGTCACATCCGATTAAAAATCATGCTGAGCTATCCACGCTTATTAAAGAATGTTTTGCCCAGCCACAAAGAGAATTACATTATTTTGCTATTGAGTTACTCGGATTCCATCACACACTTTGGGATAAAAAAACTTTACCCTTAATGGAATGGATGATTACCCATAATAGTTGGTGGGATTCAGTAGATAGCACCAATAGCAATGTAATTAGCAAATTCTTTTTAAAATATCCTGAACATATTGCAGCCTATACCCTTAAATGGAATCGCTCCAATAACAATTGGCTTAAAAGAATGAGTATCCTATTTCAGTTGACGTATAAAAAAAATACGAACACTACCTTATTGGCTGCCTATATTGAACATTCCATTAATGAGGAAAATTTTTTTATACGGAAAGCTATTGGCTGGGCATTGCGGGCCTATGCCTACTCAGATCCTAAGTGGGTGATCCATTTTGTAAAAGCACACCCGAATTTATCGCCACTTTCCAAACGAGAAGCGTTGAAACATCAGTAAAGTATCTATAAATTAAGTGATTCGCTTCATAAGAAACGCCCCGATTAATCGGGGCGTTTCTTTACTCTTTATTTTTTTTAATTTTATATAAAATTAAAAACTACATCTTCTTAGCATCTTCCAAGAATTTCGCTAAGCCAATATCTGTTAAAGGATGTTTTAATAATCCTAAAATTGAATCTAATGGGCAAGTACATACATCAGCGCCCGCTTCTGCTGCTTTAACAATATGCAAAGCATTTCTGATAGATGCCGCTAATATTTGTGTTTGGAAACCTTGTACATCAAAAATATGTCTGATTTGTCCAATCAATTCCATCCCATCCCAACTGCTATCATCAATACGACCAATAAAAGGTGATACATAAGTTGCACCTGCTTTGGCAGCTAATATAGCTTGACCCGCTGAAAATATCAAAGTACAATTGGTACGAATACCGTTATCACTAAACCACTTAATCGCTTTAATGCCATCTTTAATCATAGGCACTTTTACCACAATATTTGGATGAATCGCTGCTAATTTTTTTCCTTCCTCCACCATGGTAGCAAAATCGGTAGATAATACTTCTGCGCTAATATCTCCGTCAACGATATCACAAATTGCTTTGTAATGCGCAGCAATTGCCGCTTCCCCTTTTACACCCAC
>Ga0209107_10000396_pt1 | contig 25841 bp, 12 predicted proteins | sample LakErihyJuly2011_2_FD_187460 | JGI IMG/M metagenome (GOLD analysis project Ga0209107, IMG submission 187460) | Freshwater microbial communities from dead zone in Lake Erie, Canada - CCB hypolimnion July 2011 (SPAdes) (version 2) | ecosystem: Environmental > Aquatic > Freshwater > Lentic >...
TTATTATTAAGTCTTTAAATGACAAGGTAGTGATAACCGCACCATCCATACTCGCGTAGTTATTAGAAAAATTGCATTTATTGATATTTAAAGTAGTAGTGTTGAAAGATAAAACCCCACCTTTTTTTGCTTGATTTGAAGAAAAATACGAGGAAGAAAGTGTTACATTTAAAAAATTCCCAAAAAGGAACCCTCCATCGTTTGCTTTGTTGTTTGATGCTGTTGTATTGAAAATCTCAACTGTAATAGGGGTTTCTGACTGCGCGTAAATCACCCCTCCTTGAGTTTCAAGTCCTTGTAGACTGTTACTAATAAATGTGGAGTTAATAATTTAAATATCGTTTATATTTTTGATCTTAATTGCTCCGTTATTTTATGCCAAGGTATTTGACAGTGTTGAATTGATAATTTTAAGTTGATTAATTTAATTAAAAGAAATAGCCCCGCCATAAATAGCTTAATTTTAATCCATAAGAGAGTTGCTAATAGTTATGATATCCACACTTTTAGTGAACATGAACCCTCCTTCAAAAGCCAGACTTTCATAAACCCGTGAATTTTCTATTAAAATACTTGAAGTCGTTTACGAAGAAGTTGAATAGATACTTCCTCCTAACCCGACCGACTTGTCAACTGTATTATCGTTAAATTAACTATTTATTATTTTCATTTCATTGAAGTTGTATACATATAAAGCTCCGCCCTACAGTAAGGCGGAATTGAGATTCAAAGTACAGTTATCGACATTAAAAAAGATTGACCCTGAAACATATAAAAATCCTCCTTATTTTGCTGAATTTTTATTCATCTTGGAGAGTTATAATGATACTACTGAGTCAGGGATTTCAGTTTGAGCAAAAATAGCACCTCCTTATTACTCGTTAATAGTGATTGAATTGTTATTGAACTCTGAATTAGTTATTGATATATTTTGGAATTGTGAGATTCGTAAGGCCCCACCTTAATCCCCACAAAAATTGTTTTCAAATAAGCTGCTATCTATATTTATTAATTTGGATAGGACGGAGAATGATCCTCCTACTTTTTTAGCTCTATTATTCTTGATAATTGAGTTGGAGATAGATATTTGGTGGGTGATAGCCTACATGAACCCACCTAGATTAGCTTAATTATTGAACATTAGTGTATCATTTATCAATATTGAGGAATCTATGAGCTCTGATTAGACAAACACCACACCACCTTCGTTACCATCTGATTCTAAGAGGTTTGAATTAAACTCTGATCCTAAGATCTCAATGTTTTAAAATTGGACAAAGCTCATGGCTCCTCCCCTGACAAATCCTCTATTATCATCAATTTAACTTCTCTATATTCCAATTATACGTATATTCATGCCAATTAATACAGCTCCGGATGATGAAGCTTGGTTGTTTTTCAGGTCTGAATCAGTGATATTCAATGAAAGGGCGTTGTCACAGTACATGAAACCCCCTTGATAGGCTTGATTGTATCTCACATCGGTTTATAATATATTAATCAAGGGAGTAGTATTGTTGTTATTTTCGATATAAAATGCTCCTCCTAAGCCAGTTGGACTGGATATCAAATTAGACGTTATGAATGAATTATTTACTAAAAACGTAGAATGATCCGTTATTTTAATCGCACCTCCTTAATATCCTGCTTTATTATCAGTGAGGTAGGTTTGAGATTGTATTATGATAGAATTTGCGTTGTTAAAATGAAATGCCCCACCATATTATGCAGCGAAATTTTATTTTATTTAACTTTATGAGATTGTTAGTGTTGATTTATCGGATGAGAAAAATCCTCCTTATTTAGCCGAGTTATTAGAAGCTATACAAGAATTCAGTTCTATTGTGGACATAGTACTGTATATGGCACCTCCATCACCATCACATTTATTATCTTCGAATCTACTATTTATTATTTACATAATATTCTGGGCGGTATCGGAATAGACGTAGATCGCTCCCCCCTTAGAATTTATGGATGAACTTAATTTATTATTGGTAAAATTGGTTGCTATTATCTGAATTACGGCATATTAAAGGAGCTAAATCGCTCCTCCCTAGTCCTAACCTGTATTGTTATTAAAAACGCAATTTTAAGATGAAACACTATATGAGATATCACTGTATATGCTACCACCTCTTTAAGCCAAGTTTGAATCAAATAAGGAATCAATTAATTTAAAATTGGTCGAAGATAAGTATAAAAACCCGCCATAGTCAGCTCTGTTTAGGGAACCTTGACAGCTTTGAATGGTAACTTTTGAATTGTTGGATTATGCATAGATAGTTCCTCCTTTTTTAGCTGAGTTTTTAGTGAAATTAGTGTCTTTTATAAACAAATCTTCGAATTTAAAGGATGATATGGCTCCTCCATCTGTTTCACATGAATTATTTTCAAATGTGCTGTAGAGGATATTAATGTTTTTGGTTGCGTTAACACTAAGACTTCCCCCAGAAGTGGCAAAGTTATTTAAGAATTAGCAATTATCTATATTGATTTTATATGATTCCGCGTACATAAAACCTCCTTCAATCGCCCTGTTATCATCTAATATTAAGTTGCTTAGTTGGATAAGAGAGTCTTGTATTGATGAATAGGCAAAAATACACCCTCCAAAACCTTAGTTAACACCATAATTTCTTGAGAACAGAGTTTGAGAAACAATTAGAGATTTGAAGTCTAAAATGGACATAGTTCCACCTTTGTTAGCAGTATTATTTATAAAAATATTCTTTGTGACCCTGATTTCCTTAATGTTCTGTACAATAGAACTGTAATATATGCTAGCATTAGAGTATATCACGCTTCCCTCCTTATAAGCGAAATTAGATGTGAAATTAGAATTTAGGATATATATTACAGCTGCCTCAGCTGTTATAAATCCTCCGAAGTATGCAGTATTGTTTAGGATCAAAGAATCAGATATTTGTATGAAGGAATTTCTTTATGTTGAAAGAGCGTAAATTCCGCCTCCATATCCTTCTAGAGCACTATTGTTGAAGAATTCGATCTTGTCAATCTTAAGGTTAAGGAAATTCACAAGCTTAAAGGCTCCACCTGAGCCTCCATAATTATCATAAAAGGTGCTATTATAAATAGAAATAAGACTTGTATTATTTAAGTAAAAAACTCCTCCTTCTTTTTTAGCATAATTAGCAGTAAAATTGCAATCATTAACAGTAAGTTGGTTGACCTATGCGTATAAAAATCCTCCTAGATCAGCTCTATTGTCATTAACATATGATCTCTCTATAAGAATAAGTGATTCGGCTTACTTGGAAACCGCGTAAATAGCTCCCCCCAATTCTTATCCATCTGCCCCATATTCATCGAAGGTATTATTGATAAACAAAGTATCTTGAATAATCAGTTTTTTGAAATTTTCGGCATGAATTCCGGAATGGTTAATAAAAGTGCAGTTCTCGATTATTAATTCCTAAGTTTAGTTGAATTGTAGGGAATTCTATCCGAATCGGGTGATATTAAGGGACCATTATGAATCCCCACCTAAGAATATCATTCGGTTGTTAAAGGTTATGTTCCTCAGAATCACCCTGTAGGCTTTTACAATAAATAAGTTAAGTTCTACATCGCCCTCTCTTAGATAAATAGTTGAGTTAGTGGAATTAGATTCGGCGTCTATCTATTCGTCCAAAAAATTATTCATATTCGTGTTATTTATGAAAACATTTTCTTTTGCGTACAAATATTCGTAATTTAGAATTTTTACAGTCCCCCCGTCATCTTCTTTGCAGTAGTTGTCTTTAAAAAGGCATTCGGTTATGTGAAGTTTACTATACAGGTATGCAATCACAGCAGATCCGTCTTTAGTAGCTTCATTACTTATGAATCTTGATTTTGATATCATGAGGTCACCAGTTTTTGCGGATAGGAACCCTCCTAGATAACCTTTGTTATACTCAAGATCTGAATCTATCACAAAAATTTAGGAGTCTTAATATTTTGACTCAGCTCGAATTACTCCTCCCTCTGCCTTGGATAAGCTTTTTATGACAGAGTTGTTTGAAATTTTCGAATTAGAAATATTGATTTGGTAGAAGTCAAGAATATTGAGTACCCCTCCATCGTCGTCGCATTTATTATTATAAATTGAGCAGTTTTCAATATTAACCATATTATCAATGTCCGCGTACATAACACCCCCTCCTTTAAGTGCCTCGTTTTCTGAAAAATTAGAATCAATCATTTTGACTGAAGATGTGTTGCCCCACAAAAAGCCCCCTTAGTAAGCAGTGTTGTGAAAAGCTTGTGTGTTGATGAAGGTAATTTAGTTCTAATATTTAAAACTTGTTGCCATGATACCTCCTCCCCTACTATTAGATAGGAGAACCTTATTATCTTTGAATACAACTGAGTCCATGGTTACATTGGTATAGTCATTAATGAGTAGGGCACCACCATACGAATAGCCTGAAGCTGTTGCTATGCCTGTATTATTGATAAAATTGCTGGAGGTGATTTAAATGATCTCAATTTTGGAATATATAGCTCCTCCTTATAATGTAACAATATTATCAGAGAAATTCGAGTTTTAAATTTATAATTTTTAGCTTACTAAGTACATAGACCCTCCATTTAGTCCTATATTCCCTTGCACAGTCGACGATTAAACTAGGACACGAGAGATAAGATCAGTGGAATAGGCATTTATTGCTCCTCCCTAAGCTCCATTAATATTACCTCCCTTATTATTTAATAACTAGCAATTAATAACTGACAAAAGTTAAAATTATTGGATATCAATGGCTCCTCCATCCTAATTAGTGGCTGAATTTTCAGTAAACTAAGACTGTGTGATTGTGTTGGTAGTTGCGTTAACTTTGAGAGCTCCTCCACTATTTTTAGCTATATTTAGATTAAATTAGGAAGATTATATATTAAGGGTGCTATAAGTTCCCCAGAGGAAACCTCCATCGTAAGCTTGATTTGACTCTACTTTCGAATTGATAATTTATATAGATTATGGCTTAGAATCTGTAATGGCATAGATAGCCCCTCCTAATCCAAGAGAACCGGTTACTCTATTTTTAATTATTTATGAGTCATTTATATATATTGTATCGTAATTCGTAAGTTTAAATGAACCTCCTTTGTTTATTCCTGTATTGCTAGTAATTATGCAATTATTAATTAGCACACTTAGACCCTAGCTGGAGGATTATACTCCGCCGTCACCTGTAGTGGAACTAGTGGCAGCATTAGAGGTTAGATTTGAGGAATTAAGGATAATATTATCTATTCCAACACTACTTAAAAACCCTCCTTCAGTTGTCGCTTAGTTATTATTAGCATCAGAGTCCTGGATTGTAATTAAAGAAATAGTTTTAGCGTAAATAGCTCCCCCCAAAATCCCTTCATTGAATGAAAAATTGCTTTTTTTAATATTTAAATTCTAAAAATTTTAGATGTATAGAGCTCCTCCTAGACCTGAACTTGTTGTTCCAGTATTGCTCTTGAAACTACAATTATCAACATCAAAATTATTTCCTAACTGGCTTGAGATAAATGCATATAAAGATCCCCCATTAGTACCTTTGTTACTTATCATATCTATATTTTTTAATTTAATTAGTGCTGAGTTTTGGGATGATATTATGAAAATTCCTCCTCCATATCTTCCCGAATTGCTTAAGAATTAGGAGTTGGAGACGTCAAATATATTAAATTTGTTGATATACATAGCCCCGCCGTCGTTATACCCTATATTTTTTTCAAATTTACTGTCCTTGATTATTATATAATTTATATATGAAGATAAAAAACCTCCAATGTATGCCAAATTGTCATTAATTTATGAATTTTGTATTGTAAGTGTAGCGATATTATTTGATATTGCATAAATGCCTCCACCTTGCCCGGAAGTTGTTTATTAATATTTAGATTAATCATATATTTTATTTTAGCTGAAAACTGAATTTTAAATATCAATTTTTTTAAAATCTATTGCTTTTATTGCTCCTCCTGAACCTGAGGGATACTAATTATCAGGATATGATATATATGGTTGAATACAATAATTAAGTTCGAACCTGGAATTTTGTATACTTAGAATATTTAATATTTCAAGGTAAAAAGCACCACCTTAATTAGCTACATTACTGGTGAAGTTTGAATCAATTAGTGTAATATTTGAGGTACTTGTTAATTTCCCGTATATATATCCACCGTTATTTGCTAAATTTTCCTAAGATAGGCAACTTATCAGAGTGATTTGAGAATCAGATTTATCTGAAATTATTGATATAGCCCCTCCTTTCCCGGAATTTTTGTCAGTTATTTTGATCTCGTTACTCGTGAAATTTGAAGTACTTATTTTAATGTTTTAGAAATTTATGAATTTTATAGCTGAGGCTTCATTTACACATTCATTATTGCTAAAAGAACTGTTCTAAATATCGATAGTCTGAATATTCACATACAAAAATCCTCCTTAATAAGCTGAGTTTGTATCAGCGGTTATTGAGGTCATATTAATCATCGCGGTTTAAATATTTGACTGTGCGTATATACATCCTCCATATCCTTAAGTGGTGGCCGAGTTTTATAAAAATTAAGAATCAATAATCTCTAACTTATCAAACTAAAATGTGAAGAACACACCACCTTTCAAACCTCTATTGCTTGAGAATATGCAATTTTTTATGTAGTTAATTGATGCATTATATGAAAAGACTCCTCCGTCTTTATAAGCATAATTAGAAGAGAAATTAGAAGAAACAAGCTCTACTTAGTTAAATTATCCATGCAGGAACCCCCCAGTTCCGGCAATATTACTCTTGATTATTGAGTTTGTTATATTTACTAAGGAATTAGAATCCGAGTAAGCTGATATTGCTCCTGCAGAGCATATCGAGGGAACTTTATTTGAAATGAATGTTGAGTCTTAAATGTTTATTTATCTAAAATTTTATATATACAAAACTCCGCCTTCTTTAACACCCTCATTTCTTTCAAATTAAGAACTTGATATATTCAAATTGTAGGTTGAAGATGTATGCAAGAATCCACCAAAATTGGCTTGGTTTGTCTTTATAATTGAACCAGATATCACAATTTCATCAGATGGTTTGCTAGAGAGAGCTCTCATAAATCCTCCATCTATTGCCTGGTTGCCCTCTATTGTTGAAGAAATTATTTCAATTAGATTAAAATTGTCGATGTACACTGCTCCTCCTTATGTCCCGCAACTATTATCATCCATTTTAGTATTTTATATTCTTAAATGTTCTAAAACGATGTAAAGAGCACCTCCTTTATCTAAAGCGGAGTTATTAAGTAAGGAGGAAAAATTGACGGTCAGTATCATATTAGCCCCATAAATGGCACCTCCTTATAATCCTGTGTTACCGCTCATATTAGTGTTATTTAGGTCTAATTTTGATTGTGATGTACTTGATATCACGTAAATACCACCCCCATTTCCGCCTGTATTTTAATTATTTGTAAAATTAGAATCTAATAATTGTATACTGTCGAAATTGAGGATATTTAACGCACCACCCCTATTAGCACATAAGTTCTAGTCAAAACAGGTGTTTTGAATTACTAAATTTGGGGTATTTGTAGAGAAAGCACCTCCATTTTAGACAGCCTAGTTTGATTTAAAGGAGCTTCCTATGATTGATAAATTTTTTGCATCAGTTGACATGAACCCTCCATTTATAGCATAATTTAGTAAGGCATCTGTACTTTATATGGTTATTACGGATATCTCACTCCCTCCAGTTAAATAAATAGACCCTCCATCTAAATCAGCTCTATTATTATAGAAGTATGATCCTATTATAGTGAAAACATTATAAGTGCTGATGTATATGGCAGCCCCTGATTTGGCTTTATTGTTTAAATATCTACATTAGTTAGATATAAAAGAGTCTGATTTATATAGGCACATAGCTGCTCCATTAACGGCCTTATTTAGAGTAAAATTGGACTCGCCAACAGTTATTAAAGCTGCTTGTGTGTACATAAAGCCTCCTTAATATGCTGAGTTATTATTTATGCCTGATTTAAAAATTTGTATTTAGCAAGTCTATGGGGACATAGCATAAATGGAACCCCCCTCTCCACTAACTGAATTAACACTATTACCCCAGAAATTAGATTCATAAATAGTCAATGATGAGAAATCATTTATTTGAATAGCACCTCCTTTTATCGAGGCTGTACTATTTTAGAAAGTACTAATTTATATGGTCATTTCATTTGTAATGATGTCTATAGCTCCTCCTCCAAGTTCTGCTTTGTTTAAATTGAAGCCACTTGAATCAACCTTTATAGATGATAGTTACCCGTATATACATCCTCCATTTAATGCAGAGTTATTGGTATTATAGCAAGATTTCATGTCCAGTTAGGATGGTTTTGTCGAGTTCATGTAAATACTCCCACCTCGACCTTTTTCACAAAGATTGTTTGTGAAGTTTGTATTTTATAAGGAAATCTTTTAGAACTCTACTATATATATAGCCCCACCTTAACTATATAGTTTACTACACATATTATTTTCGAATCTACTGTCGGATATTTAAATTTAATTCGGAGAGATGATGTATAAGCTTCCTCCGATGTTAGCTTTATTAAAATTAATCTAACACCCTATTAATTATAATTCGATATTCTCTATGTATAAAAATCCACCTAAATTAGCACTACCTTAAGACACAATTGAATCCTTGATTAGTATTAATGCCGGGGTATCAGAAGTTGCAAATATTGATCCTCCCATTTCTTTGATAGAATTGTTTGTGAATTAAGAGTTTGAAATATCTATGATTGTGAACTTATCGATTTCTATGACCCCTCCTTTCTACACAGCGTAGTTGCTGGTGAACTAAGAATCTATTATGTTCAATTATGTGGTATTGATAAACAAAGCGCCTCCAGAATCAGCAAAATTTAAATTCAATTTTAAAGATTTAAGAGTAATGCTACTGGAATTTCCGTACAAAAATCCTCCATATATAGCATTGTTAGAATTTATCTGGGAATTTTCGATTAGTATATATGAGTCATGGGAGACCGCGTAAATCGCGCCTCCAGTGCTCTCTAAACTTGAAAGAGAGTTGCTTGTGAAATTAGCATTATTCATTGAAACTACTTAGAAATCTGTTATATAAATCGCTCCTCCTTAATTTGTTGCTAAATTAGTGAAGAAAGTACTGTTTTAAATCGTTAATTCAGAGGTTAGTGCTATTGATAAAGCACCGCCATAGTCAGTAGCTTAATTCATATTGAATGATGAGCCATTGATAATAAAAGAAAAAGATTCTGTGTGTATGAATCCTCCTTAATTAGCCTTGTTATTTGAGCTTGAAGTGGTTTCGATTATTAATTTTGAGTTTTAATTAAAAGATTAAGCGAAGATAGCCCCGCCAGTACTGTTTTATTAAATCTCTAGTGTATTTTATATAAAACTGGATCCCTAGATTAAAACTTAGTCAAAGTCAAGTAGATAAAGCGCTCCCCCATTTGATACAGCAATATTATTCTCGAAGTTGCAAGTCGTTATGTTTACCATAGGAGATAAAATTGTTATTGCGCCGCCTTAAAAAGCATTATTTAATTAAAAAACTGAAGAAAAAAGTTCGACTTATACTTGGGAGTCCATAAAGCCTCCGAAATAAGCTGAATTATTTGTGGCAATTGAATTTTTGATAATTAATTATGAAGAATCTGTATATTTCAGGGCCTATACCGCACCTCCTTATCCTTTGGGTCCCAAATAATTGTTAGTGAAATTTGAATCTTAAATAATACCTTATTAGACTGTGATTCCCATAACTCCTCCCTATGATGTTGCATAATTTGTATTGAATTTACAGTTTGTTATTTGCATAATATTAGATTGTAATGACAAGACTCCCCCACTGTTAACAGCTTTATTTTCGGTAAACACACAGCCAATCAATGTCACACTATTTGACGATACTTTCATGAATCCTCCATGGTTAGAAGATGAGTATGTACCAATTGAATTTTAAATCATCACGGAAGAATTTGATTCACCCTCATTTATCATGATAGATCCTCCATCGCCTTCGTCAGCTTTGTTTTATCGGAAATTAGAATTATTTATCTATAGTAGGAGATTTTACTCTATATAGATTGCTCCGCCACCCATAGACCCGAGATTTTCTTCAAATTATGAGTTATCAATAATTATTTAAGATCCTGTTTATATGAACATACAACCTCCTCTTTTGGCTAAATTTGAGAGACATTATATTTTTTAGCATTATAAATTTAATACTCCTGATATGAACCCACCATATTCAGCTGAGTTATTAGTGATAATTAAATTTTCAATCTTCATCAAATTTAAAAAATTCATTGAGGCATTAGCAAATATGACTCCCCCTGAAATTGCTTTATTTTAAGTGAAATTTGAATTTTCAATCGTCAGTGTGTGAGAAAAGAATGCATAAATAGCTCCTCCATTACAATCAGATGCAATGCATGAATTGTTATTAAAAAATGATCTATCAACTAACCCTTACATGATGAATAGTTAAAACGCACCTCCTATTTAACCTCCTTAGTTATTAAATATAACTGAATTTAAAAGTTAAAAGTTCTTGAATTTGCCGTAAAGGAAGCCCCCTAACTAAGCTTTATTGGAGGTTATCTATGAATTCTTGATGACAATAGTTGAATTAATTTCATCGGAATTGAGATAAATACCACCTCCTTTGCTATCACTATCAATGTTCACGGAATTGTTCTGGAATATTGAATTGTCGATCTAAACAGAAATAAATTGAAGAAATTCGATTGCTCCACCATTTTATTGTGCATAGTTATTAGTGACTGTGGTATTAAACATGTTAAAATTATTAACCTATTCGAATTTCATGACTCCACCACCAAGACTCAATGCAGAATTTAAATTGAAAGTATTGAATGAAGAAATTAGGGTATTGAACGTTCCAGAGGTGTAAATAAATCCTCCTTATTGGGCTTGATTTGACGAGATATTGCACGCGTCAAAACTCACAATCGAGTCGATTTTACTGTTTTTTAGATAAAATCCTCCACCTATTTATGAGATTTATTCATAGAATTAGCACTGAGTTATTGTAATATTAAGATAATTTGAAGTATAGATAGACCCACCATTATTTAGTCCTTCATTCTTATAGAATAATGTATAAGAGATTGCTATTCCATTGGTGTCGTAGAGGAATATTGCCCCTCCATAACTTGCCAAGTTCTAGACTACCTAAGAATTAGACATGTAGAAAAGATTTATAACTCCATATACAAAACCTCCATTTAAAGCTTAATTATTCTCAATCATACTGTTTTAAATGTCTAACTTACCTATCAAAGACTATACAAATATGACTCCTCCACTTTAGGTTGCGCTATTTTTTGAAAATTTAGAATTATTTATATGAAATTCTTTGAAATTAGTCACCTCAATCGCACCTCCGTTATTGATACACGTATTATTTTTGAATTCACTATCTTGGATTTTTATTGTATCTTAAATGAATGCAGAAACCACACTGCCATTATTTAAGGCAAAATTATCAGTAAAATTAGATTTTTGGATTATGAAAAAGTTTACATCTCCGAATAAAAATCCTCCATTAACGGCGATATTTGATATAATAAGAGAGTCTTAAATGATTATTGAGGATAAAAATGTGGATTATGCATGTATGCATCCACCATTACCATCCAAAGTAGCTTTATTGTTGCTAAAAATACTCCTAATGACATTTATTTCTTTGAAGATTTAAATTTGAATGACTCCTCCTTACTATCCTGAATTTTATAGGAACTAACTGTCAGTTATATTTAGATTTTCAAGAAGATAAGCCATTATAACACCGCCCTTTGGAGCAGAGTTTTACGTAAAATTGGAATTCTAAATATTCATGTATGATGCAGTAACATAAATAAATCCCCCTTCACTTCCTTAATTGTTAGAAATGTTTGAATTTTTTATAAGAATATTAGAATCAATAATCATTGATATAGCTTTAACTGTTCCACCAGAAGCTACACCATTATTGTAGAAGTTTACCAGATTCATCAGAATAGACTTAAACTAAGTAACAAATATTGCACTAGCATCCACAGTACCTTAATTATTCGAGAAATTTGAAGATTATATATTAAAATTTTTGGTACTTATGTGAAATACACCACCTGATTTTCCGAAATTGGAGGTAAAATTGGAGTATTCAACATTAATAGTATCCAATTATCCGAACAAAAATCCGCCCTCATCTGCTTGATTTGCATCAATCATTGTTTATTGTATATATACTGTTGGTAGTATTGTATTACTATCAGTCATTGAGAATAAAGCCCCGCCTTATAAGGTCGCTGAATTATTCGTGAATGTTGAATCTTTAATTAGCATAGTTTATAATTGGTAGAAATATAAAGCTCCCCCCTATGCCCCGCATTTATTGTTTTTGAATTTATTAGTTAAGATAGTTACATTATAAACAGTTGCATATATAGATCCACCTAATAATAAAGCTTGATTTTAATCAAATTAGCAATCTTTTACTATCATCGTATTAACTTAAGTAAATAAGAAACCTCCTTAACCACCCTTATTTTAGCTGAAATTGGAGGCTTATAGGTTTATGTAAGAGTCTTTAACGTCTGTTCTAGCGTCTATGCCTGCCCCGGCATGCCCAGTATTGTCAATAAAATTGCTTTCTTTTATACTAATTGAGAAGAATTAATATATATTTATCCCACTGCCGGTGTTATTACTGAAGCTACAATTTGTTATGATTAAGTCACGTGTTGAGTTTAGGCTGAAAGAGCTGCCGGAATCGGCTTGGTTGTAAGAGAAATTACTATCCAATAAGGTTATTTTAGAGTAACCTCCAAACATGAAGCCGCCTTAAATTGTTGCTTAATTTTTTATAACCTAAGTGTTATATATAAGTATTTATTGAGATTCATGTGATTCTTTCACATACACAAACCCGCCCCTCTAAGCTTAGTTTGAGCTTATTTAGGAGTCATTTATCTATATGTTCGAATATTAATTTATTGATTAGAGGTAGATTGATCCCCCATTATCTAATGCTCTGTTATTAATGAACTAAGTTGATGTAATTTGAACGGATTAGAATTATAAAATCTTCATTGTACCTCCTTAACCTCCTTCTTATTCACACGAATTTTCTGAGAAAAGGCTACCATGTATATTTAACATAACTGGAGTAGTAAAAATATATAGCACTCCTCCTTCCTTTGCCTTATTGTTTGAAAAATTAGAATATTGAATTTGTAAATTATTGACTTTGGCATCTAAAAAACCTCCTAATTAAGCTTGATTATTTTAAACTACTGATTATTTTATATCAATAGAAGAGTTTATATGATCGGAAGTAGCGGTAATAGTACCACCAGAGTTAGCCGCTGTATTGTTTGTAAAATTTGTGTTTAAAATATTGAAAGATTTAAATTAAAAAATTGCTAAAGCTCCGCCATTACCCTGCACAATATTATTGAATATGGATGAATTGTTTATATAAAACAAATCTGAATTTATCAAAAATATAGCACCTCCTTCTTAAGCTGCATTATTATTTGATAATTAAGAATTGGTGAGGGTCATTTATTTTGTATCTGCATAGATAAATCCTCCTTTGACTGCTGTGTTTTATATAGAAATAATTTATATCATCTACACATCGGTTACATCTGTATCTTGAGTTGATTAGAGATAGATAGATCCACCAAAATCAAGGGCTGTATTTTTAGTAAAATTAACATTCAAAAGGTTTATGTCTGAGTAATCTCTTATGTCTATAGCTCCTCCAAATGACTAACAAGTATTGCTTTCAAAATTTACATCTGTTATCTTTAATTACTTTAACCGAGCAAAAATAGCACCTCCACTCCCTTTCACCTAATTGTTAAAAAATTACGATGAATTTATTATCAAGACATTACCATAAGTGTACCCTCCTTTAATGAATAAAAATCCTCCGTCTTAAGCTTTGTTATTGTTGGCTTTAGTATTTAGAATTTCAATTTTAGCATTAATAAAGGTAGATGAAGCGTATATAGCACCTCCAATATCTGTAACAGTGTTATTGTCAAAGTTTACTTCATTAATAGCGAGTAGTTAATATTCTTGTAAAAACATAGTACCTCCACGAACGCCATAGTTATTAGTAAAAACACTGCTGTTTAGGATAATGCAACTTGCATTTGTATACAAAAATCCTCCTTAGTCTGCATTATTATTAGATATAATAGTATTAATAATTGATAAGTCCGAGTTAACTGTTGATTCTGAGTGAATTGCCCCTCCAGCTCCACCACCAACTCCATTATTATCTCTGATAGCGGTCAATGAATTATTGTTAAATTGAGAGTTGTTTATTTATATTTATAGGGTGTTGAAGAGTTTAATGCACCCCCCATATGTTTTACCAAAATTACTTTCAAAGATTGATTTTTATATAACGAAAGTAGCTAAAGAATTTGCGTGTAAAACACCTCCTTCTTACGCACTATTTGAAGTTATAGTACAGTTACTGATTAGGAGATTTTGAAGGGACTAGGAGAATATAAACCCTCCTTAGTCTGCATAATTATTCTAAATTGTTGAATTATCTACTGTGAAATTAGAATCTAGGTGAGTTATATCGAGATATATTCCTCCTCCTTTACCTCCTTATAGTATGACATTCTTTTTAAAACTGGATCTCTCCACAATTATCAATTTAAAGTTCTGAATAACTAGTGCTCCTCCTTTACTATCGGCCTAGTTATCGTTGAAACTTGAATCTTGAATACAAAAATAATTTTATGGGTTTGAAGCTTATACAATAGCATATATAGAACCTCCTTATTTGGCAATATTTGAACTCATATTGGAGTTTTAAATGATGATAGAGGCAGAAGCATTACCAGAAACAGCATATATTGAACCCCCAAACTGGTCCATGAGTGATTATTCTGATCGTATTATGTTGTTGCTAAAGATTGATTAAATAATGCGAATAAAACTGAAATTTATTATTTTAAAGGCCCCCCCATACTATCCACCTAAATTCCCTTATACAAAGCAATCCATAATCGAAATATTCTTTGAGACTATAGAAAAAGCCCCACCATCATTAGCTTTATTATCAGTTATATTTGATGTTTATATCACAAGTCGAGCAGTATTTCCGAATATAAAGCCTCCTGTGTATCCCGTATTGTTATTGATAGAAGTATTTAATATATTTATCGAAGAATCATTATACCAATCACCGTCACCGGTTTGTGTGAAAATTGCTCCTCCTTCACCTGTGGATAAATTGACTTTGTTAGAATCGAAATTTGATGATATTATTTGTATTTCTTTAATTTTTATAATGTATATTGCTCCTCCATTATTTGCAGTATTATTTTCAAATTTACTTTGATCTAGGGATAGGGTTTATCCCTCATAATTAAATGCTCCTCCTTACTAAGCTTTATTATTTGAGAATTAAGACTAAATTATTATTAAATTTTGAGCGTATCCAGACAAAAAACCACCTTGCGTGGCTTAATTATTTTTTGCTGAACAATTCCAAAGAGTAATGTAAGATAACTCTCCTTCTATTTGCCCGGATGCATATAAAGCTCCACCCTAACTTTATAATCCGTCATTTGGTTAAATTGCGTTATTATTAAGAAATTATGAGGAATTGATAAAGATGTTAATGAATTTATAAATAGACATTGATCCTCCGCTTCTTTAGCAAGTATTATTTGAAAAAATTGTATTTAAGACAGTCACTGAGCGAGATTCTAAAATATCCATACTACCACCTTAATAAAAAGCAATATTTTGATCAAAGAAAGAAGAATTAATCGATATTTTATTTACTAACGAAGTGGATATAGCTCCTCCAATTTAAGCTTAATTTTATATAATATTGCAATTATTAATTTCCAAAGAAAAAGATTTCAATGAAATAAATCCACCATTTTTAGCTTTATTATTCAATCCGATCGTGTCAGTCATAACCAGTTTTGATGTTTGGATATCTGAGTCCATATATATAGCCCCACCAGATTCGCCTACTGTTTAATCGATAAACTAACTTTCCAAAATAGCTATAGAATCAAATTTTTAAAAGTGTAAAGCTCCTCCATTATTGCTGCCAGTATTATTACTGAAATTGCTTTTATCTATAATAATGATTTTCGAAAAATTTGAGTAAGTTACTCCACCATCAATACCATTATTTTTCGTGAATTTATTATTATAAAAATAAAGATTGTAAGTTTCTGAAAATAGGAATGCTCCATAGGGTGCATTATTGAAGGAAGCTTAAGAATTAGAAATATTTATTTCTGAATTAAGGAGGTTTGACAAAGCGTAGATAGATCCTCCAAACCCATTCACAGAAGTAGCGTTATTGTTTGTGAAATTTGTGCCTTATATTTGGACCTATTAATAATTTATCATTTTTATTGCTCCACCTAGATTTGCAGCTATGTTATTTTCGAAACTACTTTCTTGTATCAATATATTGGCAGCATTAGTAATAAAAACACCTCCATCATATATTGCAGTATTTAGTATAAATTGACTTTTTTTTATTAAAATAGAATTGCATTCTCCGTATATAAATCCTCCATATTTAGCTTAATTTTAAGATATAATTGAATTCTCTATTATTATAGTAGAATTAAGTAAATTTGAAACTGCATAAATAACGCCCCCAAAACCTTATCCCCTATTATTCTTAATGGTGCAATTTATCAAATGTAAAGTTTCAAAATTATTTAATACGATAGATGATCCATTATTCTCTCCTCCTATTATATTTTCTATGGTACAATTAATGAAGACAAACACCTTAGTATCTTTGAAAGTGGCTGTTTTACTGCCAAATTTAGTTACGGTGCTGCCATCAACCATTTAAACAGATAAATCGTTAGTAAATACAAGTGATTCCAAAATGACTCTGTAAACCTTACCGAATATAAATCCGCCGAAATGATCAAGGTTTTGTTATGTTATATGAATTGTTGAATTGTCATTAGCATTCCCATTGATCGTGCCCTCTTCATCAGTAGCATTACTCGCGGTATTACCCTAGATTATGTTATCAGTTATTTGAAAGTAGTTAAAGTCCAAAAGCTTTATTATCCCGCCATTTAGGTAATTGAAATTATTAATGATGGTGCATTTATTTATGTGGACTTGTTTGGTCTTTGAACCATAGATAATAGAGCCGTCACTTATTGCCATATTCATCTAAAATGTTGAATTCAAAAATTCTAAATTTGAAATATTACAGTGTAAAAACGCGCCTAAATTTGCAGAGTTTTCTAAAATCTTGGAATTATTTATAAGGATTTTATTATCGACTACATGAGACTCAGCACTTATAGCCCCACCATTATTTTAAGCGTAATTTTCTTAAATTAAAGAGTCTTAGATTAACGCGGAGGTGTATCCTATTATTTTAATGATCCCTCCATCATTCTGACAAAAATTAACTTCATATATACAATCAGTGGAGATGAACTTATCGACATCTGCATAGATGACTCCTCCGTCTTAATAAGCTACATTTCTAGTAAGATTGCTATTTATTACAAAGAACTATGAGGCCTTAATGTATATAAATCCTCCAAATGAAGCTTGATTGTTTAAGGATATAGAATTTTGGATATATAAACTAGAATTTACTTAATTTGACTACGCATAGATAGCTCCCCCTAGTCCTCCAGCATAGTTATTGGCAAAACTGGTGTTCCAAATATAACCAATTTTGAAATTATAAAGGGTTAAAGCGCCCCCAGAGCTTGTTTTGTAGTTTTAGTTGTCATCGAAATTACATGTATCAATAATAAATGAATTGCTCACATACAATGATATTGTGCCATAATGATGTAGGTGAAAGTGTGATCTTGCTATTAAAAGATTAACAATCGAGCCTACTAAAAATCCATAGCTGTTATTGTAGATTTCTGAATCAGTTATACTCATAAGGGAGTTAAGTACGTTTGATGATACATAAATTGCCCCAACTCTGCCAATTTGATTAGAATTAATATTAGAATTTATAATTTATAAATATGTGAAATCTTGTATATTAATTGCTCCTCCATCTCCGTTGGCTCTATTATTGTTAATTTGGCAGTTTTAAATCAGTATAGTATTACCGCTAATCGCCAGCACTCCTCCTTCGTTTGTGGCAGTATTAAGAGTAAATGTAGAATCAATCAATTGGAATGAATACATGATTCCGTACATAAAACCACCTTAATCTCCTTTATTTTATGTTATTTAGGAATTTTCTATCTAAAAAGATCCTTATAATGAATTTGTTATAAAAATAACTCCACCTTGAATACCGTTATTTTGATTTATTGTAGCATTTTGAATAAATATGGAACATGAGTCTATGTATAAAAATCCTCCTTAAGATGCTGTATTATTGGTTATAATAGAGTTGCTTATGGTAAGTTTATGTGTGGAGCCCCCTGAGGCATATATTACTCCTCCTTAACCCCCATTATTACTAGTAAAATTATTTAAATCTAATTGGGTCTCTAAAACGTTGTATAATTCTAGCCCACAACCCCTGCCTTAGCATAAATTATAATCAAACAATGAGTTAATAATAGTTAGATAGGCTGAATCTTTCACAGTCATTGCAGCTCCAGAAGTAGCTGTATTGTTAATAAATTCGCTATTAAGCATGTATAAGCTAATTCCTTATGCGTACAAGAATCCGCCTTGAAAGGCTTTGCTTTACCGAATAAGACAGTTATATATTTCTATTTAAGTATTCTGGGAGATGATATATATTTAACCCCCCTGTCCTTATGGATTGTCTACAGTGTTTCTTGTGAAAGAACTATGTCTGAGAGTTATGGAGGCGATTGCTTGAGAGTAAATTAATCCTCCTGATAATTAGGCGGAGTTATTAAAGCTATAACAATCTTCTATGCGTAATTTTGAATTTGATTTTGTGAGGTAGAATCCTCCTCCATAAATTGCGAAGTTATTCTGTAACTATACCTTATATAAAGCTATTTCATCAGCATTACCATAAATAAATCCGCCCTGTTATGCAGTATTATTGTAGATTATTGCTTACTCGAATTATAATTGTGAGTTAATTCGAGTAGATTGTGAATATATGGCCCCCCCAAAAGAGTTCACCCAATTATCATTGAAATTAGATTCAATAAATCTTATCTCTTAGCATTCTTCTAGATACACCGCCCCACCGCTGCGTCCAAAGTTATTCTTGAATTAAATGTTATCGATGATGGAAGAATCAACTTTACACAAATATATCGCCCCTCCATCTGCCGCATTATTATCGGTAAAATTAGTTAAATCAACTTCAAAATGTGGTAGACAAGCGTGTATAGATCCCCCTTGCTCAGCCGTGTTGTTTATGAAGATAGAGTTAATGATTTGCATTCGGGAATCTGAAGACAAATTAGATGCCTTTATACCTCCTCCTAACAAAGTGTTGATGTTGCTTGTGAAATTAGTATCATAAATTAGTAATGAATTTATAGTTGTTTATATGGCTCCTCCTGTGTTTTTAGTGAAATTACAATTATTAATTGTAAAATCTGTTACAATCGAATAAACAGCGCCTCCGTTTATAGCATTATTTATTGTAAATTGATTGTCAATTAAATCGAGAACTGACGAGTTAGAATACAGGAAACCGCCATCCTTAGCAGAATTATTTTGAATCTGTGAATTCTAGATCACAACCGATGATGTGCTATGTGATAGGGCTGTAACTGCTCCTCCAGAGCCTTGCGGGGCAAGATTACCGGTGAAATTAATTTCGTAAAGGAAGACCTCTTGGAATTTTTCTGCCATGATCGCCCCACCAGATTAAAATCCTGTATTGCTATCAAATAAGGACTATTCTACTGTGAAGTATTAAGAGGCATTTGAGTAAATCGATCCTCCTTTTTAAGCCGAATTTTATAAGAATTGACAATTCTGGGCGTACATATGATAAAAGTCAGCTGAGATGAAGCCTCCGGCCCCAGCAGAGTTATTTGTAATAGTGCTATAGTATATGACTATTTGATTGGGTAAATTGTTGGAAAAAGCGTAGATAGCCCCCCCTGCTCCGTCTGCTTGATTGCTCGAGAAATTAGTATATTAAACTAATATTATTGTTTAGTTAATAAGTTCCATTGCACCTCCGAATTTGGCACATGTATTGTTGGTAAATAATGAGGTTTTAAGGGTCGTGTTTTGATTACCAAGTAAGGAGAATACCCCCCCACCACTTACAGCATAATTATCTGAGAAGTTATTATCTAAAGATTCTAGTGTTTTAAAATCACCGTAAATGAAACCCCCCTGGTTAGCACGATTTTATTATACTAGTAAGTTTTAAATTAGAATGTAGGAGGCTTTACCAGAATTTCCTGCGAAAATAGCTCCTCCTTTACTCTATAAATTTGTTACTTTATTACTGAGAAAATTGCTTTTTGTGATATTAAAAGTTTCAAAATTTAAAATTTTGAGAGCACCACCATCTTACATAGCCTAATTATTCTTGAATAAATTATTTTATATTGTAATCATTGTGGATGAGCTTATGTACATTACCCCGGCGTCTAGCCCAGCCTTATTCCCAGTAAATTTATTTCCTGAACTCATTAAATTAATTAAATTTCCGTATAAGACTGCTCCTTATGTAGCGGCTTAATTAGAATCAAAGTTACATTCAGAGATTTTTAGATTCAACATATTTATAAGGTTAAATACTCCTCCTGTTGTAGCTGAATTAAGAGAAAAATTTGAATTTTAAACTAAAAGTGTGGGATTTTCACCCTTGAGTGTCATACTACCCTAGTTCAAGTAATATAAAAAAGATCCATTTTATGCTTAGTTTTTGGTCACTGTGTCGTTGGTCATAGTCATTAAGCATGGTATTATTGAAGAGTCGGTGTTGCACTAGACGAAAATAACCCCTCCAAAACCTCCTGTAATTATATTATTTGTGTAGATGTTTGTTGACAGGTTTGCTATTTTAAACAAATATAATTCCATAACACATCCTCTACCAATTGAGCATATGTTGTTATCGAATAGTGTATTCGCGACAGTTATTTGATTTGAGGTCGATAAACTTAATCCAGCTCCATATTTAGCTTGGCAATTAATAATCTTTGACTATGTCAAAGATACTCTTGAATTTTCTGCGTATAAAAATCCTCCTTAGTATGCACTAATCTATTAAACTATACAATTATTTATCGTAATTTAAGCTTCTGAGTAGGTTGTAATAGCATGAATGGATCCCCCTTTTCCGTTTACACTATTCACCTAGCTTCCAGTGAAATTAACTTTAATTAATAATAGAATTTGGAAATTTGATGCTTTGATATCTCCACCTGTGGATTATGCTTAGTTATTGTTAAATTAGGAATCAAAGAAACTTATATATTATACAGATCCATAAAGAAAACCGCCCTCTGATGCTTAATTGGAAGTAGCTGAGGAGCCTGAGAGTGATATGTTTCTAACATTAGCATACAGAAGCCCTCCTAATGAACCTTTATTACTAGTGCATTTTGTATTCTAAAATTCTATTAAACCAGATGATAGCGATGTTGCGTTTGCGTATATGGCCCCACCATTTCCCACGTTTGTAATTATATTGTTCGTAATATTAGAGTTTAAAATTTTTAAAGAACTGAACTTTAATGTGTAAATTGCTCCTCCGTGAGTAAGACATTTATTGTCTTGGATTAAGCTTTAATCTATTGTGAATTATGTTGCTGTACCATATATAGCGCCTCCTCCTAGAGTAGCCGAGTTTTTTTGTAAAATACTATTATTTATAGTAATTTAGGTTATGTTTGCCTATATAAAACCTCCATAGGGAGCCATGTTTTCTGATATGATCGAATTGTTGATGTCTATAACTCTGTTTTCTGTATTTTCATCAATACTAATCCCTCCTCCCTTTCCAAATTAATACTAAACTGTGTTATTGGTGAAATTAGAATCTTTTATAGTTAATGTTTGAAAATTATTAACATCTAAAGCTCCGCCCTAATTTAAGGCAAAATTATTTTCAAATTGTACTTGATTAATAAGAATTTAATATTTTATGTATACTTAAATAGCTCCACCTGCATTAGCAGAGTTATTTATAAATTTGGAACCTTAAATTGAAAGTTTATCAGTCATAGCGTATAAAAGCCCACCTGAGTAACCCCAATTATTTTAAACGTTCAGGTTATCCAATGATATTTAAGTAGACCCCGAATACATTGCGAAAATTGCTCCTCCAGAATAATAACTTTCATATTAGTTATTTCCAAAAAATGAGCTATCTTTTATGATTAAATTTTTAAATTTTAGAATGTTTAGGACACCTCCATTATATTTGGCCCTATTCTTTGTAAATTCACAATACTAGAGGACCAATGGTATTAAATCGGTCATAGTAACATAAAAGACTCCTCCATCCTCTCCAGAGTTTTCTGAATAATTTGACGAGATGGAGGTAATATTATAGAAGTTTCCCCACAAAAATCCTCCTTACTTTACAGCTAAATTATTTGATACTACAGATTTTTCTATAATAATTTAATGCTATGCTTGATTGGAATTTGAATATATACCACCCCCATAATAACCATAATTGTTATAAAACTTTGAATCAAAGAGGGTTATAGCTTTCTCTCCATTGATATGTACAGCTCCGCCATACATAGTTCCTTTGTTACTATCGAAAATACTGCTTTTTATTACTAATGATTATTCGGCGCTTAGTGTATATGAATACATCCCTCCTCCATATCTTGCGGTATTATTTGTGAAATTTGTTTAGTCGATTTAAATATTTTTAATATTCGAAATATGCAACGCTCCACCATAATCAGCAGATTTGTGATGACTGAGACTACAGTTTTTTACAGTTAAATAATTTTCCGAATATCCGGGATTTGCATACAAAAAGCCACCATTACTAGCTATATTTGATTTAATTATAGAATTCGTAAGTAAAATTTTTATGTTTAGTTTATCTGTCTATGCATAAATGGCACCTCCTGCGTTTTCGTTTATACTTTTACTGGTAACACTGTTATCTTAAAATACTGAATCTGTGATGTTAATTAATTAAAAATTTTTAATGTTTATTGCACCACCATTATAATTATTTTGATTATTTATAAAATTTGATTTCTCTATTATCAATGTCATTGATTGTAATTCTAAAGCCCTTGTGTTGGTGTCAAATGTGCTGGTTGTGATTGTTATAAGATTAGGGTTGGCAAATAAAAATCCTGCTTAAAAGGCACTATTTAAATCGGCTTTAGAACCTGTTATTGTTATTTCTGTATTTACGGATGGTGCATATATAGCTCCACCGATCCCATTTGGGGCAGAATTGAATATAAAGTTACATCCATCAATTATCATAGTAGAAAAATTTTCGAGGCATAAAGCTCCGCCATTATTGCTGGCAGTATTGTAATTGAAATTACATTAATCAAAAATAATTTTAGAATATTTGACTCCGTAAATTGCTCCTCCATCTTAACCCTTATTTTAACTGAAACTACTATTATAAAAATAAAGATTATTTGAATCTGTATAAAAGACTGCACCTTATAGCGCTGTGTTTTTATAAAATATACTATTTTTTATAGTAATTGAATTGCATTCTGCATACAAAAATCCTCCATTTTTTGCTTCATTTTTGGTCACAGTGGAGTCAGTTATAGACATTGAGCAGTCAAAGTTGTTGGTATCACACTAGGCGTAAATAACCCCACCATCTCCTCCCTAATTTATATTATTTGTGTATTAGTTTGTGTCCAAATTGGCATTTTTAAAATTATATAATTCAATCACGCATCCTTTGCTATTTGAGCATTTGTTGTTGTCGAATAGATTATTAGTGACAACTAACCATTTAGTGAGTTTTAAACTTAATCCAGCTCCACCATAACGAGCTTCGCTATTTATAATCTACGAATCAGTCAAATATACATCTGGATAATCTGAAAATAGAAATCCTCCTTAGTATGCACTTACCTATTATATATTACACTCATCTATTGTAATTTATGCATCTTCACGGGATGACGTTGAATGGATGACCCCTCCAATTCCTTCATTCATATCAGCCCTGTCTCCTAAGAAATTAACATTGAATACAAAAAGAGTTTGGAAATCTGATGCTTTGATAACTCCCCCCGCTTTTTATGCAGAGTTATTGGTAAATTAGGACTCAATAATTTCTAATTCTTGAAAGGAATTTACATTGAACACTCCACCATATTAAGCATAGTTGTTTGCAAAGTTTGACTTTGTTACAATTATTTTATTTACAGATCCATAAAGAAAACCGCCAAATTATGCACTATTGGAATTTATTACACATGATTAAATAGATACAATAGATTCTTGGATATTTGAAGAGATCCAAATAATCCCCATAATATTTAAATTTTAGTTACTTATAAAACGTGATTCGCTTATTAAAATTATTTTGTTTTATAAAAATTGGAAAACGATTCCATCTTTTTGACCGGTGTTACTAATAAATTGGCATAATTATATATTTGTGTCATCTGTATTTTCTATGATTATGCCAGCTCCATTTGAGTTTGAATGATAATTATTTTTCATTATTACTTATAATCCTGAATTTATGGATAAGATAGACGTTTTTCCATTATTAACGATAGAATTTGCAGTGAAATTATTTTCATAAAATTCTGAAATTTGGACGCTCTGTAATACTATTGCCTCGTATTTATCTAGCTTAATATTTGGTAAATTAAAATTATTTGAATACACTTCCCATTTTTAGAGATCAAAATTTGTAGAATTGATTATGTTTGCTATTCCGTAGTTTTAGAAAGAATTGTTAGTCAAATGAATTCTTTTTATGGTAACTGTAGGGACAGATTTTGTTTTAAAAATATAATTAAGATTACTTTCACTGGTAAATTATTTTTTATTAAAAGTTAATCTCTCAATATTTAATTTTTAAATATTTTCGAATATTAATTCGGTTAGCTAAGGAAATTATACTTAATTGGTTGATGAGGATAAAGCATTTGAATCAGCTTCCAATGTTTTTATGGAAACTATTACATTAAATTGTTTATTATTTAGGATTAGGTTTTCAGGTTATCTAATACTAATTGACTAAAGATTGCTTGGACATTCAGTTAATGGTTCTGATTTTATCAAAATTAAATAATTTAGATTCACTGTAATAAGTGTAGATGAGGAATTTTTGATTAAGCATTAATTTTCGCTTATTCCTAAATATTTGCAGAGGCTATCGATATCATCTTTTGCCAGATCGATATTGATTCTTTCTACTGAATTATCTAATTGTACAAATTAATTGGTAGCCAAGAAATTTGCAACTGTTGATAATTAAGGAATTTCAGCACATGGATAGTAGTAATTCAGGTCCAGTTAGTTATCTTATTATTGAAGGTTTCTTCTGGAAGATTCTATTTAAAAATGGTTAAGATAAATATATTTTTTTACCTGGATCTAAAGAATTGAACTAGCATAGTATTTATTCAATCATAAAATGTGAGACAAAAATGAAAATTAATGCATTTAATATCATTGTCATTCGAAGATTTATTTATAACTTATTAATTTTTTATTTAGAAAATTAATTTATAGTTTTATCTATGATATTGTCAATATTTAAAATTTAATATTATTAATATTTTAAATAAAAAAAAATTTATAGATAAAATTTAATCTAATAAATTTAATAAATTTAATATAATTTTTTTTACAGTAAAAAATTTATAATCTTAAAATAATTTTATATTTTTTTAAATACAGA
>Ga0209107_10000398_pt1 | contig 25816 bp, 18 predicted proteins | sample LakErihyJuly2011_2_FD_187460 | JGI IMG/M metagenome (GOLD analysis project Ga0209107, IMG submission 187460) | Freshwater microbial communities from dead zone in Lake Erie, Canada - CCB hypolimnion July 2011 (SPAdes) (version 2) | ecosystem: Environmental > Aquatic > Freshwater > Lentic >...
ACTATTGATAATGGTGGGGTTGATTATGTTGTTGGAGATACAATAACAATATTAGGAACTGAACTCAGTGGTAGTACACCTGCAAATGATTTAACAATCACAGTTACTGAGGTTAATACGAACGTAACAGGTTGTGTCTTCATTGCAACAGGAGAAACCCCAACAAATTGGAGTAACGGTTCTACTTTAGAATCTAGCGGTAATTTAGTGGTAAAAGTATTAGAAAACAATTTGGGATTTGACATTGAGTGGGTTGAGGAAATTTTTGGGTCAGGAATTTATTTCGGATATAATTCAACCACAGGACCATTGTATAATACTTTTAATAGAAACACAACATTTGTTTTAAATGGTTCAAATCCAAATCCGTATTTTGGTCCTAACCTATTAGAAACTTTTGTAGGTCCTATAAGTTTATCCGAGAAAGATGAAACGATTGTTGTTGCGGTTTTTGATACGGAGATACTTGAATCAGTTGGTGATAGTTTGTATTATTTTCCTATAGAGATTCAACAACAAAATACCGACACAACACCAATTGTAATAAGTGGAACTGTAGACTCACCGTTTCCTATTAATTTTCCTAGTATTGATTTGCTTTGTAATGGAAATTACATTCAATCACTTTACGGAGAGGGTACAGTAAATGATATGTCAGAACTTATAACTTACTTAAACTCTTTACCAAATATGAGTTATTTAGGTACATATTCTGATGCTGGAGATGGGTTTGTAAATTTAGAAATGTCAACCAATTTAGTAAATCAATTCTGTTCTAACGGAACATTAACGTTTATGGTATTTAACGATTAAATTTATAAAATTTAAAAAAATGATAAAATATATTAAAAGAAAAAGTGATAATAAGTTTCTACAATCTTTAGAAAATGATATTTGGGTTGATAACTCAAAAGACGCTTATGAAATGACATATAGAGAGTGTGAGGAAACAAAGACCACATTACTTAACACATATACTTCTGAAGAAATTACCGAAGTTGTTAATATGTTTAAGAGTAAACCAATGTCAAGAGAAGAAAAAAAAGAACTACTTAATTTACTAAAAAAATAAATAATAAAATAAAAAATGGCAAATAAAAAAATATCAGACTTACCTTACGTTGGTAATACGGGGTACACCTCAATAGACATAATACCTATTGTAAATTATGATGTACCCACAGGAACAACTAAACACACACCTATTTTAGATTTTGCAAGTTATGTTTTAAGTGCGACACCTATTAATTACTCAAGTTTAGTTACACTAATAAGTAATAGTGGACTAACACAAGGATCATTTTACTCAATTGATGACTTCCGAACTTGTTACGATCAACCAGACTTTGACTATGACGGTAATCCAATAACTACAGGAAATTACAAACAAGGACCTGTTGAACCTATTGTTGTGTTATCAACGAGTAATAGTACCATTAGTCCGGTAGCGTATCAACCAACATACCCTAATGATTTTATTAAATACGATATTACATATAATATTACAGAGGTTACTAGTGGTGTTTCTTACGGAAGAATTTATGAAAGAATTGATGAGTTTAATAATAGAACTGATTATGATCACAGAAATATTTTATTTAAAAGATATAGATTATTTACATACAGAGACGAGTTAAGATTAAACGGAACTGTAGAAATATTATCAGGAGGAATTGTAAGTGGTACTAGCACAACTTTTAGTTCATTAACTGTTGGTGACGTAATATATACAGACATCGTATCTCCTTCTTATTTTGAAGTTGTTTCAATAACGGGTAATACCCTAATGACTGTTTCGGGTGATACTATTAACACCACAGGTGCTGGAGAAGTAATTTATGGTACAATAGAAGAAACCAACAATAGTAATGGTTATTTTAGTTATAAACAAACTAACGTAAAAACCGATGATTTTATTGAATATACAACGTTTGGTGATGCAATATCAAATGATTACGCTAAAAACAATTATGTTGGTAATTACGCTAATAACTATACAAATGTTAGTAGTGGAACATTCTTACTACCAAACAATGTATTTTTAGAAGGACAATACGAAAGTAATAAATTTGGTGATTACTGTTACAATAATACGTTTGGAACTGACAATCAAAATAACGTTTGGGGTGATTATTGTTATGAAAATGTATCAGTAAACGATATAGACGATAACATAATTGGGCATTATTTTAATCGTAACTTAATAAATGCAAATTTAACCTCTAACCATATTGGTAATGATTTTAGTAATAACCAATTATTAAATGAGAATGGTGTTGATTTTGAAGACAACATTATTGGAAATGGGTTTAGTAACAATCTTATTTATTCTGCGTTTTATAAAAATGAAATATTAGATAACTTTCAAAATAATTTAATTGGTGACTTTGGTAACTTAGATAATTTTGAATTTTATAGAAATTATATTCGTAACGGATTTGTAAAAAATGCAGTAAGACAAAATTTCCAAAATAATCAAATCGGTACAAACTACCGAGAGAATACTATTAATGGATCATCTCAAGGTAACACAATACTTAATGGGTTTGATAATAATCAAATTGGGGCTGATTTTAGCTTAAATAATATTAGCCATGAATTTACTATTAATAGAGTTAATGATGGGTTTTCGAAAAATACCATTAAATATGCTTTTATTAATAATGTTATTAGTAATCAATTTAATACCAACGATATAGGTGCATATTTTCAATATAACAACCCATCTAACTTAGATTTATTTGGATGGTCGGACTTATCGACAGTATCAACAAGAACATATGATACTTTTCTTAATTCTGTTGGTGGTAATATAGATAATTTTATACTAGGTAAAGAATTTGTGATGAGAGTTACGTCCACATCTCAGTATTTTAATATTATATTTAATCAGTGGGTATTAGATGGTAACGGAGGAGGTTTCCAATACGAAAGGACTGAAATGGATTCTCTTGGTAATAACATAGGACCTACAGTTACATTTACAAAAAGAAATGGTGTTAATGATATTGATATTATTATACCAGGAGTCTTGGAAATCGCTAGAGATAGTAGTGGGGCAATTTATAATATTGCAACAGAAGGATCGTGGAATAGTTCCGTAAGTCCACAAGATACTGAATGGAACTCTATATATACCGAACCTAATAATGGGGAAAAATTTTCTTATAATAAAATAGGAAATGAGTTTCAAGGTAACACAATAGGAAATGATTTTGGTTTTGGAGGTAGTGATGACCATGGTAATGTAATAAACGATGTGTTTGAAAATAATACTATTGGACAATTTATGTACGATAATGTTATAGGTAATTACTTTACCAACAATATTATCGGTGATAACTTTGAGACTAACTCAATTAACAATTATTTTAATAAAAACTCTATTGGAAATGCATTTGAAAATAACACCATTAAAAATTATTTCATAGGAAACTCTATATTAAATGGTTTTGAAAGTAATGAAATTGGTAACTACTTTGGGAATGATGGTTCGGGTCCTGGTTCACCAGTTCAAAATATTATTTTTGATGATTTTAAATACAATAAGATTGGTAATTTCTTTGGTAATGACACTAACTACCCTACTGTTGGTGGTGGTACAAACGGTGACGGTGGAAACATCATAAACACTGGCTTCCAATTTAACGTGATTGGTGATAATGTGTTATTTAACGCATTAAACCTAAACTTCACCAATAATAAAATTGGTAACGACTTTTGGTTTAACGTATTTGGTCAAAACACATCAGATAATACAATAGGTAATTTATTTGTCGGTAACTCAGGTATCGGTGGATTCCCAACTGAAATTGGTGGCGGTTTTATATCTAATAATTTAGGTAACTACTCAGCGTTTAACGAAATTGATACTGATTTCCAATATAACAAGGTTGGTCATTTCTTTGGTAACGCTGGTATTGGGACACAAAATATTATTTCTACTGGATTTAACAATAACAACATCGGTAATTACTTTGGTGATGACGGTTCTCACACTAGTGGGGGTAATGTTATTAACTATAATTTTTATGATAACTTAATCGGTAACAAATTCTATGGTAACCAAGTTGGTGATGGTTTTGGTTTTAATTTTATTGGTTACTATTTTTACAACAATTCAATTGGAACAAACTTTTACAATAATAGAATTACAACCGATAGTTTCCTACAAAATGTTATTGGTAATGATTTCCAATATAATATAGTAGACGGTGGAGTTAATAGTATTGATTTTACTAGTGGGCCAGCAACACACGTTTATGGTGTATATAATTGTTGGATATTCGGTAGACAAGATGGTACACCTAGATTATCTTACTACGATAACTCAGATGTGTTAAACATAACTAACATTGACGCATAATAATAAAAAAATTAAAAAATAAAAATAAAATGGCAAGTGCAAATTTTAATAAACAAATACTTTCATCAAATTATAAAAAACAAAATACTGAATATTTTTTAGATGATGTAATAACAAAAGATTTTAACGGTCCTTATTCGTATCGTTTTACTAATGAAGTCCCTAACGGTGTAACATTAAACGGAGATATGTTAACAATAGCGGAAAGATTAACTTTTGTTTTGTCAATAACAGTAAATGCTGGAGATAAAAATAACCCTACATCTGCTATAGCAACAACAAACGTAACTATTGACACCACAAAAGATTATGCTAAAGAGGTGGAAATTCTATTGGACAATCCAGGAATAACTAAAAAAGTAACTGTCACTAAAAATAAATGGACTTCAATAATTAATGGTCAAGAACCTGCTTAAATTATTTTAATACATTACAAAATGATTCTGAAATAGTTGATCCAGTAACTCCTCGTAGTTAACATTTAATTGACTTAGACGGATAAAAAATATATATTTATTAATGTAAGGTAAATGTCATCTTTGTATGATAGATAATAAACCAAACTTTAAAAAAAATATATGATATCACAAGAAGAAATTAAGTCATTTCTAGAAGGAAATGATTCGGAAGAGCACATCGTTGCGATTGAGTTTGACTACGTGTCGGACCATATTTATAAAATCAAAGAAATACCGGGAAAAGGAAAATCTATTGTAAGAGATAGTTTAATTGCATTTGCTTGGGTAGGAGACCTAAAAGGATTAAACTTTTATCAAGGATCTAAAGCACTACAAAAAGAGGCGATGTCTAAGTACGGAATTGTAATAGACAAATTAAGAACTGATGGAAATGAAAGATTAGAAAATGGTCTAACATTTATGGTTAAGTCAATGAAAGGTTATCGATCTCTAACACAATTTTTTCGTGATGGAGGTATTGATCCTTGGGGTGAAAATACAAAAAATAAATTTTTAATGTTACCCCCTGTCGAACAGTACCTCATCTCAAAAGAAAAAAGATTGTTCAAAGGATTTGAGGAATATAATGATATCACTAGATTTGGATTTGACCTTGAGACAACCGCATTAGAACCAAAAGACGGTCGTATCTTTATGATTGGAATGAAAACCAATAAAGGATTCCTAAAAGTTATTGAATGTAAAGATGAAGATGATGAAAGAAGTGGTCTTGTTGAGTTCTTCAGAACAATAGACGAACTTAAACCATCAATTATTTCAGGATACAATTCAGCAAATTTTGACTGGTTTTGGATATTCGAAAGATGTAAGGCTTTAAATCTTGATATTAAAAAAATAGCAAAGTCCCTTAACCCAAAAAGAACAATATCCCAAAAGGAATCAATGTTAAAATTAGCAAATGAGGTTGAGAAATTTAATCAGGTTCAGTTGTGGGGATATAATGTAATTGATATTATCCACTCTGTTCGTAGAGCTCAAGCAATCAATTCAAATATTAAAGAGGCGGGATTGAAGTACATTACCAAATTTATAGATGGTGAGGCTAAAGATCGTATCTATATTGACCACACAAAGATTGGTCCTATGTACGCTGAAAAAGACGAGTATTGGTTAAACACTGAAAATGGTAAGTATAAGAAAGTTGGTATTGATTCTAAAATTGATGAGGTTTGTTTTAGACGAGGAGACATTTATATAAAAACAACTGGGGACGATATAGTTGAGCGTTATCTTGACGATGACCTTGAGGAAACCTTGATAGTGGATGACGAGTTCAATCAAGGAACTTTCCTACTTGCGTCTTTAGTTCCAACAACATATGAAAGGGTCTCAACAATGGGGACCGCAACATTATGGAAAATGATAATGCTTGCTTGGTCATATAAGTTTGGTTTGGCAATTCCTAAAAAAGAAGAACAAAGAAGATTTGTTGGTGGGTTATCACGATTACTTAAAGTGGGTTATTCAAAAGACGTGTTAAAACTTGACTACTCATCACTATATCCGTCTATTCAGTTGGTACACGATGTATTTCCTGAATGTGATATTACGGGGGCGATGAAAGGTTTATTAACATTTTTCCGTAATTCTCGTATTATGTATAAGAATTTGGCTTCGGAATATAAGGGTATTGATAAAAAGAAATCATTGTCATTCGATAGAAAACAATTACCAATTAAGATTTTTATTAATGCATTCTTTGGTTCCTTATCGGCACCTCAAGTATTCCCGTGGGGGGATATAAATATGGGCGAACAGATCACTTGTACAGGAAGACAATATCTTCGTCAGATGTTAAAGTTCTTTGTTAAAAGAGGATATACCCCACTTGTATGCGATACGGACGGTATGAACTTTTCATTACCTGAAGGTGGTGTGGATCATAAAGTTTATATCGGTAAAGGATTAAATTGGTTGGTTAAAGTAGGTGAAGAATATAGAGGTTATAATGCTGATGTTGCAGAATTTAATGATACATTCATGAAAGGTGAAATGGGTCTTGATTGTGATGGTACGTGGGACTCTTGTATAAACTTAGCACGTAAGAACTACGCAACTATGGAACATAACGGTAAAATTAAATTAACGGGTAATTCAATCAAATCTAAAAAAATGCCAAAGTATATTGAGGTTTTCTTAGATAAGGGGATAAGACAACTTTTAGAGGGAGATGGTCAATCTTTTGTGGAATACTATTATGAATACGTACAAAAGATATTCGACCAAAAAATTCCATTAATGCAAATTGCGTCTAAATCAAGAATAAAACAATCAATTGATGATTACATTAAACGAAGTAAACAAACAACTAAAGCCGGATCACTTATGTCAAGACAGGCTCATATGGAACTTGCAATACGTGACAATCTTAATGTAAATTTGGGAGATATAATCTACTACGTAAATAACGGAACTAAGGCCTCACACGGAGATGTTCAAAAAGTTAATAAACCAAAGGCCGGTTGGAATGATGATCAGATAAATTTATTTTACTCTGATTCTACAAAATCTAAAGTATCTTATAAAGAAAAGGAAACTTTACTACTTAATAATGGTTGGGAAAAATCTTGGTCTGAAGATAATTGGGTACGTAGTAATTCTAAAAATAAAGAAGCAAATACCGGAATACCAACAGATATGGCATATAAACTTGCTACAACAGATTCTGTTGTCCAGTTAAACTCATACATGTTAAACCCATCAGACATTGAAAATAATCCTGATATGTTAGGGGAATACAATATCCAAAGGGCGATTGCAACATTTAATAAAAGGGTCGAACCTTTATTAATAGTTTTTAAAGAAGAAGTGAGAGATGGATTATTAGTTAAGAATCCTGAAGAAAGAGGGTTCTTTACAAAAACACAATGTGAGTTAATTAATGGTGTTCCGTTTGAAGAAAAGGACCAAGATGATATTGAAGAACATTTAATTAAACTGGAAGATGGTGAAATAGAGTTTTGGGAAAAGGTTGGTATTGACCCTAACTATATGTATGAATTGGCAGAACCTGGATGGGAAGAATTAGTTTAAGATATTTTTAAACCATCTGAAGATAAGATATACCAATTACCTTGAACAAATTGGAATTGGACACAAGATCCTTTTTCTAAAAGTAATTCATCCCACTCTTCATCTATCATACCCATATCAGGTTTTACTAAAACTGAAGTTAATGATTTAACAACAATTCTTTTTGTAACCGTAGAATTTAAAGTTACCTCAGAATTTGAAACTCCTCTTACTATTAAGAGGGTTTCATCGTTTGTGGTGTACTTATCTTTAGAAATGATTAACGACTTGTCTTGTTCTTTTGGTGGATCAATAGACGTTTGATATTTAATAACATTTTTTCTTTGTGGTGTATTTGTCATATTACATAAATTTGTCTTGGCATAGCTCTAAATTTAAGAGTTTTGTTTAAGTTTTCCGCAATTGTTGCTTCTCGTTCCATTACTTTTTCCGGTTTTAATCTTGTGAGTCTACCTTCAGTACCAATCAATTCGTCAAGTAATTTAGTTTTTTCATCTTTACCTTCCGTAGCCAATGACTGATAATCCATAGTAAGATCACCATCAGGAGCCTTTAAATTACCACTAAACTTACCTCTTACTTTTGATAATAATTCTTTCGCCGATGCCACAAACCACCTTCTAACCCAAATTTGTGACGGGTTATTTAGTTCGGTCCAACTTACTCTTTCAAAGGGAACATCAGAAGGCATTTTAATTATATCTGGATTCTCTTTTAAACATCTGTCTCTATCGTTTTCGTTTGTTGGATAATACCAATACCAAACCTTACCTTTTGCTAATGTTGAGTTACCAAAATCAAATTTACTACCGGGAGTATTCATTAAGTGAATTGCCTTTTTACCTCCAGGTAATGCGGTAATCCTATACGTCAAATCCCCAACAATAATTCTTCTTTGTATATTAATTTCTTGCATTCTTAATAACATATCAAAAGCCGGCATCATAAAGTAACTACCTGCCATATTACCCATTTGAGCAAGACCTCCACCACCTCCAAGTCCACCACCGACACCTAAAGAACCAAAAGACCATGGATCAAACATTGTATTGTTTAAGGTTGCAGGACTGAACCATAAAAGTTCATTAATTTCTCTACCTGCAGGTATTTCATATATTTGTTGATTAGGAACTAATTGGATGTAATCTTTTTTCATTACAGAATCTCCTCCTGCCTGTAGTCCTACAATTTTAGAATATGCGTAAGTGTATCTTGTTTCATAATCTAAACTTTTTGTCATAAATGCGTTAGACAATGATTGGGTTTCAACATTAAGACCCCAAAGACTTGTCCACTGACTCTCAATTAACCAATCTTGGATGTACTGAGAGTAGTCCTCAATAGAGAACTCTAATAAAGTGTCTAACTGTTCATCCTCAAGTTCAACAGATCTTAAAGGTGCTCCCAAGACATGTCGTACTCTCGTATATAGTCTTTCTCTTTCTTCATTACTTATTATCGACATAATGGTTGTTTTTATATAAATATCTTTATATTAATTAATAAGTTGATATAACTCTTCATTGTAATACTTGATCATTTCAGTTATATTTTCAGAATCACCAAGTTCACGTAATTTATCTTTATAATATTGTATCCTTTCTCTATAGTACTCAATTTCTGTTTGGGTGTCTCTTGTAAGTTTAAGTTTTGATTCTACCTTATCAGGCTCGACTATAACCTCAAAATCCATATTTGTTTTTAAAGGATTCTCGTAATATATTACAAAAAATTTAGGGAATGTTGTTGGGTTCGCAACTGTTTGAATTCTTGCAAAATCATTTCTAAACATAACAAATTTTTCTTTTGGTCTATCAACATACAAAATAACATCAACGTTACTTTCAGTATATTTAGAATGGTAATGCCAAGAAGGTACCTTATAATAGTATCCCCTCTCTGACCCAATCTTTTCAATTTTTTTATAATCAATTGGCTTTACCTGAATGTAATATGAGACATTATCAATAACAACATCAAAGTCTTGACCTAATTTTCTATCCCTAACATCTCCAGCACACCTTTCTATAATATTCCAAGTAAGACCTTCCTCTTCAGGATTTAACTTAAATGAAGTAACTAAAACTGACTTTGCATAATTCTCATTTGCTCTACCGTCAACTATTGTTTTTACGTTTAGATTCACCAATCTTTCAGTAAATCTTCCTTCATCCCCAACCAGTTCTCCCATGTTATTTGTAATCCATGTTCTAAAATTTTCTACGGAATTAGTTTCCTCTGACCAAATTTTTTGAATCTCTTTATGTACGGAACTATTCGTATCAAATCTATTTATAATAGACCAATTACCAATACCTCCATAATTTTGCTCAGTATATTTACCACCAATGATCCCCTCATCAGTTTTACATTGTTCTGTCTCAATTTTTCCTAAACAACCGTTTGTGTATTTTAAACCATCACATTTAGGGTAAGCATCATTTATTAAACCTCTAAAAGATTTTGAGGTTAATGGGAAGACCTCTTTAGCTTCAGATAAAATAGAATCCTCAGTTAATGACTCATTTATGTTTTTTGTCCTACTTAAGTACAATTCATTAACAAATTCCCAATTAACACTATTCCAAAAATTTTTAATGTATTCATCCCTTTTATTTTGATATTTTAAATAATACGAATGCTCCCAAAGATCAAGACCAAGTAGTGGATAACCGCCGTCTTTTATAACGTTCATTAATGGATTATCTTGATTTGGTGTAGACATAATTTTTAATCTATTTGTCTTTGTTAAGAATAACCAAACCCAACCAGAACCAAACCTTTTCTTTGCAACATCATTAAACTCATCTTTCATTTTTTTAATGTTACCGTATTGTTTGTTGATCTTTTCAAATACCTCACCTTTAGGAACCTGTTTCTTTGGGGACAACATTTTCCAAAATAATGCGTGGTTAAATGCACCTCCGGCATTATTTCTTATGGTGTCATCATATTTACCAATTGATTTAATAATATCTTCTAACTCTAAATCGCCATATTTTTTTTTAAATAAAGCATCATTAAGTTTTTTTACATATCCTTTATAATGTTTATTATAGTGGATATCCATAGTTTTTGGATCAACAAATTGTTTTATTGCCGAATATGAATAAGGTAATTTATCAATACCAATCTTTTTCATTTCCATAATAAAGTTATTTTTTATATTAACTTTATCGTAGAGAATAATTTCCTCTTTTAGTAAATCAATTCTTTTATAGATTGTGCCGTACCCTTCATATATTATATTATCTAAATCAGGATTTTCTTTTTCAAAAGATTTAACTAAAGATCCTGACAATGAATTTGCTTCATCTTCATTTTGACCTCCGATATCTGGTCCCCTATCTCTGCCAATAACATTTCTTTGATATGAATGAACCCATTCGTGAGCCAAAGTTCTTAAGATATCCCTATTCATTCTATTATTTATTAATACCTTAATACCCTTTTCTTTATGTTGACTACCTGTTGTCATTCTGCCAATTTTTTCACCCACAAGATGGATAGTAATATCCTCTTTTAATTTGTGATTTTTTTGTAAAAATTTACAAAACTTCTTTAATAGATCGTTTTTCTTATCATCTATATTTGCCCCTATGTTTTTAAAAGTAACTTTCATTAAAAATAAATATCAAAAGAAATAAAAAACCCCACCGTTATGGTAGGGTTATAAGATGAGAATATATTTTTTATTGTTTTTTTTCTTTAATTTTTGAATCTAATTTATCACAACGAGAATCTAAATTCCTTTGTAATAGTGATAATTCATTTTGAAGTACTCTTTCGGTTTCCATAAACCTATAGTTTACCTGATCACCGTGATCATTTAAATTTGTTGATAATTCTTTATGCAATCTTTCAACATGATTGTTTAATTCAGAGATAGAGTTTACTCTTTCCCTTTCAATGTGGTCAATATAATCATGAAATGATTTAACCTCTGTAAAAAATGTGTCTTTACCAACCTTACCTTTTAACTTTAAAAACATAACCACAACTGAAGTAACAACTGCAACTACACCCAAAGTAGATAAAACTGATAGTAAAATAACTGTTTCCATAATTTCTTTTTTTTTTAATGTTTATTAATTCTCATCTTATTAATAAGATAACATATTAATTATTTTAATAAACAAAAAACCCCACCTGTTAAGATGGGGTTAGCAATTAATGTATTTTTTAGTATCTATACCTACTTCTATATCTTCTTGATTCATTCATATCACCAATTTTTTCCATAGGGTTTTCAAGAGGTTCATCTGATTGTTGAGATAATTTTTCAAACAACTTTACAAATTCAGGTGCTGGTAATGTTTTGAAGGCTTCAGTAGAACATCTTTGAAAGTCTAACCTTTGTGGGTCACATCCAGGAATGTTACTATGGGTCTTTAACAATTCAACATCAGCAGAAAGATTAACTTCTTCTTCTCTTAAAATTTTTCTTAAAATATTCTCTATTTTTTTTGTACTATATCTATCCATAATTAATTTTTTATTATAAATATCACATACATTTAAAATATTAACGACGTTTGTTTATTAAAGATAAAATTTCTTCCACAACATCCCCTACATTTTCCGATATCTCATCTCCCATCACAGTACTAATGATTTTTTTCTTATGATTTAAAATGTCATAAACCGCACCTTCTATCGTATTTTCAAATAACGGGTAGTAGACTAATACATTATTTTTTTGACCGTATCTATATGCTCTATCTTCCGCTTGAGCGTGTTCCGCAGGTACAAAAGATAAGTCATTCATTATTACCGCCTCGGCTGAAGTCAAAGTTAACCCAACCCCTGCTGCCTTTAAGTTCCCAACAAATACGGTTATTTTTTCATTGTCTTGAAATTGGTCAACCGCAAATTGTCTTTGGACTTTGTTACAACTACCATCAAGATAAACCGCTTGTTTACCAAAATGTTGATATATTGTTTGTAGAGTATCGGTAAAGTTTGTGAATATAATAACTTTTTTTCCCTGTTCAATAATGTTTTCTACAAATTCTATAGTTTGTTTTACTTTTTCGTTTGAGATCACTTTTCTGACTTTCATTAATTTAGAAAACTGAACAGTTAAGGAAGAAGACTCATTTGAGTTTTTATCAAACCATTCATAATATTCCCCCATTAAATCTTCATATTCTTTTGATTTTAATCTTAAATAAACAGGAGTAATAATTTTATCAGGTAAGTCTAACACTTCTTCCTTTAGTCTTCTTAAAATTTGTTTTGAGGTTCTATCCCTTAATTCCTCCAAATTGGATGCTCCCGTTACGTTCCAAACTTTTCTTTTTCCCGCAGTAAATTGGTATCCTTGACAATAACGAATAGCATAAGCCATCCAATTTTGTGCGACGGGACTTTCAATTATATTTAAAAGGTTATAGTAATTCATAGGTCTTGATGTCATCGGGGTTCCAGTTAACAACCAAACTCTTTTTATAGTTTTAACGTAACTATTAATAATTTTAGTTCTTTGTGCTTGAGCATTAGAAACCATATGTGCCTCATCTAAAATAACCAACTCAAATTCAGATTTAAATAACAAAGAATTGTCCTTCTCCTTTGGATCGTGGAAATTTTTTAATATATCATAGTTTACAATTACAAAATCAGATTCAGTTGAAAACTTTTTTCCTTCCGCAATATAAACGGACCTGTCTGTATAATTTGCAATTTCTCTTTCCCAATTTATCTTAAGTGATGCGGGACAAATAATTAAAATCTTTTTTGCTCCCGTTTCTAATGCTGCGATAATAGTCGAGGTTGTTTTACCAAGTCCCATATCATCCGCTAATATAAACCTTCTTGATCCTGTTAATTTTTCAATAGCCTCTTTTTGATGAGTTAATGGAGGTCTGTGGTCGTACTTTGAATAATCTATTGATACCTCCTCAATAATGTGAGTTTTAATTAACGCCGATTTAGGAACCCAAAATTCAGATAAAGAATCGGTCTCAAAAAACTTACCCCATATATGGTAAGATTTTTCTTTCTCAACCAATAACTTCTCAACATATATTTTTTCAGGAACATTTAATAGGTATCGTTCTTCTGAAAACTTTTTTGCAAAGTAAGTATCTAAATCGACCCATTTCCTTGCCACCTTTGGTTTTACATTTTCATAATTAATTATGTAATCCGATTGAGACCTCGTTGGGTAGAATTTTTTATTAGTTTCTTTTTTTGTTTTAAGATACAATATATGGTTATTGGACCCACTATATGTGCCCAAAATGTCCAAAGCTTGGTGTTCAATAATTTGTTTAATATTAGACAAAACTTTTTTTATAAAAAATAAACAAAAAAAAGATATTTATCAATAAAAGATTTAAATGGATAATAAAATTCCAATAACAAGGTTAGGTAAATTTTTTGGGGAAAAGGATTTTTCTCTTGAAATTTCTATGGGACAAGAATGGTTATACGGAGATATGAACTATACTTGTGTTTTATATCGTGTTGATAGAATCAAAACAAAAATTGATGATGTTTACGGTGAAACTACTTCGGACAGTATTAATTTTTTACCTCCTGTTGAGTTTAATGCTTATGTTGGAATCGCAGCTCCTGAAAACAAACTTATGGGGTCAACTAAAATTGATCAGTTTGAGCCAGGTAATATTACAATATCTGTTTATTTAAAAACTTTAGAAGAATTAAATATTGATATTAGTTTTGGTGATTATATTGGGTATTACGATACTGAGAATTTTGTGAGATATTATACAGTCGCTAATGATGGACGTGTAATTTCCGACATAAAACACACATATAAAGGATTTAAACCTTTTTATAGGACAATAATTGCATCACCAGTAACGTCTAATGAATTTAGAGGATTATAATAAAGAATTATGGGATTACCAAAGAAAATAAAAAAACACATACCATTAGAATTTGGGGTTAGTCCTTTAGAAAGGAGACAACAACTTGCTGATATGATTGGGGAACATGGTACTTTTTTACCTAAAGGTCTTTTACATGCGGATTTAGATAAAGGATTTTTAGAATTTGTTAAAGAAAACTTTTCAATAACAATAGACGGTAAAAAAATATCTATGATTGATATTTTAATAACAACCCAAAATTGGTCTCAGTTTACTGAAACTTGGAATTTTCAAAACATAGATAAAAATGCCGAACCTCCATTTGTAACTGTAGTAAGACAACCTGAAGTAAAGTTTGGGGACCCTCAAATAAAATATAACATTCCTAATAGAAGACTTTATCATTATGCTCAAGTACCAACATGGGACGGACAAAGACATGGTATGGATGTTTATAAAATACCACAACCAATTCCCGTACAAATAAATTATACTGTTATAATAATATGTAACAGAATGAGGGAGATTAATGAATTTAATAAAGTGGTCATGCAAGTCTTTGCCTCAAGACAGGCATATCAAAAAATAAAAGGACACTATATTCCTATAATTATGGGAGATGTTGCCGATGAATCGGTTTTGGATTTGGAGAAAAGAAAATACTATATTCAAAAATACCCAATGACGTTACAAGGGTTTCTTTTAGATGAGAATGATTTTGTTGTGGAACCTGCGATTGTAAGAACAATGCAAGTTTATGAAACCGACACATCAATTAAAAAACGTAAACCTAAAAAAAATGATTTATTACCACTTGATTTGACCTTTAACTATAAAGTGGGATCTGAATCATTTACTGATAAAATATTTTTTACAACGGATATGAAAGTTTCTAACACAGATAACGTTGATTCGTATAGTATTTTTATTAATGGTGATTTTTATGGTAATAATATTACTGAGATACAAATCAATACTGGCGACATAATTAAAATTGATATTGTTAAGGACGATATAACAAAGGATTCTAATTTAATTTTACAACAAAAGTTAATATAATTATTCTCCGTAAACGTCTTTCTTTTCCTTACATTTTTCTATAATTAGATTCTCTAAAAACCTATACATTTTAATACCTCTTTTGTCACAATATTTTTTTAAAATTTCGTGAGCATCCTTATCAATTTTTAAATTTTTTATTTTTTTTGGTTCTTTATCCATAGGTAGAAAAAAGGCAGAAAAAAATCTTACCAAGATATAAATAGTTTGATATAAGTAAAGTTTTTGCGGAAAACACCGGTATTTATATATAAAAATAAATTATAATAAATTAATATTAAAAAAATATGGCAACTAACAGTAAAATTTTCGTTTCACCTGGTGTCTATACTTCAGAAGTAGATTTAAGTTTTGTGGCACAGAGTGTTGGTGTTACAACTTTAGGGATTGTCGGAGAAACTTTAAAAGGTCCAGCATTTGAACCAATCTTTATAAAAAACTTTGACGAATTTCAATCCTACTTTGGTGGTACAACACCTGAAAAATTTGTTAATACACAAATTCCAAAATATGAGGCAGCTTATATCGCTAAATCCTACTTACAACAATCAAATCAATTGTTTGTTACAAGAGTATTAGGTTTATCAGGATATGATGCAGGACCATCTTGGTCTATAATTACAAGTGCAAATTTAGACCCAACAACATTAACACCATATTGTTTAAGTGCGGTTACCCCTTCTGGTTCTTGTGAACCTGTTTGTGTATTGGCTAAAACAATTCCTTTCACAGTAACATTTACAGGATGTTCAAACAGTGCATCATCAGTTGAATTTGGTTTGTTCCCTGATGAGATTGAAGATATTTTAACTAATCAATATGAACAATTTAATGGTAGCACCTCAACATTGTTAAACGATTTACAATTCTTCACATACCAAAGAATATTAAACCCACCTTCAGAAAACACGTCTATTGCATATTTTGGTACAATTGACGGAGATGATTATGATGTGTTATCAACAGGATATACCGCATCTACAAACGTGTTTAATGTTCCATCACCATCAAGTTCATTAACTGATTTTACATCACCATTTAATGATCCTTGGTATTATGCATTATTTGAAAATACAGGAAATGGTTTATATACTGGATATTCTTTTTGGAATGTAATTACAGGTTTAACTTTAATTAACCCTATTACAACAACAACTTCAACATTACCAACACCAACACCAACTCCAAATCCTTGTGTTACCCCTACACCTGTTGTACCAACAACTACAACTACAACAACTGTTTTAGATTGTTATTCAGGTACCGTTGTGGGTATGATTTATGTTTATAGTGGTAATTCATATACAGAGTATGATGATATGGTTGTTGCAACTTTAAGATCAAGAGGTATTGCCGACTATAGTGATGATGTTAATCCAAGATTTGAAATAACAGGTTTAACAGATGTTAACATTGATTGTACAGGACAATATGATGACGTACTTAAAAATCCTTTTGCAAAATTCGTAATAAACGCAACAAATTACCTTGGTAATAATTTTAGTTTTGTAACTTCTTTCTCTAATTCAGATTCCGAATATATTTCTAAAGTGTTTGGAGGTAGTAATTTTGGTAAACCAAGAAACGTAGTTCCTTTATTTGTTGAGGAAAGATTCCAATCATTATTAAGATGGGCATACAATAAAGGTTATATTAGAGGTTTAAAATGTGATTTAGTATCTTTACCTGAAGCACAAAGTGAAGACCCAACATCAATTGGATGGTATTTAGAAAAATATCAATCACCTGAAAGTCCATGGGTTGTTTCTGAATTAAGAGGTTCTAAAGTTTATAATCTATTTAAATTCTATACAATTTCTGATGGTAATAGTGCAAATACAGAAGTTAAAGTATCAATATCTGATATCTCATTTGCAAATGAAACATTTACAGTTTTAGTTCGTGATTATTATGATACAGATTCTAACCCTGTTGTTGTTGAGAAATTTACTAACTGTTCTATGAACCCAAGTGAAAATAACTTTATAGCTAAAAAAATAGGTACGTTAGACGGTGAATACGAATTAAAGTCAAGATACGTAATGGTAGAAATGAATGAGGATGCTCCTATTGATTCTTTACCTTGTGGTTTTGAGGGATACAATTTTAGAGAGTATTCAGGAGCAAGATCTCCATTCCCTATTATTAAAACAAAATATGATTTCCCTGGTGAATTAGTATTTAATCCTCCGTTTGGTACTCCATCAGGAACTGATGATGCAGGACTTTCTTCGGGAGATAATATTAGAAAAACTTACTTAGGATTTTCTACAAGTGCAGATTATGGATACGATCCTAGTTTCTTTGAATACAAAGGAAAAAGAAACCCGTCCAACATATGTTTCGCCACTGAATCTTCTCCTTGGTTATATAGAACAAGAGGTTTCCACATGGATAAAAACGCAAGTGGTATCACAATTGCAAATGTATTTGCAACAAGTGGAACTCCTAGGTTCTACGCAGGAGCGGCAGACTTTAGTAGTGAACCTACAGTTGAGACAAACCCATACTATAGATTATTCGCTCGTAAATTTACAGTATTAGTACAAGGTGGATTTGACGGTTGGGACATTTACAGAGAAAGAAGAACAAACGCCGACAAATACCAATTAGGTAGAACAGGTTACCTTAACGGAGCTTGTGCTACAACAAGATATCCAAACGCAATTGGTTGGGGAGCGTTCAAACAAATCACTGTTGGTGATGGAACAAGAGAATACGCAAATACCGATTATTACGCATATTTGTTAGGAATTAGAACATTTGCTAACCCTGAAGCGGTTAACATTAACGTATTCGTAACTCCTGGTATTGATTATGTAAATAATAGTGACCTTGTTGAAGACACTATTGATATGGTTGAGAATGATAGAGCGGATTCATTGTACATTACAACAACACCTGATTACAATTTGTTATTACCAACAACAACAGGTATTGACGGATTAATTTACCCACAAGAGGCAGTAGATAATCTTGACGGTACGGGAATCGACTCTAACTACACGGCCACTTATTACCCTTGGGTATTAACTCGTGATAGTGTAAATAATACTCAAATTTATTTACCACCAACCGCTGAAGTAACAAGAAACTTGGCGTTAACTGATAACATCGCGTTCCCTTGGTTCGCAGCGGCGGGTTACACTCGTGGTATTGTTAACTCAATTAAAGCACGTAAGAAGTTGACTCAAGAAGATAGAGATGTTTTATATCTTGGAAGAATTAACCCAATTGCAACTTTCTCAGATGTAGGTACGGTAATATGGGGTAACAAAACTTTACAAGTTAGACAATCAGCCCTTGATAGAATCAACGTTAGAAGATTGTTATTACAAGCACGTAAATTAATATCTGCGGTTTCAGTTAGATTACTTTTCGATCAAAACGATGAAAAAGTAAGACAAGATTTCTTAAATGCGGTTAACCCTATTTTAGACGGAATCAGAAGAGACAGAGGTCTTTACGACTTTAGAGTAACGGTTTCAAGTGACACTGCTGATTTAGATAGAAATCAAATGACAGGTAAAATTTACATCAAACCAACAAGATCGTTAGAGTTCATAGATATTACATTCTTTATAACACCAACGGGAGCTTCTTTCGAAGATGTTTGATAAATAAAAAATCTAAATTTAAAAGAGGGGTAATTCCCTCTTTTTTTTTATACATATGATATATTTATATGATATGAATTATTACAAATTTTTAGCAAAAAAAATATTAAAAGAAGTGGTTGATCAAAAATCAACAAATTATGCTTCTAAATATTATGCTTTTGATTGGGATGATAACCTCATGAAAATGCCAACTAAAATTTATTTTAAAGATGAGGACGGTAATGTTATAGGAATGAATACGGAGGATTTTGCTGAGTATCGAACTTTAATAGGAAATCCTTTTGAGTATGAAGGACAAACTATAGTTGGTTATGATACAGACCCATTTAGAGACTTTAGTGTTACGGGAGATAGAAAGTTTTTAGAAGATATCAAACAAGCACCAATAGCGTCTAAGGAAGTATGGAATGACTTTAAAGAGGCTATTAACAATGGTTCTGTGATTGCAATTGTAACCGCTAGAGGACATTCACCGGCAACACTTAAAAAGGCCGTTAAATATATTATAGAAAATAATATGTACGGTATTGAAAAAAGTGAGTTGGTTAGACATTTAAAGGAATACAGGAGACTTTCGGGATTAAAACAAATTGAAAATGAAAGTTGGTTAATAACTGATTACTTGGACAGATGTCAATTCTCTCCCGTGTCTTACGGTAGTGGATCTGCGTCAAACCCAGAAGAGGCCAAATTTAATGAGTTATTAAAATTCTACAATAAAATGATGAGGTCGTCCAAAAAATTCCAAAAGGCTCAATTTGTAAATCACGTTAACACAGGTAAAGAGTCTATTGGAGGAGGTCTATTTAAATTCAATAAACCTTCATTTGGTTTTTCAGATGATGATGAAAGAAATGTACAATCAGTAAAGAAAAGATTTTCAGATATAGGTAATAAAGATTTAAATATATATTTAACTAAAGGAGGTGAAAAAAGATTATATGAACACCGGTCTAGTAGAAGAATATTTTAAAAAAAACTTGAAGTAAATAGAAAAATTTTTTCTACCGTATATTTATAATAAAAATAAAAATAAACTTAAATTAAAAAATTGAAAACATGGCGGATCTTTTAATGAAAATGCCGATACCGTATGAACCAAAAAAACAGAACCGATTTATATTGAGGTTCCCTACTGATTTGGGTATCAATGAATGGTTCGTTCAAACTGCATCAAGACCAAAAATTACCATAACACCAAATACAATAAAATTCCTTAACACTGAAACATATGTTGCAGGTTCGTTTAGCTGGGGGGATATTACTGTTAAGATGTTGGACCCAATTGGACCTTCATCAACCCAAGCGGTTATGGAATGGGTAAGATTGGTTGCGGAATCAGTAACTGGTCGTATGGGATATGCGGCAGGATATAAAAGAAATGTAGATTTAGAAATGTTAGATCCTACAGGGGTTGTAATTGAAAGATGGATTCTAGTTAACGCTTTCCCGACAAGTGCCGATTTTGGTTCAGTTGGTTATGGTACTGACGGTCCTGTTGAAGTTTCAATGACCTTAAAGATGGATAGAGCAATTCTTGTTTACTAAAAAATCTTTTTACATATAAAATATTTAATCCATATTGTGTTGAACGGTATGGATTTTTATTTACTATAAAACAAATGTAATTATTTTTATAATAAAAAAGTATATGGAAAATGAAATTTTATATGGACAGACTAATTTTAATTTACCTCACGATGTTGTTGAGTTACCGTCTAGAGGTTTATATTATAAAAATAAAAAATCTGGGGTAAAAATTGGTTACTTAAACGCAACAGATGAGGACGTTTTAAGTTCGGGAGTAAAAAATAATAATTTATTAATAACTTTGTTAAGAAATAAATTATATGAACCTGAAATAAAACCTGAAGATCTTTTGGATGGAGACATTGAAGCAATTTTAATCTTCTTAAGAAATACGTCATTCGGTCCTGAGTACACAATAAATTTAATGGATCCCGCAACAGGAAAGATGTTCCAACACACTTTTATTATTGATGAGATTAATTTTAAAAAACCAAACACAACACCAAACGAAGACGGTACTTTTACAACGACTTTACCAAGAACTGGAGCGACAGTTAAATTAAGACTTTTAACTTTGGGAGATAAGACTAAAATTACTGATATGGAAACCAAATATCCTAAAGGTAGAGTTGCTCCATTAACAATATGGACACTACAAGAACAAATTGTTGAATTAAATGGTGAATCAGATAGAGGTAAAATAATTGAGTTTGTTCAGAACATGCCAATTATGGATTCAAAATATATAAAAAGATTCATTTCACAAAATGAGCCAGGGTTAGATTTAACCTTAGAAGTAATAGCCCCGTCTGGAGAAAACGTATCGACCTCGATAACGTTTGGGGTTGACTTTTTTCGGCCTTTCTTTGACCTATAAACAATATCTATTAGATCAATATATATTTTTAGCGAAATTTCTTAGAATGTCATATTCTGATTTTCTTAAAGTACCTACGTATCAGAGAAATTATATTATAGATAAGGTTATTGAGATGAATAACCCAAAACAATAAAATAGGTATTTATAAAATAAAAAGAATATGATGATGTTTGGGGTTTCAGGAACTACATTTGGTGCGGACACTTTAAAAAATGTTACGGATGCATTAAAGAAAAATATAACGGGCATCCAAGAGATGGTTGAGAATATCGACCAAGAATTTTCGAGTATTGCAAAAAATATAGGTGCCGGACGAGAACAGGCATTTCTTTTAAAACAAACACTTACAGAAGGTCTTACTGAAATTACAAGATTAGGAGGTGCGGTTGGTGATATTACAAAACAAGTAGAAGGGTTACAAAAAACATTTGGAACACAATTAGTTCTTAATAAGAATGTAACAGATGAGTTATTTGCAACAACACAAGCCACAGGAATCGCTGCGGATGTTTTATTTGAAAGTTATGCAAATGTAGGTAAGTCCATTTATGATGTTAACAGTGAGATGGCCCAAATAATGGAAAATGCCAATCTTATTGGTGTTAATGCTAAAAATGTAACTGTTGCGGTACAAGCTAATATGTCTGCCTTGTCTAAATTTAATTTTAAAGATGGGGTTATGGGACTTGCCGACATGGCAGCCAAATCTGCAGTATTAAGAGTTGGTATGGAAAAAGCGGTGGCATCAGCCGAAGAACTTTACAAACCTGAAAAGGCTCAATCGTTTGTTAATATGTTGTCAAGATTAGGAGCAACAGGATCATCTGAATTAATGAATGTTGAAAGAGTAAGATTCTTGGCCAGAAATGAACCCGCAAAATTACAAGAAGAGATTGCAAAAATGGCATCAAAGTTTGTTGATGAAACAGGTAAAATGTCTGCAGTTGGTATGGATTTCTTAAAAGAAATTTCCCAAGAAGCTGGTTATGGTGTTGACGATCTTTCTAAGATGGGTATTGCGTTTTCTCAAATACAAGAGAAAAAAGATTTAATCAACACAACAGGACTTCAGATTGCGGATCCTAAAGAGATAGAAAAATTAACCAATTTACTTACTAAAGGTAAAGATGGTAAGTTTGAGGTTACGTACGAACAAGACGGAAAACAAGTTACAAAGGCACTTCAAGACATGAATGCCTACGAAAAAACAAAATTACAAGATTTTTTATCCGACCAAAACAAACAAATAAAGGAAACATTTGAGGCAAAACCTGGAGAAGATAAGGACCTAAAAAAACTTATCGAACAACAAATGGATGTTAACACTAAGTTTAGTAAAGCTATTGAAGCATTAGAAACCGTTATACCATCACAAATCGCAGGATCAAAAACAGGAGAAAAAATGATACAGAGTATTATTGATAATACTAACAAACTATCCACAACCGCATTATCAAAACTTGATGACTTATCTGATGTTGCGGGTAAATTTATAGATAAAAAAATTGAGTTGATTGGGGGTGTGGTGGATAAAATGGAACCTGTAATGAATCAAGTGGTTAACGGTATTAAAGGTTTTGGTGTTGCTGCTTTAGATGTCAACACCGCACTTGGTAAGTTTAGTGTTGCTATTACCGATATTGCGAATTATCTTAAAGATACGTTTAAATTAAATGACTTCGTTAGTTTACCGGGTAATGATAGATTAATAATGGGACCCGAAGGGTCAATAGGTAGAATAAATAGTAAAGATACTATAATCTCAACAACAGACGGACCAAAAAGTGAAGATGAGGTTAAGATGATGATGGACCTTATTAAAAATCCGCAAGGAGCCGTTACCCCGGCAACAATAGAAACAAAACCCATTTTAACAAATGAGACTATGGGTACTATTTCATCAACAGATAGTCTGAGAGAAAAAGAATTGTCAAAAATTATGATGGAAAATTCTAAAGTATCGGGAGAAACCATAAAAGAAATAAAGTCGACAAACGATATTAACCATAAATTGGATATGACAATTGATTTAAAAAATGTGCCAACAAATATGAATCAAAACGAATTAAAAGGCGTTCTTGAGACAATGATACTTAAACCCGAATTTTTAGATAAAGTAAGGGCGGCAACAAAATCAATCGAAGGAACAAGTTTTTATTAAAAAAACATTCTTAAATTCTATTTATTAAATAAAATTGGATAATGCCAGAAAGTAGTTTAAGTTTTAATAATAGTTCGGATTTTAGAAATTCATTAGTTTCAAGAACCTTACCGCCCTATAATGTTAGTGGTGCGTTTAGTGCCCCGTTAGGACCACAAAACTTTGAGGAAACGTTATCTGACTACTCAAATGTAAATTTACCAAACATAGGATCAACAAATGTTGCTGATGAATTTTATACGTTAAACAAATACGGACCAAATGGTGGATTTGTTAATACTATTGGATTACAACAGGACCCAATAATACCCGCAACAAATGCGGGGGAGTATAACCCATCTGAAACAAATTTAGATATTGTAAATGAATTTTTCATTGACTCGGCCTATAGTAAAAACAAGTACGGGCCTATTGGAGGATTTAATGAGATGTTTGATGTTACTGAATTTCTATTAGCAAATCAGGTTCATCAACCGTACTTTGACCCAATATTTTTTACACCATCAAAATACGATCCTTATTTATTATATACTCAAAGTAATCCTATAGGTAGTGACGGTTCATTATCAAGTGATTCATATTTGATGAGATTATCGGCAACAAAATTAGAGACAAATTTTAATGCTAACGTTGCGGCCGAAGAACAAAGACAATTATTTAGAGAAACAAATACAAATTTAACATCACCTTCCGCTTTAGCAGGAAGTGGTCTTGGTGGAAGTAGAGATTATAGAATTACAATACCATCAAGTACAATAACATTTTTAGATAGATTAAGAGGAGACTTTAGTCCTGGATCACCATTAGTTGGTCCATTATTTATTGACGAAGACTCAAATAGAAATCCATCAACAGGAAATCAAATTGCAAACGTTTTACAAAATACCGCCGCTGGGTCATTTAATTTATTAGCGGATGGGTCAAGTAGATTTTTACAACCATCTAAAAGATTATTAGAACAAACAGGAGCGGGACAAATATCTACACTATATTCATTATTAAATAAAAATTTATATAGACCATCTTATGAAATAGGAGGTTTAGGAAACGTAGCAATTGCAGGAGTAAACTCAATATTAAGAGCGGTTGGGGCCACAGTTAGTGGAGGTTATTATATAGGTTCTGACATTAATAATCCTGAATATATAACATCACCTGTAAATGCAGTGCCCGTTAATTCATATGGTAAATTAACAAATGCGATTGTCTTTGGACCTGATGAAATGGGTAACCAATTTGAAGGTAACGGAATGGAAGAGGCTAAATTTGGACTTAACAGTATCGCATCTGAAAACGGAGGAAAACCTGATGGTGGTTTTGTTTGGACATCACCAAGATTTAAAGAGGCGGCAGGATATAAAGTTAAACAAGGGGGGGACTTAGTGTCCCAAGATGGGGACTTTAATCAAATAAGCTCTTCTTACTTATTTAACGAATCAACAAACTTTGGATTAAAACAAGGTTCAATATTAGATAACACACAAAGATTAGTTAATTCTGCAGACAATCTACTTGGTAAAAGAAGATTAAAACATGCGGGTAACGCGATTAATCAAGTTAGTAAAGTTTTCCATGATGGGTATAAAGAAATAACTAAAGGTTCTAAAGTAATGTCATATGTTGATAATTCAACGGGAGAAGAAGCGGGAATAGAATACTGTAGAATTTTTACTAAAGATACCCCATATTATACATTTAATGATCTTCAAAAGTCAGAAGGTATAACAACTGAAAATAGAAGATTTTCATATTCAGTTCTTGACAAAACATATAATTTAAATATTGCACCGATAAAAGGAATTGGATCAACAAATGTAACATCTAAGGGTGCCAAAAAGTATATGATCTC
>Ga0209107_10000399_pt1 | contig 25763 bp, 12 predicted proteins | sample LakErihyJuly2011_2_FD_187460 | JGI IMG/M metagenome (GOLD analysis project Ga0209107, IMG submission 187460) | Freshwater microbial communities from dead zone in Lake Erie, Canada - CCB hypolimnion July 2011 (SPAdes) (version 2) | ecosystem: Environmental > Aquatic > Freshwater > Lentic >...
AATAAATCCAATCAACATTGCAATTACATTCATTGCTAATTTAAATCCATCTCCAGCACCATGCGTGATGGCATCGATGGTATTACTATATTGACTTTTCACTTCTAGTTTAACACTTCCCATGGTTTGAGATACCTCAGTTTCAGGAAATACAATTTTAGCGATCACCAATGCACCTGGCGCTGCCATCAAACTTGCGGTGATTAATTTAGGTGCCAAATCCATTCCTGCTTGAGCACCCATATTAGCATACACAATTAAAATACCACCTGCAATACAAGCCAAACTTCCACTCATACTGGCTAATATTTCACTTTTGGTCATGGTAGCTAAATAAGGGCGAATCATAATTTGCGCCTCTACCTGTCCAACAAAAGCACTTGCCACATTACTTAATGCTTCAGCACCACTAACCCGCATAATAAAATTCATTGACTTTGCTACAACAGCAACAATGCGTTGCATGATACCAAAATGATAAAAAAGGGCAACTAAAACACAAACTAATATAATTGTAGCGGTCACATTAAATGCAAATACAAAACCACCATTGGCAAAATCAGCAACACCCGTTGGGGTAGTAGCAGCAACACCACTATAAACGAAAGCAGCACCTGCGCGTGCAAATTGTTCAATTTTACCCATACCTCTTCCTATAATTTGAAAAAAGTGGGTGACTGCTGGAATTTTTAAGATTAAAACCCCAATCGTAAATTGCAACAATAAGCCACTCATGACCAAGCGGTAATTGATTTTGCTTTTGTTATTTGAAAATAGATAGGCAATGATAATGATAACAATGATCCCTATAATGCCTTGAAATCGTTCCATAGTGTGATTTTAGATTCCTAAGATAAACAAAAATCCCATCCCGAGTGTCCAGGATGGGATTTAAATGGATACCAGTGGTAAACCAATGATTAAATTATAAATGCGCTTGAATTTTTTTGTCTAAAACAGCTTTAGGTACTGCACCAATTTGTTTGTCAACCACTTCGCCGCCTTTAACAAATAAGATAGCAGGTATAGAAGTTATACCAAAGTTCATGCTTAAGTTAGGATTAACATCCACATTCACTTTTCCGATATTTACTTTGCCTTCATATTGTACTGCTAATTCTTCAATAACTGGCCCAATGGCACGACAAGGGCCACACCATTCTGCCCAAAAGTCAATGACTGTAAGTTTATCACTTTCGATGACGTCTTTCTGAAAATTTGCATCTGTAAATTCTAATGCCATAATTATATATTTTTATTGGGTTGTTTATTATACTCCTTCAAAAATAGTTCCAATATTTAATAACTGCCCATTTGACTTTTCCACTTTATAAAAAAATATTGGGGACAAATTTTACCGACAGGGAGTCATACAATTACCCGTTTCGGCAGCTGCTTAAACCAGGTTCACTAGTACGGATAAGTCCGGATGCTTGTCCAGGAAGGAAACCATATCATCATTCATCAAGAATCCCTTTTCATAGGTACGCACACTGGCCACCAGTTGTTCCTTGGGTTCGACGAAGTTGAATTTTAAGGAAGCTCGGCCTGGATTCTGTTTTAAATTCTTTTCAACAAATTCTAAAATCTCTTGGTCAAGCTTGGAAGGGTGCATGCTTATTTCAATGGATCTTGTTTGGTTTTGCTTCACGGTCTCCAATAAGGACATATTGGTGATTTTAAATTCAAAGGCATTGGGTTGATTATATCTGTTTCTAAAACTCCCAGTTAAAAAAATCTTTTGACCCACTTCTAGGTAATTTTGAAACTTAATATAATCCTCGCTCCATAAAATAAAATCTGTTTTGCCCGTAAAATCTTCAATGACAAAGGAACCAAAGTTTTTCCCTGTTTTGGTCATCCGATGTTGGACCTCAGTCACCAATCCAGCAAGTTTAAAAATTCGTCCTAATTGATTTAAATTCACGGACAAAGTATCTCTTACCTCATTAAAATCATTAATCGGTGTAAATTGATAATGTCGCATTTCAAAACTGAAATGATCCAAGGGATGCCCACTCATAAACATACCGGTAATATCTTTTTCATGATCCAGCTTTTCAGTTAATGTCCATTCCTCACATACGGTTATTTTAGGAACGGGTACTTGCATGGCCGAAGGTAAATCGCCGAATAAAGTATTCGTAGTGCCCGTATTTATGTTTTGTAGGGCTTGCGCGTAATTAATTAATTTCTCAAGTCCGTTGGTTCTGTCACCGTCAGCGACATGAAAAAATTGTGCTCGGTGGTATTCAGGAAAACAATCAAATGTGCCTGAATAGGCCAAACTTTCTAATGATTTTTTATTAACAGATCTTGATAATACGCGTTTGATAAAATCAACCATGTCTTTAAAATGGCCTGATTTATTTCTTTCGGTAATAATGGTTTCAATAGCTGCTTCACCCACACCTTTTAATCCACCTAAACCAAATCTAATTTCTCCATTTTTATTAACTGAAAAACCATTGAGCGATTCATTGATATCAGGACCCAATACTTTTATCGTCATTCTTTTACATTCTTCCATGAAGAAGGTAATTTTATCAATACTGCCTGCATGGTTTAAAACTGCAGACATATATTCACCAGGGTAGTGTGCTTTTAAATAAGCGGTTTGATAGGCCAAATAGGCGTAGCAAGTGGAGTGTGATTTATTAAAAGCGTATTGTGCAAATGCTTCCCAATCTGTCCAAACTTTTTCTAATACATTTTCAGGATGTCCATTTTTTACCGCACCCGCCACAAACTGTGCTTTCATTTTATCCAATACCGATTTTTGCTTTTTACCCATGGCTTTTCTCAATACATCGGCATCACCTTTGGTAAAGCTGGCAATTTTTTGACTAAGCAACATTACCTGCTCCTGATAAACAGTAATACCATAAGTGTCTGCTAATATTTCTTCCATCACAGGCAAATCATACTTGATTAGTTCTCGCCCGTGTTTACGTTCAATGAAATTAGGAATATAAGCCATCGGGCCTGGTCGGTACAAGGCATTCATCGCAATTAAATCGGCAAATTTATCCGGTTTTAAATCACGTAAATGTTTTTGCATACCCACACTTTCAAATTGGAAAGTAGCATTGGTTTCGCCCCGTTGGTATAAATTAAAAGTTTTTGCATCGTCCAAAGGAATCAAATCCAAATCAATGGTAACTCCGTGATTTTGTTTGATTAATTCCAATGCAGTTTTTAAAATGGAGAGGGTCTTTAAACCCAAGAAGTCCATTTTTAATACACCAGCTTCTTCAATCACACTTCCTTCAATTTGGGTAACCCATAAAGTAGAATCTTTTGCAGTGGCCACTGGCATGATTTCCGTTAAATCACTAGGGGCAATGATGATACCTGCTGCGTGAATACCTGTATTTCGGATAGATCCTTCTAATCTTTCTGCTTCATGTAATACGGCTGCGCGTAAATCATTCCCTTTATATATTTCTCTTAACTTTTTTACATTGTCAATATCTTCAGGTTGATAGCCTTCTCTTTCTGCTAATGATTTTTCACCTTCCTTCACAGTGAGTGGTGCGTGTAAACATCTATTTAATTCAGTACCTGGTTTATCTGGTACTAATTTGGCTAATAAGTTACTTTCAGATAAAGGCAAATCCATTACACGGGCAACATCTTTAATACTGCTTTTCGCAGCCATGGTACCATAGGTAACAATTTGTGCTACTTGTTCTTTGCCATATTTATCAACCACATAGTCAATTACTTTTTGACGACCTTCATCGTCAAAGTCCGTATCAATATCGGGCATGCTCTTACGATCTGGATTTAAGAAACGCTCAAATAGTAATTGGTATTTAATAGGATCAATATTGGTGATGCCAATACAATACGCCACCACACTACCTGCAGCAGAACCACGACCGGGGCCAACAAATACACCCATGTTTCGACCTGCTTGTATAAAATCACTTACAATTAAAAAATAACCAGCAAAGCCCATGGTACGAATAGTGAATAATTCAAAATCAATCCGCTCTTGTAATTCGGTGGTAATTTCAGGGTATCTTTTATGTGCACCTTCCCAGGTCAAATGTTTTAATAATTCCCACTGATTCATATTGGCTTCCTTATGAATCTGAAATTCCTTTGGAATGGGGAAGGCGGGAAGTAAGATATCTTTTTTTAAATTCAACACATCTACCTTATCAACAATTGCATTAGTATTATCAATGGATTCAGGTAGGTCGCTGAATAATGCAGACATTTGCGCCTGTGTTTTAAAATAAAATTCGTTATTGGGAAATTTGAATCTTCTGTTTTTAATTTGAATCTCATCATTCACGAAATCATCAAAACCAGGGGTGGATTGTTTTTCACCCGTATTGATACAAAGTAAAATGTCATGTGCATTGGCATCATCTTCATTAACATAATGACTATCATTCGTAGCAATGACAGGAACTTTGTATTTTTTTGCATATTGTAAAAGACGGTCATTGATTATTTGTTGCTCCGGAATTTGATGTCTTTGAATTTCAATATAATAATCCTCGCCAAAAATATCCAACCACCATTTAAATTCTTTTTCTGCTGCGGCTTCTTCACTTTTTAATATAGCTTGAGGCACATGCGCACCAATACAACAGGTAGTGGCGATTAATCCTTCGTGGTATTTTTCAATTAATGATTTATCAATACGCGGATACTTGCTATACATTCCTTCAATGTAACCAAGCGAAGTAAGTTTGATTAAGTTTTGATAACCAATCGCATTTTTTGCCAATAGAACTTGGTGATAACGATTGTCCTTTAATTCCTTGGTGAAGTTTTTGATATGCCGATCCTTAACCACATAAAATTCACAACCTACAATGGGTTTAACAATTGGGGCTAATATATCTTTTCCATCTACATCTTTTCCAATGACTTTTGTTTTTTTCCATGCCTGGCTAACAAACTTAAATGCCCCAAACATATTACCGTGATCGGTGATGGCAATTGCAGGCATATTGTCACCGATTGCTTTTTCATACAAACCTTCAATGGAGGCAGCGCCATCCAAAAGTGAATATTGGGTATGAACATGTAAATGTGAAAATATAGGCATCTTGGAATGGGTGTAAGTGTACAAATATCGTAAAATTAAGGGGTATAAATTGGCTTAATTTTCCACAAATAAATCGTTAAAAACGGAGTAAAATTCCCTTTTTACATCTACAAACATTAACTTGCCTGTCTATGGGGATACAAAATTTATACAGGGGTGTTCATTTATTTGGATTACTTATTTTATTGGCTAGCTGTAGTACCCTTAAAAACCTATCCTTTCCAATTAAAACAGGAAAGCAAGCTGTAGTGTCCGAGACCAAAAAAACGCCAAGAGCCATGGAATTTTTGGAAGATATTTCGGTGACGCCTGGTAAAATTACCATCAATAACGCCTCGAATGCTGTTGAAACTGAAAAACCAGCGGTCATTAATAAAAATTATGAAATGATGCCAGTGAATTTGTCAGATATTGAAAAGGCAAATTGGCTACAAATTAAATATTCGCTTAAAATGGATATTGCGGTAGAAGAAATTAAAAATATCCCATTACTACAAAAAATAGATGAATGGTGGGGTACCCCTTATGTTTTGGGTGGAAATTCCAAAAATGGCGTTGACTGTTCCTATTTCACTTTGGATGTTATGCGTGATATTTATAAAGTAAATTTAAAACGAACTGCAGCTGAACAGTATGAGCAAAGCGTAAAAATTGAATGGAATAATTTAAAAGAAGGGGACTTAATATTTTTTAAAACAGATGGACGCCGTCGCATTTCGCATGTGGGGATTTATTTAGCCAATAATAAATTTGCGCATGCAAGTACAAGTCAAGGGGTAACGATTGGTGATTTAACTGATCCTTACTGGCAAAGAAGGTTATATAGTTTAGGAAGAACTAGCCCACAACAATAAAAGTAATTACTACTTAGTTTTCGATGGTCGTATTTACGTAATACAATCTATTAATAAGCTTTACAAATTCTTTGATATCAAAATCTGCTTGGGTGATTAACTTTTTTTGCGGGATATAATCCATTGGGCTTAATTGGTATTTTTTTCCTTTGTAATTAAAAGCTAAGGGAAAATTAAAACCAACTAAACAATTTTTCCATTGGTAGGTCAATATTTTTTCTTTCTCATCATATTGATAAACAAAGGAAGGAATTTGCGTGTTTCTTAAATATTGGTCAAAGATTTTAGTAAAGTTGAAACCGGCAGATTTGGAAATAAAATTCTCAATGTCAACACTATTAACTGTTTTATGATAGTATTTTTTGTTAAGATTAATTAATATTTGTCGGAACAAAGAATCATTGTCTATGGAGTGCCTTATGGTATGAATTAAATTTGCGCCTTTATTATACATATCGCCATCACTTTGCTCATTAACGCCATAATTTGCAATAATGGGTTTGTTATTTTGTATGCCCTTTCTAATTCCAAAATTATAATCATTGCCTGCCTCAATACCATAATAGTATTCGGTCATTAAAGTTTCCGTATAATTTGTAAACCCTTCGTGCACCCACATATCAGCAATATCATTGGTGGTAATATTATTGGCAAACCACTCATGTCCACTTTCATGAACAATGATAAAATCCCATTTTAAACCCCAGCCAGAACCCGACAAGTCACGACCTAAATAACCATTGGCGAATTTATTCCCATAGGCGACTGCTGATTGATGCTCCATACCTAAATGGGGTGCTTGAATTAATTGATAGCCATCCTCATAAAAAGGGTATGGACCCAACCAATATTCAAATGCTTTCAACATTTGTGGTACTTGGGTGAATTGTGCTTTTGCTTTAGTGGAGTCTTGCTTTAACACCCAATAGTGTAAATCTAAATTTCCTTTTAATCCATTATATTTTTCACTCCAACCCATATAATCACCAATATAAGGGATGATGTTATAATTGTTTATAGGGTTTTTAACTTCCCAGGTATAGCTAGTAAGTTGATTATTATTTTCTTTTTTTATCATACGGCCATTTCCTATAGCCATTAGTGAATCAGGTACATTCATGGTTAATCTTGCACCTTGGTCAGGTTCATCAGATTGATGATCCTTACAAGGATACCAAACAGAGGCACCCAATCCTTGACATGCTACTGACATCCATGGTTTGCCATTGGCATCTTTTTTCCAAATCCAGCCACCGTCCCAAGGTGGGCGAACAGCTTCAACTGGAATACCATGGAAGTAAATGACTAATTTGAAATTAGCGTTTAAATTTAATTTTTCATTGAAGTTGGCAATGGCTACATTCAAATTTCTTGAAAATGATAGGGGTTTACCTGACTTTGCATTAGGGGCGATATAAATGACACTGTCAATGATTAAGGGCTCTTGTAAATCAATTTGAATGTTATTTGCGGGCTTTACCACTTTTGAAGTCCAGCTAACTTGGCCAATGATGGATTTGGTTTCATAGGTAGGAGTGACAGTGATATCATAATGTTGAATATCAAACCAATCACGATGCTCATTTAAACTTCCTCTTAAAGTATCTTGTAAATTAAATACCGGTTGACTTTTTAAAGCCAATGAAAAAAAAGACAACAAAATGATGCATAAAGATTTTTTCATAAGGCAACTTTAAGAAGTGGTAATTGAATAACCAATAATGATGACGTATGAAATTTAATCTTTTATTAATTTATCAGCAAATATTTTTTCGAATTTCTCCAATTTTGGGCCAATCACATATCTGCAATAACCTTGATTTTTATTATTGTTATAATAGTTTTGGTGATAGTTTTCAGCAGCATAAAACTTTTTGAATGCTTCAACGGTTGTCACCACAGGATTAGGCCAAGCTTTAGCCGCGTTCAATTCATTGATATATTTTAAAGCCAAGTCGGATTGATGTTTGTTGTGAAAAAATACAACACTCCTATATTGTGGTCCAATGTCATTTCCTTGTTGGTTTAAAGTGGTAGGGTCGTGCGTTTTCCAAAAAACGGATAATATTTCATCTAAACTAATCTTAGTGGTATCAAATAATACCTGACATACTTCTGCATGTCCCGTATTTTTATCACAAACCTGCTCATAGGTGGGGTTGTCAACAAAGCCGCCACTATAACCACTGGTTACTTTAACGACGCCTTTTAAACGTTGAAAAAAGGCTTCGGTACACCAAAAGCAGCCTGATCCTAATGTAATGGTTTCAATATTTGTCATATTTATCTTATTCGGTTTAGTGTTTGTATTATTTTGGGCACATGCGCTAAAGCATATAAATAGGTATAATAAAAGACTTGTTTTTTTTAGGCCTTGCATAATCTTGTTTTTATAAATATAATACAAATAATATACCCAAATTGTTTAAAGCAGGTTAATGTTTATTTAAGTAAATTTGTGCCCTCATACGCCCATGAAAGTTTATCCAGGAAATGCATTATCTCAGTTAGAATTTGATAAAATTATTACTATTTTATTAAACTATTGTCAAACAACAATAGGTAAGGAATTGGTGAACGATATACGGATTCATACCCATTTAAAATATATACAAACGGCCTTACAACAAACACAGGAGTTTAAGTACATCAGATCGGCGGGTCAATATTTTCCCACTGATTTTGTAATGGATATTCGAAGGGATTTGAAATTGCTAGGTATCCCTGGCGCACAATTGGTCGGAGAGCAGTGGCTATTGGTAAGAAAGTTAGCAGATCATACTTCACAAGTATTTAAATGGTTTGATGCAGAGCGACAATCAGCCTATGGGGCTTTGTATGAAATAGTAGCAGATAATTATTATGAAAAGTGCATCATTGAAATGATTGATGTGGTGTTGGATGAACGGGGTTCAGTGAAGGACAATGCATCAGAGGATTTGGCCAAGATAAGGATGCAGTTGTATAAAAAAAGACAGGAGCTTCGCCGCATTTTTGAAAAAGTAGTGAGTAAGTTAGCCAAATCTGGTTATACTGCGGATATTGATGAAAGCTTTAGTAATGGAAGAAGGGTAGTTGCCGTTTTTTCAGAATACAAACGACAAGTAAAAGGTTTTTTACACGGGGAAAGTGATAGTCGTAAAACGGCTTTTATTGAACCAGAGGAAACCATTGAATTAAATAATGAATTATATAGTTTAGAGCAAGAAGAATTGAAGGAGGTACAGCGTGTATTAAGACAACTTACCGCACAGTTGTCGCCTTATTCAAGTTTATTAATGAACTATTTACAAATCATTGGGCAATTTGATTTTGTAAAAGCTAAGGCAATGTTGGCGATAGATATGAATGCGCAATTGCCGATGGTTAATAACCTAGCTACATCGCATTTGATAGATGCGTATCATCCTTTGTTGTACATGTATAATAAGTCATCAGGTAAAAAAACAATTCCTGTTAATTTACAATTGGACGATAATACGCGGATACTTATTATCAGTGGGCCTAACGCAGGTGGTAAAACAGTATCCATGAAAACATTGGGACTTAATCAGGTGATGTTGCAGAGTGGCTTATTGATCCCGGTACATCCAGATTCTCAAATGGGTATTTACAAACAATTATTTATACAATTAGGGGATACGCAAAATTTGGCTTTTGAATTAAGTACTTATTCAAGTCATTTGATTCACATGAAACATTTTATTGAAAATGCGAATGGAAAAACCTTATTTTTTATTGATGAATTAGGAAGTGGTAGTGATCCACATTTGGGTGGTGCTTTTGCGGAAGTAATATTGGAAGAATTATCACATCGACATGCTCAAGGTATTGTGACTACGCATTATTTGAATTTAAAAGTAATGGCGAATCATAATAAGGGAATTGTAAATGGTGCCATGCAATTTGATGAAGTTAAGTTGGAACCATTGTATCAATTGGTAATAGGTAAGCCAGGAAGTTCCTATACATTTGCTATTGCAGAAAGAATTGGCTTACCTAAAAATTTAATAAATCGTGCGAGGAAATTGGTGGATAGTCATCACTTTGAGTTGGATAAATTATTGAATAGTACGGAACAGGATTTGCAATTAATTCAAAAAGAACGTCGGGATTTAATTAAGAAATTAAAAGAGGTAGATATTTTACAAGCGGAATTAAACAAAACACTGAATAAAGAAAAGCATTTACAACAAATCACTCTATTAAAGGAGCAAAATAGGGTAGCTGAGGATAAGTTCACATACTTAAAGGAGATGGAGCGAAAACTAAAGCAAATTGCGTTGGATTGGAAAAAGGCAGAAAAGAAGGAAGAAGTAGTTAAAAATTTATATAATTTATTGTTTAAGAAAAATGATAAAATTGTGATAAATAAATTGGCAAAGAAAGTAGATAAGAATTACAAGGAACTTTCAAAACCCATTGAAGTGGGTGCTACAGTGAAGATGAAAAACAATTACCAAGTGGGCGAGGTGCTAGATATCAAAGGAAAAAGGGCTATTGTGAAAATAGGGCAACTACCTATGAATATTGATTTGGTTGATTTGATTGTGGTTGAGAAGATTATAACTAGTGTTTAATCTAATAATTGATCAAATCATTATATATTATTAATTAAAAATATATAACCATAAATCCTTGATAATTCCATGAAATGTTTACCTTAGTGCTTCATTACAATTGATTTGATTTATGAGAAAATTTGTTACCTATTTAGGATTGATTATAGTTGTTTTATTTACAGCTTGTAATAAATCTGTGGTGTATGAGTTGGATTATGCATATAATAAACGCCTTATTACTAGTGAAGTAAGAGATAAATTTGTTGGAAATTGGTCGAGAGCCATCACTTTACAAATGCCTGATTTAGTATTTAATGCTAAGGATTCTATCAATCCTGGAGTAATCAAGTTTGCGGATACCATCATTATTAGAACAATTAAGGATCCATTAGATAAAAATGGTTTGGCTTATTTGGATTCATTGAATATCATTTATCCAAAATCACCAGGAAATATGGGTGATTTAGATAGTGCGCATGTTCATATTTCAGATACACTAACCTATACTTATGCGCCTTTATTGATTAACGTAAATTATAATCCATACGATTCTACAATCAAAAATGCGGTCTTGGAATTTGAAGGTCAAGGAAAAAGGAATGCTAAATTTAGTAATAGTTTAATTTTAGAGTCTGGAAATTTAACCTTAAGAAATAAAGCATCTATTTATATCGGTTTCTGGAATAGCTACTTAACAAGATTCTAGTAAGCTTCATCTTATTATTATACAAATAACGTGCAATTCATTGTGCGTTATTTTTTTTATAAAACTTTACATTATGAGTACGAAACAAGTTGAAATGGTTTTAGCACCTAAGCAACCCCATTTTGTGGGAGATGGATTTAGGGTACATAATTTTATTCCTAGTGGTTATGGCTTAACCATGGAAAGAATGGATCCTTTTATTATGTTGGATTATGCATCTAGATATCATTTTCCACCCACTGGAAAACCAAAAGGGGTAGGCGTGCATCCACATCGTGGATTTGAAACAGTAACTATTGCCTATAAAGGAATTGTTGCGCATCATGATAGCGCTGGAGGTGGTGGTGAAATTAAGGAAGGAGATGTGCAGTGGATGACAGCAGCAAGTGGCGTATTACATAAAGAATATCATGCAGAAAGTTTTTGTGCAAGCGGTGGTGATTTTCAAATGGTACAGTTGTGGGTGAACTTACCTGCGAAGGATAAGATGAGTACCCCAAAATACCAAGCGATTGAGAATAGTAATATTCCAAAAATAAAAGTAGACGGAGGTATTGTTGAAGTGATTGCAGGATCCTATCAAGAACATCAAGGAGCTGCTAGTACTTTTACCCCCGTAAATATGTTGAATGCAAAATTAACTTCAGGCGGTAGCGCAACATTTAGTTTTCCTTCCAATCATAATACTTGTATTTTAGTAATTGAAGGGGAAGTAATTTTAAATGATACTGAAGATGTTCCATTAGATCATTTGGCTTTATTTAAAAATGAGGGTGAATCATTTACCATTAAAGCAACTCAAAATAGCATTGTTTTAATTTTAAGTGGAGAACCTATCAATGAACCCATTGCTGCACATGGCCCATTTGTAATGAATACAAGAGAACAAATCATGGAAGCCTTCCAGGATTATGAGTTAGGAAAGTTTGGGGAGTTGGCCGATTAGTTCAATTATAGAATTAGTTCTATCAATTAGCTTTCGTGTTATTGTAAAAAAACTAAGTATTTTTACCATCTTAAATCCCAAAAGATGCGCAAAAAATGGTTGCTATTATTTTTATTGTTTCCAGCCTTAGTTCATGCGCAGTATCAAATAAAGATCAAGGCGACAAATACAGCTGACAGCATCGCTTATTTTAGAGGAACTGTCTTCGATGATAAAAACTATATCCCAAAGGATACCATCAAATTATACAAGGGTAATTACACAGTGGCTGCGAAGAAGCCAATTATAGGGGGCATTTATTTTTTGTATTTCCCAAAATCTAAACAAAAGGTTTTTTTTGCACTAGAGAATTTGGATTCAATCAAAATTGAAATCCGAGGTACAAATTATTTAGATAGTACAAAGTTTAGCAACAAAGCAAATCAACAATTTATTGAATATCAGTTATTAGAGAAAAAATTATCTGATTATGATACTATGTATGCTGCTGAATTAGCGAAAGGTAAAAAGTTTAACCTGGCACAAAAAGCTGCGTTTTTTCAACCTAAAACGAGTCAATTAATATCATACAGAACAACGCTTTTAAAAAATATAAAGCAAGTCAATGCTTTGTTTTTGCATTTGAATACATTAAATATATTGGATAGTTCATTACCCAGTCGAAAAAATTATAATGGCAGAAATGAGTTAATAAAACGAATCGATTTTAAAAATCCTAAGTTATTATTTACACCAAATATTAAAAATGTACTCAATGAATATTATTCTTATTACCCATTACAGGCCGATTCGCTATATAAAGGGGTTGATACTGTAATGATTAAAGTGGATGGTAAATCGAACATTAGTATGTACATCACTGACTACTTTATTAAGTTATTGCATAATCGTGAAATTGTAAATAATACGGAAGCCTATACCTATTATTTAGAAAAGTATATTTTAAACCAAAAATATAAAATTTCAGACATCAAGCAATTGGGCCAATTAAAAAGTGAATTAGCTAATTTAAAATCATTGCAACTGCAAGATACCTGTGTAAATATGATTTTAAAAGATACGGCAGGGCAGGTGCAAAATTTACAAGAATTCGCTAGTCAAAATAAATTTACATTGATTGTATTTTATGACCCCACCTGTGAACACTGTAAAGTTGAACTTCCTAAAATGGACAGTACAATCAATTTACTCGAAAATACCTATAATATAAAAGTTGGAAGGTATGCGGTTTGTAATGAGCCTAATTTACCTGTAAGTATATGGAAAGACTTTATTGTAAAATATAATTTAAGTAAAAACTATATTAATGTTAATTTGGGTAATAATATGGATTTGAGGAAAAGCTATGATGCCTTTACAAATCCCATATTTTACTTGGTTAATAATAAAGGGATTTTATTAGGCAAAAAACTAAGCCCACAAACAGTCAGGAATTTGATTTTGGCTAATTATTTGAAATAATATATAATTATAGATTTAATTCTATAATTTTTATAATTTAGTATTATCAACTTTAAGTTCCTTAATTTTAGAATGAAATTGAATTGTTTGTGTTCAAAAATTAACCCCATGGAAACCAGCGTAATTATAGCAGATGACCACAGTATTGTGAGAATGGGGTTGAGTTCCTTAATTAAGCAATTCAATGTACAAGTGGTGGATGAAGTGGCAACATGCAATGAATTAATGCAGCAATTGAAAAAAAACACTTACACACATTTGGTATTAGACATCATTTTACCCGATGGTAATACGCTAGAAATCATTGAGAATATAAATAATCTGTACCCTAAATTATCTATTTTGATTCATTCCATGCAACCCATTGAAGTGTATGGTAAAATTTTAAAGAAATATCAAATACATTCCTATTTGTACAAAGGCGTTTCAGAGAATGAGATTAAATACCATATTGAATCCTTTATTAAGTCGGTTCCATTAGCCATGTCAAAGGTGGTGGATAATGATGTAAACCCATTTGCCACTTTAGCAGTAAGAGAATTAGAAGTGCTACATTATCTATTAAATGGGTATAGAACTAAGGAGATTAGTACACTTTTGGGGCTTAAAATGAACACCATTTCTACTATAAAATCGGTTATATTTGATAAAGTAAAGGCGGAATCATTCACGCATCTTTTACAATTGGCACATGTGCATCAAATCAGTTATTAATAAGTTACTTTTTACATTTTTGCTCCTAATGATAGGGGCTACTTCTTTTGCTCAATTGCCTTATACTTTTGAACGGCTTAATACGGAGACTGGATTACCCACCAATACCATCAAGGGCCTACAATTTGACGAAAAGAATCGATTCCTATGGATTGCAACTGAGTCAGGTATTGTTAGATACAATGGACATAATGTTCAAAGTTTTGGAGATCAAGAAGAAAAATCAATCTTAAATAATAGGGTCGTTTATTTTACTAAGTCAGAAAAAGGAAATTTGTTTGGAAAATTTGTTGATGCCACTAGTTTTACTATTAAAAATAATGATGTTATTGTAGGAAAAACTACATTAAAAAACAATAATCTTAACGAATTTATAGAGGATAAGTATCAATTAAAATTAAGTAAGTCTTATCCTGTTATATTTAGCGCACTTTTTAAGACTTATAAAATAAATAATGAAATAATATCCGTCAACGATGGGTACTTATTTCGATTTAAAAGTAATAAAATTGACACATTACTTTCACTTGACGAAAATGCCCAAGTGTTTCAGATGGGTAATAAACTTTTTCTAATTGACGAAAATAATCTTTTATCTGAGATTAAATTAATGAATGACCGTTTCAAAAATTCATCTTCAGTTATTATTGAAAAAGTGGTTCATTCTGAAAAATATTTCAAAAAAGGAGAATTAGTAAAAGTTTTTCAAGATTTACCATTAGAAGATGCCTATATAATTATTGCGGATAAAGTGTATAGAATTAGCTATGATAACAATGAATTTAATTATGAGCTATTAATTGATCCTTTACCATTTATTGAATATTATAAATTTATTCAATTTGATAAAGCCACACAAACTATATATTTAGGAACTGATAATAGAGGGGTTATAGTTTGTAGGCCTAAATTCTTTAATAGAGTTTTACCTAATAATACTTTACTTAATACAAGTACGAGTGCTTATGCACAGGTGTTATTAAAAAATGGCAATATTCAGGTTAATGATGGGCCAATATTTGGTTCAGCTAAAACAGCTAGCCCTCTTGTTTTCGATAAGAAATCTGGACCAGGCACTTTCATATCAAGTAATAACATACTCTATTTTACCAATGCAGATGGTATTGTAGAATATGATTTGAACAAAAATAAAATTATTAAAAAAACCAAATCCGATTTTACGAATAGAAATGCTTTTATTGAGTTAGATTCTATCATCTATTCTATCAATGATAGAGGAGTTATAAAGAAACATAGTAACAATGAATGGGTTAGTGTTTTAAATTTCAAAACAACCCCATTAAATTTTATTGTGTATGATATAAAGAGGGAAAATTTTAAGGACTTATTAGTTGCTACATCCGATGGCATGTATAAATATAATGTTGAAAAAAATAGTTTTAAGTTGTTTTATAGGGACAGGTCAAAAGCTAATTTTAGGAGCATTTATAAAATGGACGATTATTATTTATTAGGTACTTATGGGGGTGGAGTTTATATGTATAAACAAGACACTATTAAAAAAATGCCATTGGATCCAAGTGGTTATTTGAAATATGTACATTGTTTTATTGAGGATGAAGAACAAAATATTTGGGCAAGTTCCAATAAAGGGCTTTTTAGGTCACCTAGACAATCCTTAATTGATTTTTGGAAATTTGGGCCAGGTAAAATCGCGTTTAGGTATTTTGGAAAATTAGATGGTATTGATGTATTGGAAATGAATGGTGGGTGTAGTCCATGTGCCATTAAATTACCAAATGGTGATATATCAATTCCTGGTATTGATGGATTAATTCAATTTAATCCTGATAATTTAAACAAACTAAATTATCTAAATATTAAGCCTAATGTTTATATAGATAAAATTATTATCGATAATCAAGTTACAAGTATTGAAACCTTTAGTCAGCCACTTTCTCGTAAAACAAAAAGTATCGATTTCTATTTAGGTATTTCTGGAATGTTATCACAGGAAAATGTAATCGTAGAATATAAATTCGGTATAAATGAAATTTGGAAAAGAATAGCTATTGGAAGTCCAATTATCCATTTAGACAAAACTTCTTTTGGACAAAATGAACTTTATCTTCGGTGGAGAAATACAGCTAATTCTGAATTTGGTTCAATAGATTTTCCTTTTTACGTTAATTATCCTAATGCGCTACATCCTTTAATGATATTTGCATACTTATTGATGATAATTCTTTTAGTTTATATATACATTAGAATTAAAACAGCTATATACAAAAAAAGGCAAATAGAATTGGAGGCAGAAGTAAATTCAAAGACCAAATCTTTATTAAGTTTGAATAAGTACTTAACGGAAAGAAATCAAGCTAAGGAACAAGTACTTGCAATTATGAATCATGATGTTTTAACACCTCTTAAGTATTTGCATATGACAGCAAATAGTATAAATGAGAAAATAGAGGATATTGATTTAAAAAAATCAATTCAACAAATTGCTACTACCAGTAAGGAATTAGAGTATTTAACTAGGAATATGTTAAACTGGGTTAAATTTGATAATACCAATAAGCTATTAAAAAGTCAAGATGTTGATCTTCATAAATTAATTCATGACTTAATTGATTTTATCACACCATTCATAGGAGAGAAAGAAATTCATATTGAAAATATAATTCCTATTAATATAACTAAAAAAAATTGGCCAGATGCACTTCGGGTTTTAATGTATAATTTTTTAATAAATGCAATTAAGTCAACAGAACAAGGAGTAATTAGTATATCAATAGAAAATAGATCAAGCGGGTATACCATCAAAATTCAAGACACAGGTGTAGGTATGAGTCCATCAATGGCAAGGTATTTAATTTCAGGAAAAAGCAAAGATGAGGTAGAGCATTTACCCAAATACAAAAAGGGTAATGGGGTAGGCTACCAAATTATCAGAAATATTATAAAATTAATGAAGGCTAAATTTGAAATAGAAAGCAAGGAGAATGAAGGTACTACGGTAAGTATTTTCTTTGAAAATTAAAGTACTTCAAATTTTTTAATGAATTGATCATCCATTTGAAATTGATAAATCCCTTTTTTTAATTCTCCAACATATAAACAACTGCGTTGTGTGAATCCGTCGATTTTACCTTTCATAATTTCACTTCCTTTCTCGCATAAAATAGAATATAATTTAGAATGATGTTCTTGTTCGTAAAAACATATTTCTAAAATTCCATCTTTTACTATTTCAGTAATTTTTAACATTGCTTGGGGAATCATTGTTAGTGCAAATTATAATTCTTTCAATTATTCTAAATAGAATAATCTCTACATATTAATTTAATAATAGAGAATAGAGTTAATTCTATCATTATTTATAGAATAGATTTTAATCTATTAATGTTGAAAAGTATTTCTAATATTCTATAATTTGTAGAATTCATTCTATGACATTACTCATCTATTTATAGAATTTTTGCAGATACCCAATATACGTTTCTGAATGTCAATTGATAGATTTACAAGGCTTTATCATCTTATTACTAAAATGAAGAGTGTTTTTATTCGCTCTATTAGCAAGTTGTGCATATTGATATTATTTATTGGAATAAGTGCTACTTCAACAGCACAAACAATTGGTGGCACCGCTGCCGGAGATGATTATGACGGTGATGGCATAATTAACTCTATTGACTTAGATGATGATAATGATGGAATTTTAGATTCTATTGAGATGATCAATTGTAATTCATCCGTACTTATTACACCAAGTGCTGCAACCTCAAGCCCTTTTTATGGTGGTGCTAATGCAGATCGTACTATTGATGGAACCGGCTTTACAGGAACAGGACTGGCTGCGTTAGCCACGGCACCTGCTACATTAAATGACGCTTGGTTATTGAAAGAACCTTTAACGGCTGGTTTTATTGAATATACATTACCCGTAAGTTCTAATATTGGCGGTGTTGTATTATGGGCTCCAGATGCTTATAATTATGGAGGAGGAGATGCCCCACCAAAAGATTTTACTGTAGAAATTACCTATAACAATGGACAGGTTTTTACAACTGGTGTTTATACCACAGCGCAACCAAATGGAAGTGGAGATAATCCTGGCGCTCAGGTTTTTAATTTCCCTATCACATTTGCCAATGCGACTAAAGTAAAATTGAATATTTTAAATGGCTGGTATGATATTAATGGCAATAGCCTTAACCAAGTAAGTACAGATGGCTTAACGGTAAATGCCGCCTATAATATGTTCTTAGGAGAGTTTAGGGTGTTATGTGGAGCAGTTGATATTGATACTGACTATGATGGCATTCCTAATCGTTTGGATTTGGATTCAGATGGAGACGCTTGTCCTGATGCAAAAGAAGCAGCAGTTAAAGGGATATTGACAACAGGTAATATTATTAATTTAACAACCCCTTCAGGAACGTCTACTACTACCACGAATGTTGCAGGTGCTATTGCAACAGGAACTTATGGCTTAAATGGATTTGCTAATGCATTGGAAACGTCAAATGAATCTGGAATTTATTCTGGAACTTATACTTATAATTATGCAACGGATGCAAGCATCAGTGGTTGTATTGATTCTGATGGCGATGGTATTGTTGATGTGTTTGATTTAGATGACGATAATGATGGGGTTTTAGATACAGTAGAAAATGATTGGTGTAAACCTACTATTGGAAATACAATTGACTTAGTTGGTTTGGACTTCAATAAAACAGCGGGGAATTTTGCAGGTTATTTGCCTGCTGTTGCATCAGGTACAATAGGAATTGATGCAACTATTACAATGGCTCCTGGAGATGCTCCTGTTACCAGAATTTATCCTTTTTCAAAAACAGTAGCAAATCCTATTATTGCATTTTATGGTGTAGATTTTGAAAAAGAAGAATGGTACGACTTAAATGATAAACCTGTACAATTAAGAATTTTAGATGCAAGTGCACCAACTTATGTTAATGGAAACATTTTAACAATTTCCACCAATCCACAACTTGGTGCAAATACGGCTACCACATCTGCAATGGGCCGTGTACAAGTTCTTGGCACTGTAACTGGCTTGAAAGTTAAACACAGTTGGTTATTAACAGCTGCTAATACGGACAATCATGGTTTTGCATTTATTGAACCAGCAGATTGTTTGGGTGGCCCTTCTCCAGATTTAGATGGTGATGGTATACCCAATAGTTTAGATTTAGATTCCGATGGAGATGGATGCCCAGATGCATTAGAAGCTGGTGTAAATGGAGTATTGACTTCTGGATCTGTTAAGAATGGTTTAAATGGAGTGGTTACTTCAACCACAAATATAGCAAGTGCAATTGCAACAGGGACTTATGGTGCCAATGGTTTGGCCGATGGGGTAGAAACTTCAACAGAAAGTGGTGTAATTACTTATACATCTAAATATGCACTGTATGCTTTAAGCAAAAATATAGCTGCCTGCGCAAATACTGATGGCGATGGTATTGCAGATTTATTTGATATTGATGATGACAATGATGGTATTTTAGATGCTGAAGAGTCACCCACTTGTTTTATGACAGCCAATGAATGGAATACAGCAGACAAAACGGTTTCTGTTAGCATCACTTCAGCTTTAAATACATTATCTCCAAATAATAAATACTCATCCTTAACGGATAATGATGCTACGGCTGCAGCTGTTCAATTTTCAACTACAACTGCACAATCGCAATTAAATAAAGAGTTGTTTAAAGTTCAATTTTTGAGTCCCACTCAATTAGATGCGCTATATATTCAAAAAACATCGGTCACGGAAATATTTGCAGCAACTGCTTCAAGTTTAAAATTACAAGGCTCGAATGACAATACTGCTTGGACAGATTTAACTGCTGCAATTACCCAACCTGCAAATGCAACCAATATTACGGCAAATGGAGCAGTTTCATTAACCAATTCCAATAAGTTTAGCGTTACTACAGGTGCTGGGAAATATAAATATTATCGAATTTATGGAGTTTTAGAGGCGAATATTTTAGCAGGTATTGCCAGCGAATTATATTTTGATGTCAATACTTCAAACTATCAAGCTTCTTATTTCCCAAAGACAGATTGTTCAAACGATACTGATGGTGATGGAATTTTAAATCATTTGGACTTAGATTCTGATGGCGATGGTTGTGCTGATGCTATTGAAGGAGGAAGTTCAACAACAGCTACTAGCATTAAAGTATATCCAACTGGATCAGATGGTAATACGAATGGATTATTGAATATTTATGAAGGAACAACAGCTGGTACAATTAGCTATAGCTCAAAGTATTCGCCTTATGCAATAAGTAAAAACTTAGCAGCTTGTAGAGATACAGATGCGGATGGCATTCCAGATGATATTGACTTAGATGATGACAACGATGGAATATTAGATGCGGCGGAATCACCAGATTGTTTTTATTCATCAAGTGAATGGAAATACGGCGCTAGGTCAGATATTACAGTGACTTCGCCATTAACCATGATAGCTGGACAAGACAATCCACAAAAATTAGTTAATGGGCTTAATTATGGAACTAGTTACGATGTAAGATTTACTGCAACAACTGGATCTGTAAATGTATTAGGTTCTGGAAGAGAAGTGTATAAATTTGACATGAAAATTCCGGTGAAACTTTCAAAAGTTTATTTGGGATATGTAAATACGGCTACGCAATTTGGTGCAAGCACAGTAATTTCTTTACGTGGTTCAAATGATGGGGTTAACTGGACTAATTTAAATACAGGAGCTACATATGATGCTACTATAGATGCAAATTCGGCAACCGAAACTTCAACCATTTCTCCCTATCCTGCTACAACGCTATATTCTACAAATGCCAATATATTTTCGGTAACACAAAATGCAGCTAAATATCAATATTATGATATATACTGGGTGAGTGGTGGTGCGATTAGTGTGAATGGTTATGCCAATGAAGTTTATTTTGATGTGGCAACAGATTATAATTCAAGTGCGCATCCTAAAGTATCTTGTACTAATGATACTGATGGAGATGGCATTTTAAATCATCAAGATTTAGATACAGATGGAGATGGTTGTCCGGATGCAAAAGAAGCTGGAATTAATACTGCAATTCTAACTTCTGGTACAGTTGTAAATTTAGCAGGGGCTACTATCGCATCAGGTACATCTTCTTCAACAATTCAAAATGCGATTGTTGCAGGAACGGGAACTTCTACATTTGGTGCGAATGGTTTTGCTAATACATTGGAAACAGGTTCTGAAACTGGAATATATAGCGGTACCTATAATTATTCAAACGCAATTGATAAAACTTTAAGTACTTGTTTAGATTCTGATGGTGATGGAATTACAGATAATATAGATTTAGATGATGACAATGATGGAATTTTAGATATTGTAGAATGTCCTGCTCCTGGAGTGGCACCTTTATTATCAAGATTTGATATTGCATCAGGATCAAGTATGTCACAAAGCATTACTGGTTTTCCTGAAGAATTGCGAATAGATATTTGGACCCTTGATAACAATTTTGATTTAACAGTAAATGGTGTCAATATTACCACCGTAAGTGAGTTGAACTTTGCTCCCATGGGAGCTGCTAATATGTATTCAGTTCCATTTTCAGATGTAGTTAGGTCTGATGGTTCTGCCATTTATCCATCAGGATCTATTTGGACTTTTCCTACAGGAGCGCAGTATCCATTAATACGCGTTGTCATAAAAAAAGATGGTAGTTCTAAAATATACGGCTATGATTTTGTAAATGGCACAGGGAATTATAAAGAATTGGTTTTAGTAAATGCAGCTTATCAAAAAGTGCCAATTAACTTAACTGGGACGAATAAAATTGTTTTGGGTCAGGATAATACTTGGGCGCCTTCAAATTTAAATGCCGAATTTAATACTTACTCAAGTGCAGGCACCTGTGATACCGATGGCGATGGCATTCCCAATCAAATAGATTTAGATAGTGACAATGATGGATGTAGTGATGCCTTAGAAGCAAAAACTACCATCAATACTGCAGCTAATTTTAAGTTTGACAACACGAATAATTTTGGAACCAATGGTTTTATAAATACTTTAGAAAAAGTAGCTGATAATGGTGTTTACAATGGTTATTATACTTACGATTTTGCCATCAATGCTTCAGTGAAAGCTTGTACTGATTCTGATGGAGATGGTATTCCCGATGTATTTGATTTAGATGATGATAATGATGGTATTTTAGATGCAATTGAATCACCAACTTGTTATTATTCTTTAAAAGAATTAGCAAGTCCAGCAAGTGTTAGCTCGGACTTGTTACCATATAATGCAACAGCTACTTATGCATTAACCAATGCTATTGATGGAGCAATAGCTACTTATTCGCTTTTTAAAGCTGGACAATATCTTGCCGATAAAGAAATAATAAAATTTGTAGCCAATGGATATATTTCAATTGCTAGTTTAACCTTAGATTTAGATTATAGAGAAATTTCAAAGGATGCTGCAAGTACCTTTATGTTCCAAGGTTCGCAGGATAATGTACTTTGGGAAAATCTATCACCATCGCCAATAGCTTCTTCAACTTATGCTGCACCTCTCGTATTAATAAATAGTTCGCAGCCGTCAAAAAAATACAAATATTTTAGGTTGTATGGGGTTGCTGGTACTTCTAATTATGGTGGAATTGCCGAAGCTACTTTTAACTTAGCAAATACTACAAGACCAAGTGCTTTTCCTAAACTAATTTGTAGCAATGATACTGATGGGGATGGCATCCCAAATCATTTAGACTTAGATAGTGACGGGGATGCATGTCCAGATGCAAAAGAAGCAGGAGTAGTTGGTACATTAACAACAGGCAATGTAGTTAATTTAATTAATCCAAATGCAGCTGCTGGAACCGCTACATCTACCACTAGTAATGTGGCAAATGCTATTGCAGCAGGTACCTATAGCGCCAATGGTTTTGCAGATGCATTAGAAACAGCAACCGAATCAGGACTTTATTCGGGAACTTATAATTATGATTATGCTATTTCTAAAACATATAATGTATGTACAGACACTGATGGCGACGGCATACCTGATTTAGTAGATATTGATGATGACAACGATGGCATTTTAGATGCCGTAGAATCGCCTACTTGTTTTTACAATGCTGTTGAGATATCTAAACCAACTGCCATTAGTACCGATTTACTTCCTTATTCAACTACTGTTATAGGTAATGCAATTGATGCTGATCTAACTAGCTATTCTGCTTTTGCAATCAATCAAAACTGGGTAGGTAAAACATTGTTTAATATAACTGCATTAGCTCAAATTCCTATTTCAGGAATTAACTTTAGTTTAGTTTCTTGGGCATTGTCTAATCCATCAAATACAACCGGTAATACTTTTAAACTTCAAGGATCTAATGACAATAATGTTTGGACCGATTTATCTACTGCAGTTTCCTCAGCAGCAACTACTGGAATTTTAAATATTCCAAATACATTAGCAATTAGCTCTAAATTTAAATATTATCAAATTGTAGGAGTGGCAGGGGCATCCTATTATGCTGGTGTTACAGATATAAATTTTGTTATTGCTAGTAGTTATGTTCAAAGTCAGTATACAAAACCAACCTGTTTGACAGGCCGTAACGATGCGGATTTAATTCCAAATCATTTGGATTTGGATTCAGATGGAGATGGCTGCTCTGATGCTTTAGAAGCAGGTACTACATCAAGCACTACTGCTAATTATAAATTTACTAGTACAAATAATGTTACTGATTTTGGTGCGAATGGTTTTTACAATGCATTAGAAAAAACGGCTCCGGAAAGTAATTTGTACAATAGTATTTATACTTATACCTATGCTACCACCAATACCATTAATGCTTGTACCGATAGTGATGGTGATGGCGCCCCAGATTTAATTGACCTAGATGATGATAATGATGGAGTTTTAGATGCTGTGGAGTCGCCAACTTGTTTTTATACTTTAACACAATTGGCTAAACCAATTGCAGTAAGTACTGAATTAGCGCCTTATTCAACAACCGTTATTACTAGTGCCATTGATAGCGATTTAACTAGCTACTCTGCCTTCGCTCCTTCTATTAGCTGGGTAAATAAAGAAATTTTTAAATTTACAGCACAAGCATATGTTGCCATATCAGGAATTACTTTTAATTTGGTGAATTGGCCATTGTCATCAGATGTTAATCAAACATTCAAGCTCCAAGGTTCTGGAGATAATATGAATTGGACCGATTTATCTGCGGCATCTTCTTCAACGACAAATTCTGCAACTTATGCCATCAGTAATACATTAGCTTTAACTAGTAAATTTAAATATTTCAGATTAATAGGAGTTGCAGGTAATACACATTATGGTGGCGTAACAGATGTTAATTTTAATTTAAGCAATACAACCAATTTAAGTACCAATCCTATGACTACTTGTACAACAAGTGATATAGATGGAGATGGTATACCTAATTATCAGGATTTAGATTCAGATGGAGATGCCTGTACGGATGCTAAAGAATCAGGCGTTATTGGAACTTTAAGTTCAGGCAATGTAAAAAATGGTACTGGAGGTGCAGTAACATCTACAGTAACTAACGCAAATGCTATTGCAGGTACTTTAGGCAATTATGGATCCAATGGTTTTGCCAATGGGGTTGAATCAGCTACTGAATCTGGAATTTATTCTGGAACCTACACTTACTATTATGCAATTGATAATAAAATAAATACTTGTTCAGATACTGATGGGGATGGCGTATTAGATTATTTAGACATAGATGATGATAATGATGGTGTATTAGATTATGTAGAACAAACTTGCACCTCGGCTTCTATGAGTAAAACGAATATTACTTTAAGTTCTGCTGTTAATTGGACTTTTCAAAATGCACCTACTGGGTTATCCGCATTATTAGATGGTTCGCTTATTCAGCAAATGTATCCAACAGATGGAGCTATCGCTAACAAAACAGTTTTCCAGTTTAATTTTTTAACACCTAAAGTATTGAACTTAATTGAGCTTGCTAATGTGGCGAATCAAATACCATTTGTTGCTGGAGGTACTTATAAAATTCAAGGATCAAGTGATGGGACCAATTGGAATGATATTGTTAGTTCTCAAGTTGTTGCAAATACAGCACCAATTTTAGCTACGACCAATTCTATAAAATTTGATATGCCTAACAATTGGAAGTCATATGTAAGCTATCGAATTTATGCCATTAGTATGACTGGTCAGGCCAATTGGTCTACCGAAGTTTATTTTAGAGAAGTTAGCTGTGTAGATATTGATTCAGATGGAGATGGTACTCTTAATAAATTTGATTTGGACTCAGATGGCGATGCTTGTCCAGATGCGGTGGAAGCTGGAACGGCACCAATAGGAACTACAGCATTTGGAAGTGTAAGCTTTTTTAATCCGGGAACAACGGGTTCAAATGGTTTTATGAACAGCTTAGAAACTTCAACG
>Ga0209107_10000400_pt1 | contig 25742 bp, 38 predicted proteins | sample LakErihyJuly2011_2_FD_187460 | JGI IMG/M metagenome (GOLD analysis project Ga0209107, IMG submission 187460) | Freshwater microbial communities from dead zone in Lake Erie, Canada - CCB hypolimnion July 2011 (SPAdes) (version 2) | ecosystem: Environmental > Aquatic > Freshwater > Lentic >...
ACACGAGTTGTTCGGAAGCAGCGGACACAACTTCGTAGGTGGCTTGCAGAACAACTCGTGTGAGGTTGCATTCATGCAAGACTTTGCTGCAGCCAATGTTGAAGCAACTGTCTATCCACTTGTTGGCACCACCACCACTGTCATCATCAAGCCAAACGGCGCTACGACAAGTGCTACGAACCCGTCTTACACATTGTCGGGCACATTCCTTGCAGCACACACTCCAGTCGCAGCCAGCGTCGGTGAGATGGCGATGACAACATTGTCTTTCACAGGTGGCACACTAGCCAAGGCAACTTCCTAACAAATAACAATCTAAGGAGCAGCGATGAAGATTGAATTGACAGTTGAGTACATTGACGGAACGACAGAGGATGTGGACGCCACGTTCGCAGACTTCGTTGGATTCGAGCGCACATGGCAACGCAGCGTGGTCAAGTTTGAGCAAGAGTTACGCTTGACCGACCTTGCATGGTTGGCGTGGTCTGCACTTACTCACAGAGGCAAGACGAAAGCAAAGTTTGACCCAGAGTGGATTCGCTTAGTATCGGAAGTCAAACCCCGAGAGGACAGTGAGAGCCCTTTGTCAAGTTCGGAGACGACTCCGCCCATTGGCTGATTGCTCACCTAGCGTTTGAGTATCACATATCACCAAGCCTTCTTATGCAAGAGAGCGAGGAGATGTTGAACACAATGCTGGCTTATCTGCGATCAGTTGCACAGCAAGCAAAGCGCAAACACAGATGAGGATACGATTGGCAACATGGCAAAGGGTGGCACAACACTTTCAACGGTGACAGCAGGTGGCAAAGGTGCCAACTTCCGTATTGACACCTATGGCATGAATGAGACGCTCCGTGCATTGCGTCTATTTGACAAAGACATGTATGACCACATTCGCAAGAACATTGCTGACGCATCACAACCTCTAGCCAAAGTAGTTGGAGAGAGATTCCCTGACGAGAAACCTTTGTCTGGTTGGCACACATCAGGTCGTAAAGGTCCATCACGAATGCCTGGATATAGCCCCGGGGCTGCGTCTAAGGGCGTGAAAGCAATTGCTGGCACTGGGCTAGCCCGTGGCAAGGGCAGAACAATCTTGCGCATACAACAGACCAATGCTGGTGGCATGGTGTTTGATACTGCTGGCAGTGCTAACAACAGTCAATTCGTAATGAACTTAGACAAACACAGGCGCACAAAGAGCAAGCAGAATGGTTGGCGTTCACGCATTCTTTATCCTGCAACAGCAAAGAACTTCACTTTGATTGAGGCTGCGTTGCGGAGTGTGTTGCGAACTCTTGAACAACAAACACAACAACGCCTGTCAAGCGGCATTGGGGGCAGGTTCTAATGGCTGTTGGTGTATCCATTGTCTCCACCTTTGATGCGAAAGGTGTATATAAAGCGATCAAGGATTTCAAGAAACTGGAAGGCGTGTCTGCCCGTGCCAGTTACTCAATGCGCACGATTGACAAAGCCGTCACCAATGGCGTTAGGAACGTGGCAAAGTACGGCTCTGTTGCTGCTGCTGGTCTTGCGTATGTTGCTTTCAACTTGGCAAAGACTGCTGAGGATGCACAAGTTGCAGACCGTGCCATGTTGCAAGTTGCAACCTCTATGGGTTTGTTTGGTGGAGAGACACAGAATGTTGTTGACAGGCTCACAGCACTGGCATCCAAGCAACAGATGCAACTCGGCATTGATGAGGACATCATCAAAGCAACACAAACCAAACTGCTTACATTCAAGAACCTTGCAATCACAGCAGACGAAGTTGGTGGAGCGTTTGACCGTACGACTATGGCGGCAATGGACTTGGCTGCAGCAGGGTTTGGTGAGGCAGAGCAGAACGCAGTAGCACTTGGCAAAGCCTTGAACGACCCAATCAAAGGCATCACAGCACTTGGCAGGGCTGGTGTCACGTTCACGGAGCAAGAGAAGGCAAAGATTGCAGCGCTTGTCAAGTCAGGCAAGTTGCTTGAGGCACAAGACACACTGCTCAAAGCCATAGAAACACAAGTTGGTGGCACAGCCCTTGCATCTGCTAAAGCCACAGACCGTATTGCTCTTGCCTTTGGAGAGGTTGCAGAAAGTCTTGGCGAGGTCTTGTTGCCATACTTTGTGCAACTTGCAACCTATCTTGAGACAACTGTTGTTCCGTATGTGCAGAACCTTGCAGATGTAATTGGCGAGGACGGTCTTGGCGCAGCACTCAAGATTGTTGGCGGAGACATACTTGATTTCATTGGCGACATGGATGCGTTTGGCAACACGGTCTATGGTCTTGTTGCAGCATTCATTGCACTGAAGGTTGCTGTCTTGGCATACAACACGGTCATTGGTCTTGCTACTGCACTTGGTATTGCTTTCAATGCTGCTAATCCGTTCGCATGGATAGCAGCCGCTATAGCAGTTGTTGTTGTTGCAATCATTGCCATGTACATAAAGTTCCAATGGTTCCGTGATGGAGTCAACGCAATCATCAACGCAATTATTGAATCAACAGAAACTTGGATCAATGCTTTCATCTGGGGTTACAACAAGATCGTTGATGGTTTCAATTTGCTTATCAAAGCAGCAAACTACTTTGGCGCAGGTCTAACCGAGATTGAGCATGTTGGTACAGTTGCGTTCGGTCGTGTTGGCAATGCAGCCTCTGCTGCTGCAGCAAAGTCGTTATCAGCGTTTCAGAAGGCTGGTGTAGGCATTCAGCAATACATGCGTCTGATGGATAAAGCCGCTGGCAAAGTAGACGACCCAAATACGCCACCTGTGCCAACTGGCGTTGGTGCAGCAGTCAAGACAGTCCAAGAGAAGTTGAAAGAATACCGTCAGGCGGTACTCAAGACAGTTGACGCAAACAAATCTCTTGCCGACTCTATGCAAGGCGTCAAAGACGCACAGCAGAAAGTAATAGACGCAGGCGACGACATCACAGACTCAATGCGCAGCCTTGACAAAGCAGGTCGTGATGTAACAAAGGCAATCGCCAATGTTGGCAAAGCGCAAGAGGACACAGCACAAGCCCGCATTGACTACCAGAAGTCCATTGACGCAACTGCCAAAGCCCAAGACAAACTATCTAAGTCAACTACAGAGGTGAAGAAAGCACAAGACGCATTCAATGCAGCAGTCAACGGCTATGGCGCAAGTAGCAAGCAAGGCAAAGACGCACAAAGAGAACTGAGTGAGTCGCAACGAGACGCAGAGCGTTCAACATATGACGCAGAGAAAGCCCAATACGATCTCATAGAGGCAGAAGCAGAGTTGGCGGCCGTTAGGTCTGATGCCACTAGCACGCCACAAATGATTCGTGAGGCAGAGATTGCGCTTGCAGAAGCCAAACTAGATTTGATTGAGGCGCAGATTGAGCAAACTGATAGTCAGGTTGCAGTTACAGAAGCCACAGACCAGTACGACCAGATGCTCAATGGAGTCAAAGAGGACAGTGACATCTACAAAGAATTGCTACTGCAACTCAACGAAGCAAAGTTGGCAGAGCAAGACGCTATCACTGCTGTTACCGAAGCACGCATTGCAGAGTCGGATGCACTCAAAGGCATTGCTGAAGCACTTACTGCAGAGGCTGAGGCTGCACAAGCCGTAGAGGATGCCAAGTATGCGTTAGAAGAAGCAGAGCGTGCGTTAGAGAAAGCGTACCGTGACGAAGCAGAAGCCATTAGAGAAGTGTCTGACGCATTACTTGACGAGGCGAAAGCAGTGTTGGCAGTTGCAGAGGCACAGAAAGAACTCAATGCAGCAAAGAAGAATGCTCCAGCCGCAGGTGTAGCACGCATTGACAAGGCGTTGGCAACTGCTGTAGCGCTTGCTAGTGGTGCTGTTGCAAGTGCAAGCACTGCTGTTGCTGCATTCCGTGCAGGAGATGTACGCATGATGGCGGCTGGCGGCATAGTGACAAGCCCAACGGCTGCCATCATTGGTGAACGTGGTCCAGAGGCAGTTATCCCACTAGACAAAGCAAGTGGGTTTGGCACAACAATCATGCTCACTGTGAACGCTGGTATGGGTACAAATGGCGCAGAGGTTGGCAATGCGATTGTTGATGCGTTGCGCAACTACCAGAGACGCAACGGGGCAATTCCAATCACTGTGGCTGCGTAATGGCAACGACTCTTGCATGGGGTGAGACTGCCTTAGTCACAATGACGCTTGGCTTTCTTGTCAACCAGTTCACACTTGACGACGCAATCTACGGACAACTTGATGGCGTTGGTGTGCTTGATGGCAACTTAGAAGGCATTGATGTCACGGAGTATGTCAAGAGCGTGCAGTTGCGTCGTGGTCGCAGTTCGTCACTAGACAACTTTGAGGCAGGGTCTGCAACTATTGTCCTCAACAACAACGACAGACGATTTGACCCGATCAACGATGCCAGTCCGTATTGGGATGTCAGCACAAATGAAACAGGCGTACAACCAAGACGACAAGTAACAGTGTCGCTCGCAGACGAACTTGTATTCGTTGGGTCAATAACAACAATCAACATCGCATACAACCAAGACCTCAGTGACGCAATAATTGGCGCATCAGATGACTTTGTATTACTTGCCAATCAGTCTGTCACAACAACATTCACGCCACCTGTAGAAGTGAGTGGTACACGCATCACAAGCATCTTGGACTTGCCAGAGATTGACTTCCCAACAGACCAACGCAACATCGCTACAGGCGGCAAAGACTTACAAGCCCTAGCAATAGACGCAGGCACTAATGCTTTGCAGTACATGCAAGCGTGCGCCACAGCCGACCAAGCGTTGCTGTTTGTGTCCCGGGATGGCACGCTGACTTACACAGACCCCGTCTCAACGATTTGGTATTACGATGTGGCGGCAGACTTCGTTGATGCTAACGAGCCAATCACAGCAGGCGTTGTGCCATACACGGGCATCAACACCATCACAGACCAAACCTTCCTCTACAACAAGGTCGTGGTCGCCAAAGAGGGCGGCACTGAGTACATCAGCAACGATGCAGCAAGCCAAGCCTCGTATGGCATATCAACATTGACATTGACTGGATTGTTGTTGGAGAACGACACAGACGCAGACGCTCTATCAACACAACTGCTAGACGCCTACAAAGAGCCCGTCTATCGCTTTGACGACATGCAATTCGTTGTCAACGGCATGGGAAGCAATAGTCGCACAACACTCAACCAACTTGAATTAGGTGATGGCATCAAGATTGTGCGCACCTTTGCAACAGGCTCACCACTTACTGTTGAACGCTATTACCAAGTGGACAGACTGCAACACACAATCACACCAAGCCAGCATCAAGTCACAGTAGGTCTAGGCGACCTCAAGACTGTTATCTACGCATTCATCTTGGACGACACAACCTTTGGTACGCTTGACTCAACCAATGCTCTCACGTGAGGTAAATAAGTGGCTGGACTAGGCACAAAGTTATGGGTGGCGGCAGAGGTACTTACTGCTGCAGGCGTCAATGGCTATCTACAAGACCAAGTGGTCATGCGTTTCGCAACAGAAGCAGCACGAACAGCCGCATTCGGTGGTGCAGGCGAACCAACACTTGCTGAGGGAATGGTTAGTTATTTGATGGATTCGGATGTTGTGCAGTATTACAACGGGACTATCTGGACAAATATTGCAAGTTCATCATCTGGTGATAGTGACCAAATTGTTCTTGGCGTACAAGTATTCTCATAGAAAGACACACACATGGCAACATTCACGAAACAAGTTCTTAGCGGCTCAACAGATGGCAAAGGTATTCTCGTTGCTGCTGTTGCAACAGCAGGCACACTTATTCATACTGGTTCAACAACCGCAACAACGCTTGATGAGGTTTGGCTTTATGCACAGAACACATCTGTATCAACTTGCAAACTGACTATTGAATACGGTGGCACTACATCACCAACTGACCTTATTGAGGTAAGTGTTGTTGGTGAATCAGGACTTGTGTTAGTTATCCCAGGTCTGCTGATCAAAGGTAACGCAACAGCACTGATCGTTCGTGCGTTTGGTGCCGTAACCAATGTGATCAATATTTACGGATATGTCAACCGAATCACTGTCTAGGAGTTTGCAATGAAACGTGACAGAGAACTTGTCAACACTTATGTTGGTACATGGATAAATAGTGGACTTGCATACAACAACACCTACCTAGAAGTTGAAGCACTCATGGTTAGTGGCGGTGGCGGTGGAAGTTATGCAGGTGGTGTAACGCAAGGCGGTGGTGGAGGCGGAGGGCGTGTTGAAACCTTGACAGGATTGAAATTCTTGTGGGGCAAGACATACACAATGGCTGTTGGTGGTGGAGGTGGAAGCAACGGCAATGGTGTTGCAGGCAACTACTCGTACATTGTTACAACAGACAATGTGCAAACATTCACGCAATCTAGTTTCGGGAGAAGCACAGGAACATCAACTGGTGGAGCATCAGGCAACGGTCAAACTGGTGGCACAGCAAACGGTGGCGGTGGCGGTGGTGCAGGTGCTAATGCAAACGGTAGCAACGGTGGTGGTGGTTCAACTGGCGGCGCAGGTGGCGCAGGTCTAGGTGTAACTTTCGAGACTGCATCGTCTATCACTTATGGTGGTGGTGGTGGTGGTAGTTGTGCAAACCAATCTGCTGGTCCAGGTGGTGCAGGTGGCTCTGGTGGCGGTGGTGCTGGTGTGAATAACAATGTTGGCAGTGGTACAGCAGGAACAGCAAATACAGGTGGTGGTGGTGGTGGTGGTGTGCAAGCCGCTGGTGGCAACGGTGGCTCAGGACGAGTTGTTGTGCGCTATCTAACAACATCAGCAGCAGGACGAAGCATTACTGGAACAAATAACACAGCCACAACCAATGGGGTGTACACAGTGCAGACATGGCTTGCAACTGGAACACTCATTCTTCCGTAAAGGATTTACTCATGGCACACTTTGCAAGACTTACACCAAGAAACACTGTTGTTGAAGTGTTAGTGATTGCCGACTCAGATTGTCTTGATGAGGACGGCAACGAAAGCGAAGCCGTTGGAATTGCTTATTGCCAATCGTTGTTTGGTGCTGACAGTATTTGGTTACAAACTTCCTACACTGGTCGCATTAGAGGCATCTATGCAAGCAATGGATTCTGCTACGACAAAGACACAGACACATTCTTTGACCCACTGAATGCACAGCCACCAGATGTCCCTGCATAAACCAACAGTCGTTGAGCAAGTCTTATTTGATGAGCAGTTCAATGAACTTGTTAGCGCAATAGACAGCAATCAATTCGGCTGGTACTTCCTCAACGACCACAACTATGGCGTGAGCACAGCAGATGAAATAACCAAGTTTGGGTTTCGCCATTTGTTTATTGCAAACAACCAATCCAATAGCAACTTCTCACACCTCGCTCTACCCATTGTCTTTGCAATGCAAGACGCAATAGGCAAGAAACTTATTGACATTGTTTCTATACACGCAAACATGACCATCAATGTTGGACAACAACACAACGGGCATCCACATACCGATTGCCAATCAGTTGCTGATACAGACCACGCAGAGATGTATAGCGCTGTGTTCTATATTGATACATGCGATGGCGACACAGTGTTCTACGCCGACGACTTAGAAACTATTGTGCATAGGCAAACTCCAGTCGCCAACTCAATGATTGTGTTCCCAAGACACATCAACCACTCTGCAATGTTGCCTATGCACTATGCACGAAGGCGCATTGTAAATCTAAACATCACTGTCGCTAAATAATTATGAGCGAGTCTCGTTGGTTAGTTATATTGCCGGCTGTGTTGTTGGCGTTGTTTGTGCCAACGCAGGCGCAGGCTGTTGATGGTGTTACGGCTGTTGGTTACTTCATTGGCGAGAACATTCCGCCACAGAGAGATGACAGTGTGTACACGCAATGTGGCACAACTATCTACCCGAACGTCAACTGGACATGGGACCCCGAGCAGAACCACTTAGGCGATTGTGGCTACGACCAGTTTGCTGTTCACTTCACTGGCAACATAACTATTCCTGATGGAGTGCAGTCTGTGCGCTACTGGCTTGCGCACGATGACGGGGCTTGGGCAAACATTGGCGGCAACGAGTTTGGCAGTTGGGGCGACCAAGGTTGCACTTGGTCTTTGTCTGACCCTATTGCAGTTCAGACGCAGACAATGGCTTTGGATTTGTGGGTATATGAGAACGGCGGCAATACCTGTGCGATGCTTGCTTGGGAGTTAGATGACGCAGGTCTTGCCATTGTGCCTGCAGAGGCATTCAGTACAAGCCCTAGCAACACAACCACAACAACAGAGGCGACAACAACTACATGGGCAACAACAACAACATCCACAACTACGACAACGACTTCTACTACTACTGCCCCGACAACGACTGTGCCTGCAACAACAACGACAACTACTTTGCCCGCTTCCACAACCACCATGCAGACAACAACAACGCAGGAATCCACAACCACGACACAAGTTCCACCAACATTATTCCAGCCAGTAGAGACAACCACCACGACCACTGAGCCGCCCACAACAACGACTGCCACACCTGATACAACAATCCCAGAAGAAACAGTGCCAGAAACCATCGCCGAAGATACTTTGCCACGTGACGAGCCTACCACAACTGTTGATGACGCTCCCGAGTCGCCCGAGACAACAATCGTGCCAGTTGAGTTACCCGTTGATGAGCCTGTTGTTGATGAGCCTGTTGTTATTGACGAGGCTGTTATAGATGACGCAGTGGACAACATTGTGGCGTTGGTTGCGTTGGTTGCCAATTTAGATGAGGCGACCCCGGGACAAGTTGAGGCTGTGGTGACTGCTGTGTTGGAGCAAGAAATAACCCAAGAGCAAGCAACAGTGTTGGCAAGTAGTCCAGAGGTGTTGGCAGTTGTTACACAAGAGCAAGCCACAGAAATCTTTGCAGCATTAGAGGTTGATGAGTTGACGGAGAACCAAGTTGTGGAATTGATTGCTGCTGTGCAAGACGCACCGACAGAGGTCAGGGAAGCCTTTGAAACAGAAATCAATATCTTTGATGGCGTGGCGGATACTTATGTGCCTGTCGGTAGTTCTGTGCCTGTGTCTAGCAGGCGTGTTGTTATTGCTGCGACTGGCATTATGGTTGCGGCTGCTGCTGGTAGTGCAACGCAGTCACACAGCACACGCAAGAATGGGTGACGATGAAATGGCTACAAGAACTTGGTGCATTGTCTTGGACATTGGCAGGAACGGGATTGGTGTTGATAACGCTTAGTGGTGACACAAAGCGTCTTGGCATTATCATCTCGCTTGCTGGACTTGCAGTGCATCTAGTTGGCGTACTTACCAAAGGAGATGACGAGTGAAGATGATGCGGACTCTTGTATTGCGTGTTGGTGCAGTGTTTGGCTCTAGTGCATTGGCTGCCATCGCAGGTGGAGCACTTGTTGATGTTGAGTTGTGGAAGGCTGCCGCCATTGCGGGCATTGTTGCTGCTGCCAAAGTCAGCGAAGAATTGTTGCGTGCTTGGTACGAAGATGGCGTGCTTAGCAAAGAAGAAGTCGCAGCAGCGTTTGGCAAGGTCAAGAAGTAATGCCAGACCTACCGATCAAGAAACTTGTCATGCCAAAGGATTTGGCTGGTGCAGAGAATGGCAAGTTGTCACGCAAGGTGTTGAGCAAGATTGCGCCAAGTGGCAAGATGCACACACTCGCCGCCATTTCGTGGACAAGACTGCAAGACCTTGCCAAACAAGAAGGTCTGGAGTTAGTGCATGTTGGCGACTACCGACCTTATGACCAACAGGAACAGTTGTTCTTGGCACGCATGAAGGACTATCCGAATGCCAAAGTCGCTAAGCAAACAACACGGGAGTGGCGTGGCAAGACTTGGTACCTGCACACGGGCGCACCTGTGGCAACTCCAGGCACATCTAACCACGGCTGGGGTTTGGCAATAGATGCAGCGTTGAAAGTAGATGGCAAGGTAGTCACCATCACAACCAAGCCTGCCAACTGCAAGCGAAGTGGTTTGCAGTTCTTGCTCAAGTGTGCCCAAGACCTTGGTTGGTCGTGGGAGTTGCAGTCCGAGCCTTGGCACATTCGTTATGTGCTTGGCGACAAGCCTTTGCCAGAGATTGCCTAATCGTGTGGAGACGGCTGTCGTTGTGGCTCTCATCTCTGTTGTTGGTGGCGTACTTGTTGCGCTCATTACGAAAGGTCGCCAAGAGAACAAACTAGATCACGGTCTAGTGATGCGTGGCATAGAGCGCATTGAAACCAAAGTTGATGGACACATCAACGATCACTCTCGGGCTGGCATGAAGTAAAGGTGGCACGGCTGGCGCTGAGTCGCTGCCTCGTTGGTCGTGCCACTTATTTCTTTGTGGCATGTTCAACCTTGTTACACCCCTCTCGTACATTGGGAGTATGACAACAACACAACTGATAGACAAGCCCACTCATGGAACACTGGAATGGTTGGGGAAGCGACACAGATTTGACGGGCATTGCATTGTAGGTGCAAGCGAAGTCGGAATCATTATGGGCGCAAGTGATTACGAAACAATCACAGACCTTGCAGTACGCAAACTGCTGCCGCCTGTTGTGTCCGAACCTAATGACGCAATGACACGGGGCAATGTGTTAGAGCCAGCCCTTGTTGGTTACGCACAAGAGCAACTGCAAATTGAGTTGGTCGTACCCAATGTGATGTACTTGAACGGCAGTGTCATTAGCACATTGGATGCAAGAGGCGTTGACCCGAGAGCCGATGTGATTGTGGAAGCAAAGACAAACAACAGGTGGGCACTTGGAATGGATGTGCCGAGTTCGTGGTGGTGGCAGGCACAGGCACAGATGCATTGCACAGAGACAGAGGCAGTGAACTTCGTTGTGTTGGACAAACACATGCGACTCGGAATGCAAACTGTTGAACGCAACAATGACGGCATCGCACAGATGTTGGAGCGTGTTGAGTTGTTCTGCAGTGCAATAGACAAAGAGGAACTGCCTGACGACACTGCACTCACTGCACCACAAGTTGCATTGCTGTACACAAAGCCCGAGGGCGCTGTTGAATTACCACGTGAGGCATTCGCATTGATTGAAGAATGGGATGCAGTGAAACAAGCATTGAAGGGTTACGAGGAGCAAGAGAAAGCAATCAAAGACAGCCTCGCTAACTTGTTGCGTGGTGCAGAGTTCGGCACTATTGACGACAGGCGTGTCTTGTCTTACAAGGCGCAATCCACATCACGCATTGACACAAAGGCTCTTGCATTAGCGCATCCAGACATCGCTAGTGCATACACAACCGCAAGCACTTTCAGAGTGCTACGGGTAACTAAGTAACAACCAACAACCAAAGGAGACAGAGCATGAGTAACTTCATGGACAACTATGTGGATGTGGCAGAGCGCATCCGCCAACTGAGGGACAAGTACCCTGACGCAACACTGCAACCAGCAGACCCATCACGCCCATTCTGGATTGAGGATGTTCCCAACATTGGACCACGCCTTATTTATGTAGCGGCTTGTTACAGAACAGCAGACGACTTGCGTCCCGGGATTGGCATGGCATGGGAGCCGCTTCCAGGATTGACGCCATTCACTAAGGGCAGTGAGTTGATGGTTGCAGAGACAAGTGCATGGGGTCGTGCCATTGTTGCAGCGTTAGCCGCAGACACACAGAAGGTGGCTAGTGCAGACGAGGTGCGCAACAGGCAGGCAAGCAATGCACAACCAAGCAAGCCTGCAACAGTGACGCAGATTGCGCCTAAGGCGGCAGCCAAACTAGGTGGCGTTGCAAGTGATGCCCAACGCAAGTATGCAAAGGCGTTGTTGTCGCAAGTTGGAAGTGATGACACATTGATTCAAGACTTGTCTGGTGGCGCAGGCATAGAGCAACTAAGTGCATCGCAAGCCAAACAAGTAATCAACGACCTGTTGGCAATCAAGAAGGGCGAAGCAACATTGGAATACGACAGTGACGGCAAAGGCACTGTGAGGTACAACGCATGAGCAACGAACTTCTTGAATGCGATTACTGTGGTCGCCCCACAGATGTAGGTAGCAAGATGACATTGACTGGAGAGCATGGTTGGTGTTGCATTGACTGCATTGAGGAACGCCCTTGGAAGGACAGTGGCGATGACAGGTGACATGCAACTGTTCACGCCTTACAACGGCACAGGCGGCTATGTGGAGCGTCCTGCAAGCATGGAGCGTGCAGTACGGGAAGCCGAGGACGGCACATTGTCTGCACGACAACAGGCTGTCGTGGATGCGTTAGATGCAACAGGGGTCAAAGGTGCCACGTGGCGCACACTTGGGCAGTTGTTGAACTTGCATCACGGACAAGTGTCTGGCGTGTTGAGCAACTTGCATAAGGCAGGCGAGGTGTTTATGTTGCGAGAGCAGCACGACCGATGCCATCCGTATGTATTGCGCATCTACAGGAACGGCTACAACGACAATGAGGTCTGGGACAAGCCTGTTGAAACACGGGCAGGGCAACGCAAAGCCCTGCTGGACAACTTGTATGCCACATGTGCAAGCGCAGTAGAAGTTGGTTGGTCTGCAAGCATGCAAGATGCCGTCAGCAGTTGTGTTGATAGGCTTCGTGAGCATGACAGAGCAGACTGAGCGCAAGGGTTACTGCCAAGGCAATCAAGACAAGTGCAATGCAACAGGCTGTCCAAAGTTTGGCACACTAGGCAAAGCAGGTCGTGACGGGAATAGACGCATCAAAGGTTGTGGCGACCCACAAGCACGGGGCAAGCGCAATAGAGCCAAAGGTGACAGCAAAGCACGCAGAGCACGAGTACAACTTGGCATTGGCGGCGCTAACACACGCCACGAAGAACATTGGGGTGGCGACCTGCGTGTTGAAGTAAAGAGTGGCGCACAAATACAACCCATCTACACACGCTATTTGGCAGCCGAGAATCAATCGGGACAACATAGAAGCGTTGGCGACCCACGCCCATTCGCTTTGATCGCAATGCCTGATGGCATCACAGACGGGCTAGTCGTAATGAGGCTAAGTTCGTTTGCCCAACTATTCGGAACCTAGAACGAGGGAGCAGCGGAGACAGCCACTGCCCCCTCGTAACACTCAGGAGGTGTTATGACAGACTCTATCAACACAGCGCATGCTGTAGATGCGCAGGTGTACTTCGCAGTCATTCCCGAGTGGGTTCTGGACTTGCCTGTGTCGGCGGCAGCCATTCGTGTGTACTGCTGTCTGAGGCGTTATGCAGACAACAAGACGGGAGAGTGTTATCCCTCTCGCAAAGCGCTCGCAATGCGCTCTCGGTGCAGTATTGCAACTGTTGATAGGTGTGTGAAAGAGTTAGTTGACAACGGGGCTATCCGTGTTGCCAAGCGCAAGAACGCAGCAGGTGACTGGACTAGCAATCTTTATACCGTGTTAGCCCTACCGAATGGGGTGGCATCAAATCTGTCACTACCTCGCACAAGAATTGCTGCGACGGGTAGTGCTGTAAATGACGCAAGAACTAGACCCAATTTGAACGATAGACAAGAACTGCATTCCAAACAGCATCAGAGGGTATATCCTGACCCCAAGACATTCCTTCCACCTGCCCCACTCACCAAGGATGAGTTGTTGGCGTTAGCAGTGGAGATGACAGACCTCAGCACAAGTGCAGGCACACGAAGTCAGAAAGCACTATTCCAACGACTAGCCGACAAGTTTGGCTCACAAGCAATGGAGATGGACAATGACTAGAACAATTTGGGCATCAATAACTTGGTTAGGTTCTGTGGCGTTGTTTGCCACGTTCGGTATTGGACCTGTCAAAGAAGCAAGCCCGACAACAACTATGGACGCAACGCCCTACATCATCACAGCCCCACCAACAACCACAACCACAACCACAACAACGACAGTGCCATTTGTGCAAGTAGTAGGCAGTTGCCCGCAATGGGAAGCCAAGATGGCAGAGTACGGGTTGCCAGCCGACCCGTTCTCCAAGATTGCCTACAGGGAATCCAGATGCAATCCAGAGGCAATCAATGCCACATGGGATGCGCAAGGGAACATGGTGTGGTCGCTCAACAAGAATGGCACATACGATTCAGGTCTGTTCCAAATCAATAGCGGGCACAAAGAACATGTCCGCCGAGTATGTGGGGCTGATGCCCTGCCAAACAACTTGGCTGGACTAAGGACGCTGGACTGCAACCTGTCAATGGCGGCATTCCTGTACGACAACGGCAACGGCTTAGGACATTGGCGAGCAACACACAATCCAGACAACTAGAACAACTCTTGATAGAGTGACAAGTAATAGAACGAAAGAAGGTGGCGACATGAGTGCTCGTAAGGAACGGAACGAAGTACGGTCAGCAGCGGCAAAGGTGATCAAAGATGCACGGCAACTTGAAGGCGTTAGTCAGATTCGTTTGGCACAATTATTGGGCATCAGCCAACCACTTGTGTCAGCGTGGGAATGTGGCAAGGTAACTCCCGGGATTGATGATGTGGCAAACATTGAACGCATCCTTGACACAGAGCAAGGCTCGTTGTTGTTTGCTATTGCGTACCCACGCAACAATCCAAACAGCGAGTACCAAGAATGAGTGTCAAGTGTGTAACGCATGACCGACACGCCTGCTGTGGAGAATGTTTGGCAACCAAGTCCAAACACAAGAGAGCGTCCTGTACGACTGTCTCCAGACCCACTTGTCAAACTCGTAGAGGGCATGCCCTGTCGTGAGGCGGCCAACATGCTAGGCATCAATGCTGGCACACTGCAGAAGTGGCGCAACGGTGACACACAACAAGGCTTGCACTATGCAAGAGCAGACAGAATTGCATGTCAAGCGCTTGGCGTACATCCGACAGCGATCTGGGGTCAGGCTTGGTGGCAAGTATGAGGCTGGCAGTTATGTGGCACGACGGCGTTGTCACTGATGGAGATGACGCAACTGATGTGCTGCGCAACTTGTGTGGTGGTTGGAATCCAAACACTGTGAGAGAATTGCGTGCTGTTCTTGCTAAGCGTGCTCGCATTGCACACAACCACGACTTGACTGACCAACAGTTCCTTGAACACTTGGATTCTCTTGGCGTCTTGACGCTCCAACACATATCGGAGTGATACAGACCTAGTTGTTGAGGGAATAGGGTCGTTGCGACCCATGGCACACATCTACTACACTTGTCTATAACGCAGTCCAACGGGGACTGCCGCAAACAAGGAGACAGACAATGCCACAGCAACTAACACCAGAGACGAGGGAACGATATCTTCGTGCCCTCGCAATGAGGGATGCAGGTAGCACCTTCAGAGAGATAGCAAGTGTGTGCGGATACGCAGACGCTGGCACGGCACGCTACGCATGGATTGGCGGACTACGACTCGCAGGTCGCAACGCAGAGATTCCAACTCGTAGGTCACGCACAGTGAACGTGACGATTGGCGGACAGACAGTTCGCTTGACAGTAGATGCACAAGAGTCGTGGAGCACAACAAGCACACTGACCTTTGGTATTGAGATTGAGTGTGTCGGATTGAACACAAGGCAAGCAGCGCATGCACTTCGCAACGCAGGCATCAACTGTGAAGACCCTGGCTACACACATGCCACGATGGCAACTTGGAAGGTCGTGACTGACGGGTCGTTGAACAGTCGCAGTGGGTCTTGCGAGGTTGTGAGTCCAGTGTTGAGTGGCAGTGACGGGTTGACAGAGGTACGCACAGTGATGATGGTCTTGCGCAATGCAGGAGCACGCATCAACGAGTCGTGCGGCATGCACATCCACATCGGAGTTGACACTCTTGAACAACAAGAGCAAGTGAACATCATGCAGGCATACTCGGAGTGGCAGTGGGCATTCACAGCGTTCATACTTGAGCGCAGAGTGAACGGCTCGTGGAGCAAGTTGCGTAGCCGCCAGACATGGGACAACCTCATCAACGAATGGGAGAACAGCAGCGACACTCGTTACACAGCACGCCAGCATGACCGTTACTACGCATTCAATGTTGCCTCGTACCAACGACACGGCACCTTTGAGTTGCGAAGCCACCACGGCTCGTTGAACGGCACGAATGCTTGTGCATGGGTTGCACTGCACCTTGCCTTCTTTGATGCAGCGAAAGCAAACGACCGAGACTTCTTTGGTCGCAACCTTGTTGGTGCAGACATGGAGCACAATGTTGAGCGCCAAGCAACTGTGTTGGAATACAACAACGGTGCTGGACAAAGAGTTCCAAGGCTTGACCCAGACGGCAATCCAGTCATGGAGACAGTTTCGGTTAGGTCAACACGCCAGCAAGGCATTGATGCCGCCAAAGCAATGTTGCACCTACTTGGACACAACGGCTACTTGGCGTTAGACACTGCCGACTACCTCATGCAGCGTGCAGGCAATATCCCATCCGCAAGAAGCAACAACTCATAACAACAACAGAAAGACAGGAGACAGAAACATGTGTGGTATCGGAGCATTCCAAATAGTGAAAGGTGAGTGTGACCCTGCAAAGGTTGCACGAGTCTTGTTGCGACTACTTGAGAGTCGTGGCAAAGATGCAAGTGGTTGTGCGTGGCACGAAGCAGACGGAACTTATGTCTGCAAGAACAATGTGAGTGGCAAAGTGTTTGCGAAGCAACTGCAACGCAACATCGGAACGACTGGCATTGTGCATACTCGTTGGGCAACGCAAGGCAGTCCAAAGAAAGAACAGAACAACCACCCCATTGATGCGAATGGTGTGATTGGTGTACACAACGGACATTGCAGCAACGACAATGGGTTGCTGGGAATGTGCGAGGACTACACACGCAAAGGCGAAGTGGACAGCGAGGCAATCTTTGCCTTGATTGCACACGGTCCAAAGGGAATGAAGTTGCGTGACAGACTTGCAGAGGTTCGTGGCAGTGCCGCCTTGTTGTGGTTGCGCAGTTACGACAAGCAACAACAACTGCATGCAGCACGCCTTACGAGCAGCCCGTTGTGGTTTGGACAGACTGCACTTGGAAGCGTTGTGTTTGCAAGCACTGAAGCAATCTTGAAAGAGACTGCAAAGCGTTGCGACTTGCAGTTTGCGTACACGCATGAGATGCAGCAAGGCACTTATGTCCGAGTGAAGGATGGCGTGTTGAGTGAGATGCAGACAGTGAAGTTGCCTGCGCCTACTTACATTCCAAAGCACGACTACACAAAGACAAGCACTTACTACTCCAGTCCATACTCTGCCCCAAAGGCACAGCGCACAGACAAGCAGAGAGATGAACAGTTTGGCTTGTTTGATGTTGAGCCGTTGGAGTATGCAGACACATACGACTACGCATTGGAGCAATGGGAACACGACATGGACGAGATAAGTGACGAACAGTTGCGTGATTCCCTAGACAGACAGTTCCGAATGGGTAGGTACGGAGACAGGTTCTAAGACCTGCCGCCACGCATTGCGCAGGCAACATCGGTTCGTGACCGAAGCGTGGCACGCCATAACAACCAACAACAAAGGAGACACACAATGGCAAAGCAAGACCCGCAAGTACAGGGAGCAATCCCTCTGAGCGACATGAGGCTCTACCGAGTGACTCTTGTCGTAGCGTTGCCCGACTACGGCAACGAGATGCAGTACGGAGCATTGGACGCAATCGTGCCAACGATTGATGACGAGGTGCAAGTGCTGTCCATGACAGAAGAAGAACTGTTAGTCATTCCAGCACCAGCAGTTGCGCAGACAATGCAAGTTGCAGTCAAGGCACAAGTTGCAGCCAACACTGTTCCAGATGACGAGGATGCGTTTGACCTCGGCACACTGTTTGCAGAAGGCAATGCACACATCGCCAACGGCGACATTGTTGAGCCAACTGCAAAGGACAAGCAGTACGCAGCAGAGCGTGCCGCCAAAGCAGCGCATCCATCAAAGGCAAAGACACGCAAGCCCCGGGGTCGCAAGCACAAGAAGGCATACAAGCCACGTTCCGAGGCTGTAATTATGCGCACCGAGTTGGTGTATGCAGCGTTGCAGGCAGTTGGTTACGCAAGCGCAGATGAATTGTCTGCCGTGACGCATGTGCCAACGAAACTTGTGTACAACTGCCTCTATGCGTTGCACGACGCAAAGAAGATCAGTGCAAACAAACAGCATGGCAAAGTGCGCTGGACAGCAAACAAATAAACAACCAACAACATGGGGGGCGCAAGCCCCCCAAGAAGGAGACAGAGACATGGACACAATGACAACACAAGCGCAACGGGCGGCAAACCCGTTGCACCCACGCATGTACCAGAAGGTGAGACTGCAATGCAGTGGCACTGACGGGCTTGTAATAGAGGGCGCAAGTTACGACAGCAACTATTGGTACGGCTCTTTCATGGGCATGCTGGCTAGCGTGAACTTCACAGGCGAGATTGAGTGGACTTACGAACACACTGAGAACAACTACTGCTTGGCGTTACGCAACCTCAGCCATGTGGATAGTGCAGTACACATCATCACGACGATTGCATTGGAGTTGAGTGCCAACAACAGTTGGATGCAATTCTTCAAAGAGTCGTTTGGTGAGACTGTTGCACAAACATTGCTACGAGACGCATACATGAAAGATGTTGACTACAACTTTGATGGTGTGATAAAGCGTGGTTGGCAACTTGTGTTCCCAAACATTGACACATCGTTAGTGAACAGTGTGCGGAACATGGTGCCACGCAGCCTGTCGCAGTACAACGGAAGCATGGAGCAGTTCTAATGCGAGTAGTTGATGTGCGTAAGTGGCGGAGAGCCAAATTGATTGTGCTTGCCATAGTCACTGTTGCACTGTTGTGGTGCATGGGCGGACTAGAGGGCGAGGAGCCAATGCCATACCCTGAGGCGACATTCGTGTTGTTGGGCGTGATGGGTTACTTGGTACACAATCTCACTAAGCATTGGAAGCATCCACACAACTAGCAACACGCACAAGTAGCCCTGCCATTACCCACCGATGGCAGGGCTACCTTGCTCTATGGGAATCGCCTGCATGCACATACCAGACCACCCCATAACTCGCAGCACAGAGCAGCGTGGAGCGTGTCATTGCCGCCCACACTGCACGAAACCCCCGAAACAATGCGTCTAGTGATATTGTGAGAACAACTAACAACACAACGCATGGAGCAGCGCACATGGCACACAACATCAGAACAGAGATAGCACGCCTCGCAGTTGACATTGACACACTGACAACACATCCAAGGAACGTGAGGCAAGGCGATGTTGGCGCAATCTCAATCAGCCTTGAGAAGAACGGGCAGTACCGACCAATCGTTGTACACAAATCAACAAGCCAAATACTTGCAGGCAACCACACCTACAAGGCTGCCAAAGCATTGGGCTGGACAAAGGTGGCGGCAACCTATGTTGATTGCGACGAGGACGAGGCATTGCGCATCTTGTTGGCAGACAACAAAGCCAACGACCTTGCCACCTACGACGACAGTGCATTAGCAGACCTGTTGAAAGACCTTGTTGCCAAAGACGCATTGGAAGGCTCGTTGTATGAGCCAAGCGACCTAGACGACTTGCTTGCATTACTTGAGCCGCCAAACTTGGAACAGGTGATAGCAGACATTGGCGAGCACGACGATGACGACTTCACAGGCGTAATCAAAGTCCGTGTGGCTCTAAGTGTGTACGAGCGTTGGCAAGATACTTGGCACAACCTTGCTGGCGACAGTGACGACGAACGCATATTGGGTCTGCTCAATGGATACAACCAAGCGACCTGATGGTCTGCATCTGTATCTTGCAGCCGCACCAAGCACAGCCAGACATGGACTTATGGCATTAGACAAGCAAGACCAACAGCCTGCCAAGTTCCTGTTGTCGTACCACTATTTCAAGAAGATGGACTTGGACGAATTAGTTGCAGGCATGGGCACACGACCAATGTTGTTTGCCGACTCTGGTGCGTACAGCGCATGGACACAAGGCGCAGAAGTCAAGGTCAAAGAATATGCCACGTGGCTAAAGCGTTGGGAACACTTGTTGAGTGTGTATGTCAATCTTGATGTAATTCGAGACGCAGAGGCAACAGCAAGCAACCAACGCCTCATAGAGCGTGAAGGCTTGCAGCCAATACCCGTGTTCCACACTGGCAGTGACATGACTGTCCTTGACGGGTTAGCAAAGCAGTATCCATACATTGCGCTTGGCGGCATGGTGGGAAGCCCCGGGGCTGCATGCTTGCGTTGGAGTGCTGCTTGCATGAAGCGCACACAAGATGAGGGCACAGTGTTTCATGGCTTCGGACAAACACGCAAAGCACTAATTGAAAGCCTGCCTTGGTACAGCGTTGACTCATCATCGTGGGGCAGTGGACATCGTTTCGGAGCCGTTGACTTGTGGACTGGACGCCAATTTGTCAAGGTGCGTGTTGGCGACACCAAGAGCGTGTACAAATATGCCGCCGAGATACGCCAACTAGGTGTTGACCCTGCATGTATTGCAGACCGTGGGCGTTACCACCAAAGGTTTGCTATTCGTATCAGCGCTGCTAGTTGGCATGCCTACGAAGCACACTTGCGACGCAGACATGGGGCTGTGCCATGCAAAGAACGTGACAATGGACTGCACTTGTATTTGGTTGATGGTGCCAAAGACAACTTGCAAGAGGCAGCAAAGACCATTGCCAAATGATTGTTGTTATTAGTTGCGGAGCAAAGAAGGCAACAACTGCACAGCCTGCCATTGACCTCTACCAAGGTGCATTCTTTGTTGCTATGCGCAAGTGGGCACGGAGCGTTACCAAAGACCGCAACATCTACATCATGTCCGCCAAATACGGGTTGCTCCCTGCAAGCAAAGTCATTGAGCCATACAACTTGCGCATGGGTCAAGCAGGCTGCGTCAGTGTGGACACACTGCAACGCCAAGCACGGGCACTGCACATCACCTACGAGCAAGTAATAATCGTGGCTGGTAAGAATTATCTTGACATGGCAAGACAAGTCTGGGGCGACCTGTATGCACCATTCACAGCAATGCCACGTGGCGTACTAACCCCTGGAATGTGCGGCATGGGTTATCAACTGCAAGCAATGAAACAACACGCAGGACACATTCCACAAGCCTCTCCCATAACCGACCGCACCAATACACCAGACCTGCCCCTAACTCGCAGCACAGAGCAGCCTAGAGCGTCTGAATAGCCCTGTAATCCCACGAAACACGCAATGTCACCCCAACCACCCAAGTTCTTGCTGTCGTACTGGTTCGGGCGCAAACTTGACCTAGACCAACTTGTTGACGGCATGCCAACCAAGCCAATGTTGTTTGCCGACAGTGGCGCTTACAGCGCATGGACTCGTGGTGCAACTATTGATCGCAAAGACTACGCAGCGTGGTTGAAGCGTTGGGCGCACCTCATCACAACTGCTGTCAACCTAGATGTCATTAGGGATGTTGATGCCACGCATGCCAACCAGACCTACTTGGAGCGCAGTGGTTGCAATGTCATACCCGTGTTTCACACAGGCACACCAATGAGCGTGCTAGACAACCTTGCCAAGACATACCCGTACATAGGTCTTGGCGGCATGGTTGGGTCGCCTGTAAGCATCAACCATCGTTGGGCTGCGTCTTGCATGCAACGCACACAAGACCAAGGCACAGTGTTTCACGGGTTCGGCATGACACATCCAAAGGTGTTGCAGTCGTTGCGCTGGCATAGTGCAGACTCAACTACGTGGTGCAACGGGCATCGCTTTGGACTGATGCCATTGTGGAACGGCAAGAAGTTTGTACAGGTCAAGGTCGGCAAGCCTGCAAGTGTGTACCCGCATGCCAAACACATCAGGCGTCTTGGCTTTGACCCTGCATGTATTGCTGAGTCTGCCAAATACAAGCGTGACTACTCAATCCAGATTGCTGCTGCAAGTTGGCACGCATACGAGGAGCAGTTACGACAAAGACACGGGGCAATCAGTTGTCCTGATAAGGTTGATGGCATGCACATCTATCTTGTGGGCACACTGTTTGGCGACATGCAGTTAGCAGCGAAAGCAATAGGGAGACAACATGACTAGAGCAGTAGCAATCGTGTCAGGCGGCATGGACAGCGTTGTATTAGCGCACATGCTAAAGGCTGAGGGTTACGACCTCAACCTTGTGTCGTTTGACTACGGACAACGCCATCGCAAAGAACTGCAATTCGCAGAGGATTGTGCCAAAGACCTAGACGCAGCATGGCACTTGGTTGACTTGTCAAACATGTCAGACCTACTAGAGAACAGTGCATTGACAAACAGTGCAATGGAAGTGCCAGACGGGCATTACGCAGAGCAAACAATGCGCATCACTGTCGTACCCAATCGCAATGCAATCATGCTCAACATTGCTGCAGGACTTGCAATCACTGTTGGCGCAAAGCATGTAGCAACAGGTGTGCATGGCGGCGACCATTACATCTACCCAGACTGCAGACCTGCGTTCATCAAAGCAATAGACGCCATGTTGTGTGTTGCCACTGATGGCTTTGCTGTCCCGGGGTTTGGTGTGCTTGCACCATTCTTGAATTGGACTAAGGCAGACATAGCACAAGAAGGCACAAGGCTTGGCGTTGACTTCACAAAGACATGGAGTTGCTACAAGGGTGGCGACATACATTGTGGCGCATGCGGCACATGCTTTGAAAGGCGTGAAGCATTCCGTGACGCAGAGGTAACTGACGACACTGTTTATCTTGCAACACCTGACTACGAGGACCCACGCTGACATGTACACAATTAGCAAAGAGTTTCATTTCAGTGCATCACATCAACTGCACGGACTACCAGACGGTCATCAATGCGGCCGCCTACACGGACACAACTACATCGTCGTCGCAGTGTTGGCAAGCAACACACTTGACGCAACAGGTTTCGTGCGTGACTACGGACAACTGTCTGCTATCAAGGATTACATTGACAACAAATTGGATCACAGGCATCTCAACGATGTGTTTGATTGTCCAACTGCAGAGAACATGGCGGAAGCGTTGTTTGATAAGTTCCGACTGTTGTACTCCGAGTTGGTTGCAATACGCATATCTGAGACGCCAAGAACATGGGCTGAGTATCGCCCGTGAATAACTGCCGCACACTTACACCACATCAGTGCATAACTCGCAGCACAGCGCATTGTGGAGAGCGTAAATATGCCTGACACAGACGAAAGCAACAAGATAATGAGCAAACACCTACTCACCATCAGTGAAGTGTTTGGTCCAACACTGCAAGGCGAAGGCATCTCGCAAGGCAAACCTGCCACGTTCATACGCACTGCACTATGCAACCTTGATTGCAAGTGGTGCGACACGCCTTTCACATGGGACTGGACAGGCAAGAACGGCTACGCATACAGCAAAGCGTTAGAGACACGCCGACTACCAACAGACACAATCGCAGACATGGTTGACAAACATTGCAAGCGTGTTGTCATTAGTGGCGGCGAACCAATGATTCAGCAAACATCACTGCTACAACTTGTGCGCACATTGCGTGAACGTGGTCATGTGGTGGAGATTGAAACCAACGGCACACAAATACCAAACCCCGAGTGGCTTGCACTAGCAGTTGAGTACAGCGACCTTGGCGTTCAATTCAATGTGTCACCCAAGTTGTGGCATAGCGGCGTTGAGTGGGACACAGCAATCAACATTGATGCACTGACCGCATACAAACATCTTGGCGCTGTGTTCAAGTTCGTTGTCAAGCAACCACATTGCATACACCAGATTGAATATCTTGCCAACCTTGCCGGCTTAGAAGCAGACACAATATGGCTCATGCCAGAGGGCAGGACAGCGCTCGAAGTCACAGACAACTTGCAATGGGTCTTTGATGAGTGTGTGCGTCACAACTGGAACCTGACGCCTCGCTTGCATGTACTTGCATACAACGACAAGCGTGGCATCTAATGCAACCACCACTAGACGCAGTACGCCAACTGCTTGCATACATAGGCGAGAACCCTGACCGTGATGGACTACTGGACACTCCTAAGCGTGTGTGCAAAGCACTACTGGAGATGACGCAGGGCTACGACACAAACATTGCAGAGATATTGTCCACCTCGTTTGATGTGCAGTTTGATGAGATGGTTGTGTTGCGTGATGTGCCTTACTCGTCCATGTGTGAGCATCACATGCTGCCATTCACAGGCACTGTGACATTGGCGTACATACCAACAGAGCGCATTGTGGGCTTGTCAAAGTTGGCACGACTCGTTGACGCTTACGCATTGCGCTTACAAGTGCAAGAGCGCATGACGAAACAGATTGCTGATGCAATGTTGGAGCACATCAATCCACTTGGCTGTGGCGTTGTTGTGCGTGGCAACCATTCGTGCATGTGCAATAGAGGCATCAAGAAGCGTGGAGAAATGGTTACAAGTTCGCTCCATGGCGTCATGCGCACAAATCCAGAGGCACGGGCAGAGTTCCTAGCACTCGCAGGCTATTAGCCCGTAATAGCAAGGGCGTTGCATGTACTTGCCAAACCCCGGGGCATGCCATTACACTTGTTGATAGTGCCACCCAATGGGGGTTGCCAATAACGAAGGAGACAGCAGTGTCAACACAAGTACAAGAAGTAGCAGTGCCAAGTTGCCGAGAGGACATGCAGTGGATTGACAGCCAACTGCCATTGTTGCAAGGCGTGAGGCAAGAACAGATGGAAGTGCAGTTGCGCAGGACAGTGGCAGACCTTGACGGGACGAACCGTGCAGTGATCAGTTACGCAGTAACAGTTAGCAAACTTGCCAATTACATCATCCAAGATGTGCAGAACAACAGGTCAATCATGCAGACAATTACATCTGCCGAGGAACAGTTGTCACAACAAGTACAGAAGCGATTCCACTTGTTGCGCACACTGGAAGTCCTGTTGGAGATTGCAATGCCAAGTCACATCGCAGGCGAGCAGGCGGCAATAGATGCAATGGTGCGCCTCACAAGCAACAGTGCCGCCCGTTGTAAATAACAACAACTAGCAGTACACACTCGCAACCCCTGCCGCAAGGTGGGGGTTGTTGTGTGAGTAAGGTTCATCACGTGGCACAACCCCCGAAAGCATGTCTCACATGCAACACATTGACGCACGATGGCAGTAGGTGCATGGCATGCAATGCACGACACCAGACAGCACGCACAGCACGCAAACACAGACCCCACTACAACGCCGAGTACCGCAAGCGTGCCAAAGTAGTACGGGACACTGCCGTGACCTGTTGGATATGCAAAGAGCCTGCCAAACCTAACGACCCGTGGACAGCAGACCACATCATGCCAAGCGACCCCAACAGCCCACTGGCGGCAGCCCACAGGTCTTGCAACAGTCGTAGAGGCAACAAGCCTGCCAACTAAGGGGATGACGGTCATGCCACGTGGTATGGCAGTCATGCACGGATATGACAACACATGGCAAGCAACGACAATCATCTTGCCAAATTGACAATCGTCCGTGCTAATGACAACCGTTTGGCACACATGACAACCATCCACTGCAAACGACCGTCATCTTGCCCAACTGGCAACCATGCCGCCAACATGACCAAGATGATTACTATGATTTGGCATGATTATTACCCCAGCCATGCCCAGCCATGGCAATCATGCCCAGCCATGCCCAGCCACATGATTACAGCAGCAATCATGTCCAGCCATGACCAGCCATGCCAAATCATGTGCAGCCATGACCAGCCATGACCGACCATCGCTCATCCGATTTCTTGGCACACCAACGGCTAGACCCCC
>Ga0209107_10000401_pt1 | contig 25738 bp, 18 predicted proteins | sample LakErihyJuly2011_2_FD_187460 | JGI IMG/M metagenome (GOLD analysis project Ga0209107, IMG submission 187460) | Freshwater microbial communities from dead zone in Lake Erie, Canada - CCB hypolimnion July 2011 (SPAdes) (version 2) | ecosystem: Environmental > Aquatic > Freshwater > Lentic >...
GGCTTTGTACGTTCCAGCAGCGCACGTCGTGCAGGAACCTCCGTTTGGTCCGGTGTACCCTGGGTTGCAAGTGCAAGCACTGAGAGCCGAACTCGTGATAGGCGAGTTAGAATTGCTAGGACACGTCACACATGTCGACGCAGCCATCGCACCTGTCGAAGTGGAGTATTTTCCTACTCCACACGATGTGCAAGTCGCAGCGCCGGTCGTGTCTTTGTACGTGCCAGCTCCGCACGCCGTGCAGGAACCTCCGTTTGGTCCGGTGTACCCTGGGTTGCAAGTGCAAGCTGTAACGACAGTGCTTGCGACAGGCGAGTTGGAATTGCCAGGACATGCCAGACAAGTCGCCACAGCAGTCGCAGCCGTCACAGCCGAGTATGTCCCCCCCCCGCAGTCGGTGCACGTAGCACTGCCGGTCGTGCCTTTGTACTTCCCGAATACACACGCTGAGCACGAACCGTCTGGACCCGTGTAGCCTGGAGTACACTGAGCCTGAATAACACAAACTCCACCGACATCTCCGTACCCCGTACCGCAGCTGCAGGTGTAGTAACTCTCCCAGTTGGGTTGCAAGACCGCAACTCCACACGGTGCATACATAAACATTACTTCGGCCGCCGAGAGCGCTCTTTCATAAACTCGAAGGTCGTCAAGCTTGGCTGTTTGAAACATCGTGTCAGGCCAACTGAATTTCAAATAATTGGCATATATTGATATAGGTGATTTGTACCCCATGTAGTACGAATCAGTGTACCCTGCATACGTAGTCGACGATATTGGGGCCGGCATTGTTATGATGTTTCCATTCAAATAGAACTGATACTGTGGGTATATACGAACAGCTGCGAAATGAAGCCACTTGTTGTGATTGGCTACATTGTTGAAAAAGCCAGCTATTATAGTAAATTCCACCTGGTTTTCAATACCATTGACAACAATTTTGCCTGCAGGACGCACTTTGAATCCCAAATCGTGACTTTGTTTCCACAGGGAAAGGCCCCAATCATAATTATAACTGTCTGGTTCCAGGGAACCAATCCAAAAAAAATTTTTGGATTGTGTTCCAACCGATCCGAATTTCATCCAAAAGGATACAGTAAACGTCTGAGAAGCTGTGTAAAGTTCACCAGGTTTTGCGTTCGACTGCGCAACCTGCATCGGGCTCGCTCCAGAAAAAAGTGATAGTGACCCTTTTGCTGCATCGGAATTTGTAATACAGCATGGATTATTAGAATCTCCAGGTGTTACGAGTAAACCGGTATTACATCCAGTGGTCGCACACTGTCCCCATGCTCCAGAGTTGAGATTTATACCGGGGGTTTCAAATTTATACCAGATTCTCAGTAAAGGGTCGTTATACGAACAAGAAGTATGCGCCGTATTCGCGACCTTCCCGACCGGACAATGTACCGCCGCCACGCGCGAAATGCACACCAAGAGCAAAACCACGCGCAAGAGCATGGGTGACAACAAACCGACGTTCATGTACACATGACGCAAATATTTCATGCTCCTCATGTAAAACACGGAAGCATCGTATATACCCTTAACAAACCAATTCAAAAACATGCGAGTGTCAGCAAAAGGAAAATCATATTCTGCTTGTGCTACGACTGTGGTCAAGTACACATGTTGTCTGTTGTCGTGACAGACGTACTATACGTCATGCCATCAGACGAGGACATCCGCATCGACAACGAGAATCTCGACGCTCTCTCTCGTTCCGTCACAGACGTCGTCGACACCCAGATTATGTGCTTTGGTCTCATATACCTCCTCCTTGGCTGTATTTTTGCGTACATGGACTGCAGGCGCGTCAAGCGGTGGCAGCCTCGCATCGCAGCGTAAAACCGACACCATAAAAATCCGTTTGTGATTTTACTATTAACGAGAGCAACAGCATTCGGCATGACCATGTCAGTCTTCGACGTGCCGATGCACAACAAGAGCCTGTGTCTGCGGGACCCGACGCTGCTCCGCGAGCCTCTGACACACACCGCAAAGGACACCGCGCACAAAGACAACACACGCATCGACGCCAGCCTCTGTCCGTCGCACGTGCCCATCTTCTTTGCGCTTCTCATCACTGCCGTTTACTACACACAACAGACGCAGCGATACCCCGCCTCGTTCGCCAGCACAATGCACTTCTACACGATGACCGTGCTGCCTCTGCTCATATTCAGCCGCGCGTCGACGTCGTGCCATCGCACATGGCACCTTCTCGCCGCCCACGTCACCGCGATGCTCTTTGCGTACGAGCGCGTGGGTGACGGGGTGTCCATTACGCTGTACATGACGGTCGTCGCGCTCGCGGTGACCGCGCTTCTCTCGCACCACCGAGTGCACCAGACCACGTACCTACTTCTGGGCGCATGCCTTGTGCTCAACTCGTTCATTGCCGCTGCGGCCTATTTCGTGCACGCCGACGAAATCTGCTGCTTGTACTACAACCTCAGCTACATCTTTTTTTTTCTCTTCGTGTTGTTTATTTAGTAAATACGACCAAATTTCAGTTCCGAACCAATGATTCAAGTGATGACGCCATACGGCTTCCGAGTTTTCGTCACGCGCCACGCCTTCGAGCGCGCACAGCGCCGGGCCGCCCTCGCCGGCGTGCTCACTCTCCTCCTGCCGCTGGCGGTCATCTTCGCCTCCGGCCTCCTCGCTAGCAGTCGCACGTGGGCGCGTCCTCCCGGCTGACTATGGTTTCATGACTTCACAAGAGCCAGCACGTCCGCCAGGTCCTCAAACACGCGCTCGTCGCGCACGCGGTTCGTCTGCTTCAGCTTGAGCAGGATCATGCGCATGTAGTCTCGGACCTGCACCGCGGCGTGCGCCTTGATAATCTCGCGTGGATGCTGCGTTGCTTGTTTCTTGTCAAACCCGATTTCTGTCAGCACGCACAGAAGCTCCGGTGAGATCAGGTCCTTGGCCATGCGCACGCCACACTTGAGCACGCACACGTCCCAAATAAACCGCTTACCACGCGCAAATAAACGCTACGGGCCGTGCTCGCCCGTCCCTCTCAGCGCGCATGACTCACAGCGATAGCACCGCCCGTCCTTTTCGTACGAGTTGCTCAGGCACCGCCGCTCGCAGCCGGTCGCCTGCGTGTCGATGTACGTCGCACCACTGCACTCCGCGTAGTTTTCTGTTTTGAACATGTTGCCCGTGCAGTCCAGACACCGCTTGCAGCAGTCCGGCGACCAGATGCTCGACGACTTCTGCGCGCACGACTCGTCGACCCACCACCCGGGCGGACAGTAGTTCTGCTGCACGGGCTCAAAGTCCTGCATCTCCAACGCTGTCTTGCAGTTCTCGCTGATAAAGGCATTTGCGTTGTCTTCTTCTCGCGTGCAGTTGGCGGCCAAAGTCGGCGAAATCAGCTGCGAGCAGCACGTCTGCACCGTCGGGATCGACCGCTCCTCGCTGCCGAACGGCCGCGTCTGGTCCTTGTCCCACGTCCGGAACGTCGCCTTGTTCCCGCACTGCTTCACCAGCACGGCCTGCGTGGCGCCGAGCAGCACATTCTTGCACGGCTTGCACGGCGCCTGCTTGTACCAGTAGAAGTACGCGCTCGCATTCACCTCACTGACAAAGCCCGGCGCACGGCCCTGTCGGGTCTCGTCCCACATGCACGAAAACCTCTCCGGACTCATGTAGTGACCGTCGAGTGCACACCTCCGCGCGCACTGGTCGCACGTCCCCGCACTCGACAGAATATTTGCGTTCGAGAAGTATTCCTCCTCCTCGTTCCGTAGCGCTGTGTGGTACGTCGGCCAGCAGTTCAGCGTATACCGCCCGCCGCTGCACGCTGTGCACTTCTCGACGTTGCCTTCACGCACCGCGTGTATCTGCACCGTGCTGCTGCGGTTGTCAAGACAGGTTGCGTCGAAAACACCCCCGTCCGTCGGTGCCCAGCTGCCAGCTGCGCAGACTCTGCTGATTGCGGCGTACCCCTGCGTCGTCATGCTATTCGTGCTGTACAGGTAGTAGCTGCTGCTGTTTCCGATTTGCAGCAGCGCCTGTTGCTCGCGTTTCATTTCGTGGTGACCACACCACCGCCGGTACGACAACGCTGTCTTCAGCGACACCGACGTCTCCCTGCTGTCACATGCCAGTTCCTTCACGGCCGACGACCAACCTGTGTTCGACTGCACGTGGCGGTAGTACTTGCGTCTCATCTCTCTCGCCTGGCCTTGGATGACCGAGACTTCGTCCACCCCCGCGATTGACCCGTCCTTCGCCAGCCGCACCGACGCCAGCATCAGACACCCGTTCTCATTTTGCACGTTGAAGTAATTCAGTATCTCGCATTCGGTGCAATTCAAGTGCACGCCACCAGAACGGCGCATAGGTACGGTAGCAGGACATGCAACACACGTGCTTTTTTTACTCCACAGTCTAGTCGTATGAAACGGAAGACACTCCTCGCAAGAAAAGTCGCTGACTTTCTCGTACGCTTTGCATTGCCGGCATTCTACGACCTGCATTTCCTTCTTGTTCTTTGTGGAAACCACACCCCACGCGCCTTCCCTGCTCGCCTCTTCACATAACTTGCACGAATACAACGGCCTCAACTCGATCTTCAGCTCTCCTCCCTCCGCGATGGGAATCGTCGCACCGCTCTCAATCGGCGAAGTGCGCGTTCTGGCGACCATTTCGGCTGGGAATGTTATCACGTATGATCCACCACCATAGCTGTTCATTCCCCTCGCATATTCAGAGTCGGTCATTTGTGCGAGGCTCACAAATCCATCGGTTGAACCAGTCTCTTTTACTCGTTTACCCCACGCACAGGACAATGCAGCGATCGAGTGCACGTTTTCCCAGCACGGAGGGGTGATGAAATTGTGGCATATTTCCTGTGAGCACTTCGACTCGTATTGCTTGGCCTCGAAGTACTTCCATCTATCGTTTACTCTGCAAACCCATTCATATTTTTTGGTCTTCAATCTGTTGTAATTTACTTTACTTTTAGGTGGCGTTGCCCCAACAGTGTTGATTACAAGAGTAGTAGATTCATATTCCAGAGGATGACCATACCACTCCGTTTCATACTCAAATGGCAATTTCTTGAATTCGTATGTATGCTTCGTGTATCTCGGTGCTGTTGTCCAAGCTGATCTAGTTCTCGCATCGCGAGTCGCATCTGAGGTTTTAGCAGTACTGCTGTATGATACAATTTCACACCGACCGGCATTTGATGGATTTCCAGTTGACCCTCGAAAGAACACATAAGCAGGTTTCACTGAGACAATATCCAGTCTTTTTTGTTGTAAACAATACGTTTTGTATACATTTATACTTTCTTCTTGAATAGAACACACGAGAAGTGCTGCATTGAAATTCACTACACCATCCACGGGCGCACTCATCTCGAAACTTAAATGTGTTGTTTTGATGGAGCATTCTTCTACCTGTTTATCGAAATTCCACTTATTCACATTTTTTTTGCATTCTCCGACGCTCATGACTATGTTATCTGGAATTTTTTTCCAGCCTGCACGGGCTCGCCCATCCGTGTAGTATAGCCCATCAGTATACCTCACGGAAACTGGAGCGGCGATACCTTCACCACTCGGCAGATTTGTCAAATATATTTGCGGATACTCTTCGCGATATTTTCCATTTCCTTTCCAAAAGTTTTGTTCAATGATTCTTTGATACCAAAGGTCGTAAGTTTCTCGTACAGTTTGTCCAAATTGCCAGGTGTTGAAAGAAAAACTCATTTTAATGTCGAAATATGGCATGGACATACAACGATCGGGACATATCCATTGGAATTCTTCCTTATCCGTTGGCTCATCCAGATCCTTAAACTCGACACTCTGAGTTTTCATAGCCTCTGGCCAGTTGTCACAATCCCAGTACGGAGATGTCGCACCGAAATAATTGATTTGTCCCGGAACAAAAGCACACGAGACCGGCACCAGCGTCCTCATCACCGTGCATGCCACCAACAAACCTGCGACACGGCACATTCATGCCCGTGAATGTGCGTATATATCACAACGCGCACACCCTCACTTCGCCACTTTGAGCGCACCCGCCTCATTCTCAAACACGATCTTCACCGTCTCGAAAAACACAACGAGGCACGTCAGCGACAGCAGCCGCACGGCGCCATACGTCATCATCAACATGGCGTTGAACTCATACAACACCAGATTCATCAGCACGAGCACCGCCAGCTGAAAACCGGTAGCCTGCGAATGATTCATCGACGTCAGCACGAGCGCCATCACGGCAACGCAGACGACACAGACGAGGTCCACGTCCCACGACATGAGATACGCAAAGACGAGACTGCTGACCTTGTACAGCGCGTACGACTGCGTCTCGCGCAGCGACGGCTCCACCACAATGCACACCTCGAGGACACAGAGAATCAGCAGCAGCAGGCCAATGTGCGACAGGGCGACGGAGCTGTTGTCGTGCACCAGGTCCAGCATCCAGTTTACGTTGGCCATGTACACGGCGTCGAGCACGACACCCAGGCCGGCCACGCGGCTCTCCACCCACAGGCGCAGCCGCGCGGTGCAGATGAGCACGACAAACGCGACGAACGGAACGGGCATCCCGCCGTCACCGGACTCCAACAGCCGGCTAATCCCGTCCGAGAACATGTACAGCACCACGGACACGAGTCTCGACAGGATGCCGCTGTCGTGCAGCAGCACGGACGTGAAAATCAGCAGGCTCACCATCACCGCGAGTTTGTATACAATCGCACTCGTCGGCACGTTCACGGACTGCACCGTCGTGAAATTCACGAAGCTCATCAGCACCCTTGTCAGCAACCCGAGCAGCACCAGCAGCGTCCGGTCCAGCACCCCGACATACAGCCGCTCGCGCCGCGCACGTGCATCAGACGCCACAGACACGCTCACTTGGCGCACCATGTACACCAAGACCAACACAAACAAAGACACGAGCAGCACCTCGTCGCGCTCCAGAAACTTGACGCTCATCGCAAAGACTTCCTCCACGATCAACGTGGTCGCAGCAGACTCGAGACGGTCGTTCACCACGGACATGCCCGAGTGCGCACATCGGTATATAGCATTATGCCGCAATCATGCAATGTCAATTTACAAACACACTCGTCTTCGTATATAAACACGTAACTGTCTGCGCATGCAGCGAGGAATGCCGGAGCAGTGCATGCACAACCTGGCAGACGGCTGGCTGTCGACCATGCAGATCTTTTTCGGAACCGTGCCTCTCGACACGACTCGCGCGGCAAAGATAGGCCTCAAGAATACACTCGACGAGATATCGACCAGCGAAGAAGCCCTGAACCTCGAGACAAACGACATCGTTCGGCGGATCCGCATCATACAGAGCACAGGAAAGACACAACCGGAACGCGTGAGACCGTTGCTCGTACAGAGCAAGAAGATCAGAGGCAAGCTCGCAGTGCTCGCAAAGAAAAAATACGCACTCGAGCAGCACATGGAGACCCTCGTCAACAGCGAGCTGAACCAACACGTGCTCACTTCAATGCAGAAGACATCGCATGCCCTGAAGGGCATGGGCCTCGACAAGAGTCTCGAGTCCGTCGATCGCGTCATGATGGACCTCGAGGAGAACCACAACGACCTGAGGGACATGCAGAACACCCTCGGTGCAACATTCGAGCAGTCGGACGACATGGACCTCGACCTCGAACTCGCCCTCCTCCTCGACGACGAAGCACCGCGGCGCAAAGCACCAGTGCACATGCACTCCCCCGTCAGCGTCAACAGCATCAACTCACCCGCAGCGCCCCCTGTGGCGGTGCAGCACGCAGAAGTCGACGACACGCCCGCGGTCGACGACACGCCCGCGGTCGACGACACGCCCACGAAACTCGAGCTGACGGAACTGACATGACATGCATGCTTCCCATATATAAGACCCACCGGACACGTGCATGCTGTGCACACACTTCTTGATGACCGAATTCACGGACGTGAAATATGCACACCCAGAGCCTCCAAAACTACCACACACGCACGCGTACGACACGCACACACACAACACGCACACATACACGGACAACACACGCGTTGCGGTCGTAGAATTGCCCACAACACAGCACGAGTCGTCACTTCTGCGCAGATGCACACGACACATGCGCAAGCTGAATCTGCAGACTATGTTCTACAACGTGTGATCATATATCATATAATCACATAATCACATAATCACATTTAAAATGTAGACCGCCATTCTATTGTGAAATAAATTTGATATATACGACAGAGTCCACGAACTCATGTATCGTCACCATTATGTGGAAGAATTACGGAGACATTACACAACCCCGAATACGAAATATCGGGAAAGATTCACTGAGACTGGCCCTCCCGAAATTCACAAGCATGCTTTGGTATTTCCGTTGACACTATCGGAACGTCGAGATATAAAGGAAATAGCTTCGAGAAGAATTGAAAACGTTCCCGAACAATTCACCGGTAGACTCAATCCACGGATCAACATTGAAACACATCCTTTACTCGTAATGCCAGAAATCGAATTGTTATTGCTTTCAATGCTAGCATGCAGTCTACCACCAAACAAAGATATTGCACATGTGCAGGTAATCCTTCGTGAGTACTGGAGTGCGATGTTCACAATATTTCAGACATGCGTAGACGAAATTAAACAAAGCACATGCCCTGAAATATCAACGTACAGAAAACACTATAAAGACAACAACAGGTATCTGTACCTGATTCCGACTGTAGATGTCAATTATCCAAAATCGCGGTTCTATGCATATCCACATCTGTGGACGGTTTTCGCAACAATTTTCGGCCTGAACTATCAGAAGCAACCAAGTTTTTATTACACTACCGACACTCCTCAAATTCCCCCAGACGTACACACTTCTCGTTCCAAATCACCGTCTCCTACACATTCACCCAGACGAGAACCGTCACATCCACATCCATCGGAAAGAATAAGAAAAAATCCCGATATACCTCCAGATGAACCACCACGTGCACCCACACCTGCAAGATCACCTGATGCCTCAACTTTAATTCCAGAACGCCTCGAAGCACGTTCTGTACCGCCAAATGAAAATGAACGTGAAATGTACGACATGTTAATCATGGCGGCACAAGCAGACGACGACGAGTACGACGAAAGAATGCGAATGGAGCTAAATCATGCTGTACAACAAACACTAACTGTGAGTCGAAATGATGGAGAATCTGAACCACAACAACAATATAGACGAACTAAATTGACTGAAGCTCTAGACGCATATACACAAGAATTGGAAAATCTACGCGACGTTAAACTGCCAATAAAAAGAGCGGAGGCAGTGGACGCTGCCGTAGCAGTAGATAGATTCTTCAACGCTATAGGTCACTATGTTCCACCACCAGTGGAGGCAGCTGTAATTGCACAGCGAAAGACCGCCATCGAGCAGGCAGTAGCAGTAATTAACGAAGAGAATGCTGCAGCGACATTAACAGGGCCTCCTCCAGATGAAAATAGCATAATTACCACCCAGAGACTCATTCACAACATGTTGAACGCTCATTTCCGAAGACGGTATGGGATATTAAAAAGCGTACAACGACTTGATGTCGACGACACACGACAATTTAATTTTGCTGGATTGATTTTACCGCAAAACGTATCACTTACATTGGCAACGTATTGTGTGAGGAATAATGTACCGATTCGGTGTTTCAGTCCTGCACCTACGGCAAGGGCTACCTTCGTTCCTTACAGTCAACGACAACTCCAAACGATTGAGCTGGATGCAGAGGTTGACTTTTCGCTTTCGGGGTTTACGACTGCTCCAACTGTACATTTGCAAAACAGTCATATTGATGCGCATTTGGATTACCGACCGGCTCGAGCAGTTGCACATATTGAAAACGGTACACTTACACGAATTGAAGTAACTGACGCAGGGTCCAATTGCAGTACCACCCCTACGATAATAATTTCGAACGAATTCAAACTAAATACAGACGCAGAGAAAGCAATACACGAAAAAATCAAAAACGTTCTTCTGACGAGCATTTGTGAATTTTTCTGGACTGAAATGTACAGAGAGCGTGATTTTAACCCCCCCCTCACCCGAAATGGATGTCTAAATGAGACACAGATGGCTCACTACGACAGCAAGATATCTGATGCATTTCAAGTAGGATTTTTCCCCTATCAATTGATCTTACGTTGGTACAGTACATACTTGGAGAGTTTGTGTCTTTATCATATAAGAGAATCCGCAGATTCACTTCCGGGTCTCGATCCTCAACAGAGATGCATAATATGCAACGACCTCACTATCGCAGATTTGAAACCAGTCCCCGAAGGAACTATTGCCAGAAGTCCATGGCAGCAGAAAGCAGAAATAATAAGACTTTCAGAAAAGGGAATCACAGCTGCACAAGAAGCAGTGAAAAAGGCGCAAGATGTCGTCGCAAGAGGTGGCACGTTTTCCGACTCCGAGGAAGACGTCGCAAATTCAAATCGAAGACTCCAGTCGCGTCTTGCAATTCTCGCTAGACACAAGACAGAGCTGGAGCTGTTGACACCTCCACAGGAAATTATTGATCCCGCGCTACAATCAACATTTCACAGAAAATTGTGCACGTACAATTGCGGTTGTCGCAACAAACCATACATGCATCCGATGTGTCTGTTCAACAAATTGGAAACGAATGCAGCCAATAGCAACAATATTCTTCGAACTTGGAGGCGACCAATGTCATCCAGTGTCAAATGTCTTACTTCGGGTCACGGAGCATGTGACATGAGATTTATGTACAAGGATTGTTTGCATTGTGACGGAGAACATGAGTCTCATGTCGATATGGAACACATCAAACTATATTTTCCTCCAGTCAGGTTATTCGAGGTAACAATGGAGACAGATGAGCAGACTACTACACGCATAAGAGAAAGGACACTACATGAAGCTGTAGGCGATGTGGTAGAACATCATCCACCGCCACAAGCACCACCAGCAGGGAATGATGTAGACGGAAATGCAAGACATCCCCCCAGTGATGTATTTCGTTTCGGACTTTCCACGCACATTGAAGACATGCCAGAGACACACACATGTGACACGATCTCGTCTCTCTTGCACGAGACACCCGCCACAGACACAGACGAACTGCTTTTTCCGCTCATGTAGCGCGTTGCGAATAAATTATGCAATAAACAAAAAGATCATTCGAAACAATAATAGCCAATTTCTTATTTATGTCTTCATATCATATCTCATGTCTGCAGACGCATTGATAATAAAGGGGGGTGCTGCAATAACACCCTACCAGTTATACATGCGATCAGCACAATACAAAAAAAAATGGACGGGGGGAGACGGAAAGACAAGGAAAGCTGCGATTATTGCGGAAAACAAAGGAGATAACCGAAATTATTGGCAACAGTATATCACAGAAACTGAAATGAAGGGGCACCCATTTAAAGCTGCGGACGGTACGATATACACGGATTGTTGGGCCTATCATAAATCCCTGGTCGCGCCACAAAAAGCTCTGAAAGAAAGAATTAAAGCCGAGGCGAACGCGAGGGCCGCGCGGATCGCAAGTATTGCGTCGTCTAGTCCACACAGAGCGTCTACGCCACGATCAAGGAGCGCTTCTGAGGGGATAATTTCGCCCTCAGGTAGACATTCGTCGGCTCCTCGGCATGGCAAGACGGTGCCCGGTGGTTTGGCGCGCTTTGCGACGATTAGGACGCCTGGGCCCACAGGTCTCACTGAGTCCGAATCCGAATCCGAATCCGAATCCGAATCCGACGAAAGCGTCAAAGGAGCCGGCGGCGGCGGCGGCGACGATGATGTTGACGAGGGTCATGCAGATGTTCACGAGGGTCATGCAGATGTTGACGACGATGATGTTGACGAGGATGACGCCGATGATGTTGGCGACGATGATGTTGACGAGGGTCATGCAGATGTTCACGAGGGTCATGCAGATGTTGACGACGATGATGTTGACGAGGATGACGCCGATGATGTTGACGCCGATGATGTTGACGAGGATGATGACGAGCCTGACGTTGGCGGCGATCCATATCAGCAAGTAGACGACGAGAGTTTGAACCCGGCCGATAAAGACTGGGATATTGAACAGGAACACTATGACAACATCCGGGACGCTAATTTAAGCGTGTCGATTATGACAGGCAGAACCGGTTGCGCCTTACTTGCGTCAATTGTGGGATGCTACTTGGCAAGCGTACATCCATCAGAGACACATCTCATGGACAACGCGTATGCAAATATTGATGTAGAAAATCCAAATTTAAAATGTCCATTTCTGCATAACCACACAACGGTCCTGATATACGACAAGGAAACCTCGGTCATTTTATGCACGTTACATCCAATAAACAACAAAGAAGCGGACGGTAAGATTCGCTCATACGAATCATTTCGAGACACCATAACACAACATCGCCCGAAATTCAAATACAAACTTGAATGGATCCAGCGACCTGACAATGGAAATTGGGTTCTTACGGGACTCAATATCAAAACCAAACAAACGGAATTAATTGACAATTCAAACACAACTTCCTTTATTGAGCCTCCCTACAGTTGCGACTTCGACACAACCGTGTGTAGAAATGCCCGTAATGCTTCTGCATTTTTCTTACGTGACAATGCAACATGGCCGGTTGTTGTCGGCGGAAGTGGATATTACACGGCACAAGTAGAAGATATAGTCGACGACGTATATTACAATATAGACCACATAAAAAAAAAACAATACAAATGCTTCCGTACGTCATCCAACTGGGTGGTTGCAGAATATGACAACATCGGTGCATATACAGAGCTGTTCACTTCGGTATCGCAATCCACTGGAGTCGAGAGCCACCCGAGAAACGTACAGCTGTGGAATACGCACTCGATAAACGTATGCGTATACAGGTCATACATGTACAGCAAAGAGAATACCTTTTACTGGAGGTCGTGTCCACATTTTACAATTGAACCCGTGCGCATCGGGACTGACGTTACGATGTTGCATGGCATACATGACAAAGCAAACGGTCTAAAATATGTCTACACCATACGAAGGAAAAAAAAAATGATATATTGCGTGGTCGAGAATCCAACATATGACGGACATCCAGATATCAATTCCTACACACCTGTCAAACCGGAATTTTTCCCTGACATACTATTCGCAAATACCATGCAACTAATTGAATGCAAACAGGAACTTGTCATTTATTCAATACCAGACAAAAAAATCACCGCGAGACTGCAGTGGTCGGCTGTCGACTCAGCGTTCAAATATGACACAGCACAATTAAAATTTGAAAAAAAACAGTGGGAGTTCAAGAACACGGGTTCATCTTCGTCCTTGTGTGTTTCCTTGCACCGACAGTTGCCAGTCGTTGGGATAGGATTTTTCTTGCGTCCTCTAGATCAATACACACCGTCCCACTACTGTACGCATTCCCGCAATATCGACGCATTCACTATCGGTCAACATCAATTTGCCAACGTAAACAAAATTCATGTGAACCATGTTTATTCTTGGGGGAGTGACAGATCAATGATGAAGAAGATGGTCTCAGACACCAAATATCGATGGTTTTCAAATTACAAAAAGGGTGACATAAATATAAATTCGCGCGAATTCAACATGCTTGCATTAGACTACGTCCACCCAATCTATTCGGAATTTGAAACTCACGGAATTTCACAAGAAAGTCTAAAAAAATCAGTGAAACTCAAATTCCGCGACATACAGAAGCAAAACGACGATGTCCAAAATATTGAACGTGGAATTGCAGAAAATAAAAGGAAGAGTGGTGAAGAACACAAACAGAGACAAATTGATATCGATAAATTGAAAGCAATGTTGAAGGATGCAATTCAATCGAAGAGTGATACAGGAAAAGTAGATGCATTACAAGATCGAGTTACTACCGCTGAAGCAGGTTTATTACTACACGATCGCCAAACTCAAGATTATATTATGCAAATGCAACAAATGTTGTGTGATCTACAAGAGCAAGTGGCACGACAAAATATCGAAATTCGTTCAATTATAACAGAAGATATAAACCAACGCATTGCAAATCTGTCTGGAATATTCCAGCAAATCGATACAACCCCACGACCATCGATTGATGTCGCGGGTATGGATGCCGAGTTGCTCGATTTACTCGCACGGTTGCGAGAAACTACAAATAGAGCACATCAAAACGTGGAGACAATCAACGGCATTGAGGCGAACATGCAGCAAATTTATACAAACATGCAAAACATATTGCGAACTACACAAGAAGACGAGCAGACATACCGTACAGATCAGCGATTGTCTGTGACTGCAATGCACGAGTTGAGATCCCAAATGGAAACCGCCTGTCGGCAATTCGCCGAAGATTCACGTCAATTGAATAGTGACGCCAGACGACGACTTGAACGTATTCAAAGCAGAGCAGGCACAGAAGCAGAACGAGATCAACGGGCCGAAGAAGCAGATCGGAACCTTATCACCAGAGAAGAAAGAGCACGAGAGCGAGAAAGGTTAGAAGTAGAAAGGATAACAGAACACCGACGCCAAATGGAAGCATTGGAGGGTGAACGTGCGGCAGGGGACAATACATTCAATGCAGCGTTAGCTCAACTGACATTACAATTGGATACAGCAATGGCACGACTCGGTGAACTAGAAGCTGCAAACCGCACAGCAGGTAGAGCGGCTGGAGCCGCTAATGTAGAGTTCCGGCAATTAGTCGGCGATTTGGAAAGACGCATTCAAACATTAACAAGCGATCATGTGACACTCAACGCACAAACGACTGCGCGGATTGACGCACTCAATGTACAACCCAATGACATACAACAAATTCGTGAACAATTGGGTCAAGGAATAACAGAACGAAATCTGATTATAGAATCATTCAATAGTTTACAGCAGCAATTTCAGCAATTACATGGAATACCTCTGGAGCTACAAGAACAAATACAGCAAATATGCAGATTACTGGAACTGGGCCCTGGTAATCAAAATGCGATTGACCAACTCAGAGAGAACATCCGCGAAATTAGGGAACATATGCAAAGACTCCATCAAGAAAGTACACTGACACATGAACAACTTCGGCAAATAGAAAGCATCCAAGACTTGGCAGGTACATTGAGAACCCGAAACGAGGAAACCGCCACACTGGCGTCGCAATTACAAGTCGCAGCAAGAAATGGCGCTGTGGAGACATCAGACATTCGATTACAAGTGGACGGCCTTTTGCTAGGTGCACAGACCTCACGTGAACTGCAAAGTACTTTCGATCAACAACTACAAGACCTAACAATATCACAGGGTCGTATGAGAGAAGAGTTATCATCATTGCCACGGGCATCAGTCCAAGCAGATCCACCGCCGCGTTCGGAAGATCGACCGCTGACGGCCGCTGAAAAACGCGAAGTTGAACAGCTTCGCAGTGCAATGCTGACTATGCAGAACTCTGTACAGACCTTAACGAACACGATTTCAAGACTTCCACTACATCCAGATATGTCACTTGCGAGTGTACAGAACACATCCGTCTTTGTAAGTGATCTTGTCCATGACCCCAATATTCAACTTCAAAATTTGCATACACAACTTCGTGAATGGTTTAGACTTTATACACAGGCGGATTGGCCAGTGAGACTACAATTGAATTATGCCGACCACAGGGCTATATCAGAACAATTACGTACATTCGGCACACGAATAAGTGCAATTGAAGCTGATTTTACAGCACAAGCCACAGCTTCCATTGCTGCCGCAGACAGAGCACGACAAAACGAGCAACGTCGATTAGACGCAATGAAACAGGCCAGTGATGCACAGGAGGCATTATTTCAGCGGTGGATTCATGTCATAGCTGATATTAGCACACAATTACAGAGTACAGACAAACCACCAATCCAGAACAACTTGATGAAAAGACTACATGCGATCGCTGAAATGGTATCTGCCGATCACACTACACGTTTCCGTGATGCCTTGATTCAAGCCTTCACGGGAGACGAGGCATGGAAAATTAAAATCAATGGTATGCTTGATCTAATGATTCGCGCAGCTGATAGACGTCATGAAATAACGAGTGCAGATAATATTTCCATTCTGGAAGACTTGGAGACACAATTTAACGAAATTATGTCAGACATGATCATACTACACGACCAAGGTCCTGTTTCTATGGATGAAGATGCGGAGAGTTTAAAACGTGCTAGAGACACGGATAACCTTGTTGCCCAGGCCAAATCTTTAGTTCATGGCATATCGAGCCACATATCACATACAACTGATCTGCATGATAGTGCGGGTGCTGGGTCGGAGCATGAGAGTGCAGGTGTAGACCCGGATAGGCATTCCCGCAGACGTACAGTCACACCTACGTCAGGGTCAGCCACCTTGCTCGGCTTTTTTCATGATAGAGTTTTCGGTGCAAGAATCACAGAAAGACCGTCAGTCGACAACGGTGCGGCGGGCGGCACGTCACAGGAAACAATACGTCGACGTATCGAGATAGAGGCACGCCGACTGCATGCCCGGAATTTATTAAGAGACCATAATGCGACAAGCCCACCCGAAACCGCTGATCCAGCTTCTGCCGAAGCTACAGTCCTACGTACATTGCTTCGAGATGAACTATCGCGTAATTCAACAATAGCAGAGGCAGCATCTCAAACAGAAATGCGAGAATCAGGCCATGCGTTTACCGATTTCGCGAGAATACACGACATATCTAGTGAAAGAGTTGACGCAGAACTAACACGAATTGTACAAAAAACTGATCGGTCAAGGCTAGCTCAACTTTGGTATGATTATACACAAAATATGAGGCATGACTCCACACGGGCGGATGCGGTGATGAACCCATGGAAACAAAGATACAATAAGTGGCTTCAAAAAAACAACAATCCAGACGCGTCATCGGGATCGTCGGGCGCGTCGACCCAGTCTTGGGATCCGGAGGATATGCCGGGGGATTTGGATGAGCTTCCCCTTGAAAGGATTGCACCTATGGCAGGCAGCGTTCTGTGGTGTAAATCTAAGGATCGCACGACATCCTGGAAGAACACCGAATGGAATACAGATAAAATACACCTCAACTTCAAATACAAGAAAAGTAAGGCTATTCGAACGGCAATCCAAGAAGCAATAGATAATGATACAGATATCGTTATACGTCCTCAAGGTGAAAATTATGACGACGAAGAATGGCAACTCATTGTTCGGAGAGAACTAAAAAGGGAGAAAGATAACCAAAAAGAAAAAAAAAAATAAGCCACGTGACCAAAAACTGAATTCAATAAAACACTGAAACATTCCGCAATTGAAAAAACACATGCCCCTCGAAGACACGACACCCTACTCTTTCTCGGCCTCCCGCGCCACGGCGGAGCATCTGTCGCCGAATGAGCTCTCGTGGGTGCTCACGCTGAACGTCGACACCTGCGACCTGTCCGAGCCCGCCGCCACTTTCCTGACGACAACCCACATCTCAAAGGCGAGGAAGCTCCAGGAAAGGATGCTGAGCAACCGCGTGGCGGCACACAACTCCCGCAAGCGCAAGAAGGAAAAAGCCGAGACCCTCGAGGAGACCGTCAAGAAACTGCAAGAAATAAACAAAGAGCTGCTCGAGCAAGTGCGCACAGCGACACTCGAGAACGATATGCTCAAGGCAAATCTCCGCTGTATGGGAGTCCAGCACTAGCTCTCCAGAAAATGGACGGTCCCGTTCGCTGTTTGTATCGCCGGTGGTGTTCCACTGCCAGAATATAACTCATGGAGTTAGCCTGCTTTTCTTTGTATTTTTCACTTCGTTTTCCGGCTTCCTCGTAAATTTTGTTGTACACTTCATTGTTGAGCACATTCCATCTCCAATCAAACGCAGCGTCATACCACCTTTGTTCCTCTTCTTTGTAGGCCTTGTAATTTTGTGGCAGACACATCTGGTAGTTGTTTTTCTTAGTCGCCCTTCGAAGATTCTCGACGACTTCTGTGATCGAGGACGATTCGTTATTTTCCAATCCAAACACTTCATTCAATACTCCATATTGCACTCGGTCAATCGCTTTCTCAAAATCTCGAGCGAAATACCTAGTCAGAATCGCATTGAGGTCGGTGATGTCGATGTGTAGATTCGTATTGGCAGAAGCGTCATGAAACCACCGTAGCATGCCGTGTCTCTCGTTGTAATGCGCTTGGTACATTTCAAAGTTAATTTTACCCCTTCGCAAAAAATCTACATTGTCTCTGTACAGATTATGAAAACCGTACGCACTAACGACCCTGCATTGCTGACTCCATAGCACTGAATTCGGCGGTCTCAGTATCGCGGCATTCAGCTCCGAGGCGAGCAGACCGAATTGATAGTAGAGATTCTGCCAGAATTGAATCATATGCCGTGCCTTTTCATTTTCATGTATATACTTGCCCGACTTCACAAACGACCCGAAGTAGCCGTTCCGCTTCGTTTCGATCAACTGTTTGTTTTCGCTTAGGACACCCGGCAGCGCGCTACAAAGCAAACACGACCGAGCATGCACCTCACTGTGTAGACAAAGTGCGTCCAATGCTTCAAGTGCAGTTTCCAGATCATATTTTTTCTGAAGGTACGTCTCAAAATAAACACTATCCGGTGGCCCAACATCCAACTTCGAAATCGGGGTCCTGGACCTCGACCTTGATTTTGACTTTGAATTTTGTGTCATATTTCCATGCCACAGATGATAGTCCTGCTCGCTCTGCACTAGCAGTAATTCCCGATTCAGTACGCCGTCAAGTGGAGTTTCCTTCTTGCGCGACACTTCCTTTTTCGTAGCCCATTCTAGATGCACGTTTCGTTGACTTTTCGAATGGGTGTAAGTGTACAGATCATTCTGTTTACTCTCAAACGCGAAGAGAATAGACTGCACCTCGCGACGAGTCGCGTCGAGCAGCACTGGTATAGCCTTTGCTCTCACTGGCCATGCACGCATCTTGTCGCTCTGCACAGGTTCCTAAATATGCAGAAACGGAAATATGCAGAAACAGCAACCTCTGCATCACGCGCGCGAAATACCCAGCAGCGCGCTGTCCACGATGCGAGCCGACTTCCGTACACAGTAACACAAAAGCAAGACACCGACACAAACCACAACAATCGCGGCAATTGGCCCTGGTTCCAGGAGATCCATGTCGATGTAGCGCACATCGTAAGAATGATCCGTCTGCGTCGAGTTTATTGAATGTCAAAATTCAATTGTTGTCAACTAAATACCCAGACGTATTACTTGACCGCTCCTGTCAGTTACTCTATCCCCGGCACACAATGACGCCAACTGCGCTGTCGTCAGTTCTTCTGTACCTTGCAGGGGCGCTCTACACGTAGGACATTTTTTTTCCTCTGGTGGTGCATCCACCATAGAGGCATCACCGACCTCAATATCTCCTACGAGTATCTCACCCCCACCATTTCCTTGAAGTTGTGCAGAACACAATTGACACATGGAAGCATGACGACACGGCAGAAACACGACTTCTACATGGCGATTGTTACAGGCAACGCATTTTTGCAATCCGTCTTCATCGCTCTCGTCTTCAATCTCCTCCTCTCGCATCAACCGTATAGTTTCAGCAACAAAATTTCTCATGGCATCATCAAATATGCGTCGAATGTTCTGTGCGTCCTGTGCGCTTGATCCTGTCATGAGAAAGCCGCCCCTAAAACGCAACAGCCGTACCTCAAAATCACGACGCATCGCTGGAGTAATCAATAACACCCTTGACACAGCCGCGAGTTTTTCATCGAAGAATGCGCGCAAATGTCGCCTCATCTTGAAAAAACGAAGTGCCCGTAGTTGAGAAATCGACATAAGCCTTTCAAATTCATTGAATAATTGCGTCCTCAATTCGACGTTCATTTCTCGCAACGCCCGCACATATTCAGTATGTATTCTACCGGTCATAACAGCCAATTCAAAGTCCATGTCGTAGTTTCATAGATGTTATATAGACAGAACCCGACTTCATGCAAAACCAGGAACGTACACGTCTCCCATCACGCTAAAACTTCGTTTCGCGTCTGCTTGCATAAATATTTGACCATCTCTACTATGGCGTACTTCACCCCCTTCTAACAGTGTCAACCTCTGCTCCGATGTGAATGGTTCCGTATTCGTCACACGTGCTCGACATAAAGGACAAACCACATACGTCCAATTACGTCTCGCAGCTTCTGCCATTTTGTCATGACATTCTCGACACGAGCAGGCATGTCCACACGGCAGATATACAAGCTCTGCAACGTTTTCCATACACACAATACACATTCCCCTTGTCTCAACTGGACCTGCATCGTCAACCTTATCGTCCGTTGCATGCAGAAATTTGCCAATCGCAACATCAAATATACCTTGGATTAAATTTATGTCTGCTCGTCCACGCTCGTCTGCGGAAACCCAGGAGTCTTTTACACGAACAATTTTAGCTTGTATATCATCACGCAACTGGTCAGTCAAAATGTAACCGACTCCGAGACGCTCTATGCGCATCAATTCTCCATCCAAAATACTACTCACCTCGCGTCTCATGTGAAAAAAACTAAGCGCGATCACTTTACGAAGTGCAATCATCCTTCCTGCACGCATCAGCCTTTCAAATTCATCAAATAGCATCGCCCTGAAATCATCCTTCATTGCTCGCAGCGCCGTCAACACAACGGCGCTCGACCTCGGAGGAGCTGCCGCCGCCATGTCCTGCGCTGATGCCTGTTATATATGCAAAGTCCTAACATCACATAATCCAATTTTTTCGGCGGATATTTTTGTATGATCCATATAAACGAATAGAGCAACGTTCGCCATGTCGGTAAAACCAACACAAACAAAGGAGAAACAATTCTGGAACGAGACCGATCCGTACACGACAGTGCAAAGACGCATACTCGTCGCAATTCAAGTGCAAAACAAGGAAATGGCACAGTTTATTGACACGAATAAAATGCAGGGAATGACATACGCCCACGCAATTCGTGAATTCGCTGCCCTTCTTCTCAGCAGCAGCAACCCAGGACTACACACCAACACCCAAGTCCTCAACGACGCTCGTGCAATGATCCCAAAATTGGACTTCGTCATGAAAGAGATCGCGAACTTCCTGTGGGTCGCCAAATGTGATGAGTTTATTTATCCGGGCATTCCGCAGAATACGAGTGTCAGCGTGCTTCTTCAAACGTGCTACAAGTGTCGTCGTTGTCTGCTTGACTACATCGAATATTGCGAGCTCAGACGCAGGTACTCCAGGCCGTACTACTTCCACCCGCCGCCGGACTGCGACTGCAGTGTGGCTCTTCAGAGCTACGGCATCGCAAAGAAAGACGCCAATCACATTTGCGACAGGCTCGGGTCGCTGCTCGTGCGCCATCTCCAGTACCTCACGTACGCAGACTATGACTCGCTCGCGCTCAGCGCAGATAACTTGAAAAAACTCCAAAAGGTACACATGGATGTCGTGTACAGCTCCACTTCGGTGCACGCAAGCACCGTCGCCACAAGAATGCTCACCGCGCCCACAACGCAGAAAGCCGACGCCGCCACAGCAACAAATCTCCAGCACATGCGCACTCTTTTGAAATTAAAACAAGCACTGCCAGAATTGCGTTAATTCCATACTTACGCTACGCCATCAAAACGCATGCGCAGCTCCACTGCCACGCTCGAACACATGAAGCTCGTCGTCACCAAAATGGACGGCGACGGGGATAAACCTTCTTTAATTTTAAATAAGTTTTCAAAACACAAGCATGACGACGACGAGGATAAACCTTCTTTAAATTTGAACGAGTTTTCAAAACACAAGGATGCATTTCAATCGGTCACGAAAGTCAACTCGCGCCGAAACCCGACGCTTGCACAGTCGTCGAAAACCCTACGTGCCGCAATTACAAGGACCGCGCTCTATCCGTTTTTTGCATCCCCAGAGCACATGCCCAACAGACCAAATGATGAGCGCCGAGCGGCTATGCTGACCAGCCTCGAGGCGAAATCTGCGCAACACACACTCGATTCAATCGACATATCTAACTTTCCTCTCGATGATATACTCCAACTCGGGCCACGCGGCGCACCTCGACTCGCAGCAGTCATACAGCAATGCCCACAGCTCAGGTCCTTGACCCTCGTCGACACCGGAGTTCGACAATGGCGCGAAATCGCCCTGGCCCTCGCGTCATGCCCGGAACTTGAACGCGTAGACTTCTCATGCAATCGTATAGTCAATCCCGGATTCTCATACCCTCTGCTCTGCATTTCGTTGCAACATCACAACAAACTCTCCGACATTGACTTCAGTGAGTGCAGCCTCTCGTTTCACTCATCATTCCTGGCCACGGCCTGTTCGCGGTGCCCGGCACTCACGAAACTCAATGTTAGTGGCAATCAGTTGAACGGCGACGGCAATAATTCCCTCATCCATATTCTTCCGGCATGCCACAACTTGCAGCACCTCAACTTGTCATTCAATGGATTACAGACGAATGGCCACGCACAGGTTCTTGGCTACCGTCTTCGTTCTTGCACCGCCCTCACTCATCTCGACTTGTCCCGCAACTTCTTCAACCCAGACGATATGACCACGATCGCGCTGGATCTCGTCCAGTGCACGACGTTGAGACACCTCTCGTTGCGCGGTTGTGTCTTCTTCCGAGGACGCGGACTCTGTCCCTTTGCAGCGTCTGGTGTATTCCGACCGCTCACTTCCCTCGACCTTTCGGACTGTGACTTCAACTTCGCAGACCCCGCCGGAACCCAGACCTGGCCAACTACACCCGCAAATCTCGCCCAGCTGCACACAGACCTCTCACAGTGCACAAACCTCACTCGCCTGAATTTGGCACACAATCGCCTCGGAGACTGCTTTCTCGACGGCTTTGTCACAACGTTTCTGCCGACATGCACAGCGCTGGCGCACCTCGACCTTGAAAACACAGAGATCAGGAACATGGGAACGCGCCGCCTCGCGCGACTCCTGCCGCGCATTCCCAATCTCGTCGACCTCAATCTCTCCACAAATAACCTCAACGCAGAGACCGTCGCAGACGTGCGCCAGGCCTGGGTTCGAACGCACGCACATGCGCACGGTCTGCGCATGGACGCCTAGACTACGCGAGCATCAGCCGCATTGCATGCAGCACCTCTTCTGCGTCATTCACTTCCGCCATCCGAAGAAGAAACTGCACGTCACTAGTTGTATTATTTTGAAGACATCGGTCGGTATTTATGCCACCGGCTTCATACCCCTCATCGATCCGAGGCATGAACTTCAGTCCAAGATTCGATTGACCAAATAGAGGAATTGGTTTTCCTGGCTGTACTGTATACAGTTTACGATTGTAATATAGTTTTTTTGTTTTATCCTTTGGATCTGTTCTTTCTTCCCATTCAACATACAAGTTGATAAGTGTTTTACATTTGTTGACTATTTTTAGAAGTTCGTTATAATCACTTGTATTGTACAACCAAGACAATATGTGGTCGAGTGAATTACAAACATAACCTGCCTGTTGAAAAATTTTTGTGTTGTCTACGCTCACCATGTTTATTTTGTATGTAGCTGCATCAGGAACAGGCTTTTCGTACTGTGTCTTGTCCGTGTCTCGATTCAAATATTGTGTTTTTCCCGATGAAACTTTCAATTTTTGCCACTGAACATGGAAAGATATTAATTTCTTGCTGTCTGTAATTACTCTCTCAAGTGGTCCAAAACCCGGCTTCTTACGGATCATTGACAATAATGTATCGAGTTTTTTTTGTGTATCCATACTTCTTTTTCTGACCGAGTTTTGTATCTCCATCCTTTTTTCTTCTGGAGTGCGAGAATCATTTTCGTCGTCCATATATGGCATGTCACTATTACAGTACTCATATATACTACAACTCATGAACACACACCGTGATACGAAACCCTACGCGAATCACGCGACGCCGTGCGCCAGTATTTAGCGCCCAGCGAGCGCCGACATGGAAGGTATCCTCAAGCGCCTGTTCCCGATTATCGGCTTCTTCACCCTTGTCGACGACACAGCGCTCCTGCACGCCGTCGACTCCGACGTCGAGGCCCTCCTGCACCAGCCGTGAACGCCGAGCCTCTCATTCATAAAACGTGTAAACCGATCTCAGGGACGTGGATTTCTGGATTGGCTTCACGACGACCCACGAGAGCCGTGGGTCGCCTCTTGCGACCGCCTCTTGCCGTGTGTCGCTCTTCGGATGCGCTGGCATGTCTGTGCTCGCGCGCTGAACGATCAGACTCTGCAGTTTTTTGGCACCCAAGATATGCCTCCCACTGAACAGTGTCCGCAACATGTATGCCTGAGTGCGAGTAATCCACGGCGACGCGTTCATCAGCTCCGCGGGAAGAACATACATGCGTGCAATCGGTGTGCCTTATATACAAACACCGACCTACATCTCATTCAAAAACGCACGCATCTTGCTCAGGTTCGTTTCTGTCGACGTCGCGCTGGTGTTTAATGCTGTAGTAGTCCCTTTACAGCATTTTCCTTGTGCACACTCCATGCACGTTTCACCGCATGTGCATCCGCTCGCGCATGTACAGGAGCCAGAACTACATTTTTTGCATGAGCATCCGTCATCGCATGTGCTCATGTCCACAAAAACACACACATTTATAAAAAAACTAAAAAATCGGCAGATTCTGAAATTCTACACATATCATGCCCCTGACACGATCACAAACTACCATGCAGCTACACACACTCGCAGTATATACGTTAAACTTCACACAGACATGAATGCACAGACAAGCGCGCCAGCACAGACACTCATAAATGACGTCTGTGAGTACCTGCAAGAATACCTCCACGCCTTCGACCCGCACATGCCAATGCTCACTTTGCAGTACATTCAGAATATCCAGAACGAAGCCGCAATCGTCGCAATCGTCAGCGAAGTGCTCGGCGACGCCAGGCACCTCACAGACGACAAAGAAATACTCGCGAGCCCCGACGCGCAGAACATCGTGCAGGTGTGGCGCGCGGTAAAGCAAAGCGATCAAAATACAATCCAGCTGATAAATGACGAAATCATGAGACTCAGGCGCCAGTGTCTACTGCCACCAGGTCCCACGCCGCCACGCAGCCTGCGTCCAACAGGCCCCGAAATCGACCTCGAAAATCGACGACCGTCCTCGATCGGCGGTCCAACCCTCGCTCGAATGCGTACACTTCTCGCCGTTTTTTCGTCGACGTAAGAACACCGCTAAATATTTTCAAAAATAAAAAATAAAGGGCATATAAATCCGAAATCCTAGATTTCCAAAAAATAATCGCTCGGCTCCATGCGCTACAGGATCGAGGGCCAGTGGAACTGCGTGTGGAAGATCTGTCCCACCACGCACCCCACACAGACCACGGTCGCAAGTCCTCCCGCGCACGCCAAGTGGAAGCTTTTCACCATGGTCGAGCAAAGGTACGACCCCTTCCTCGTCTTTCCGGTCGTTCCCCGCTACACGAGCCTCTGCTACCACAAGTGTTCCTGCTGGAAGGACTTCAAGGCGTCCACCACACGCAGGACCACGTGCATCTGCCGCGCCCTGGAACAGCACCTGAACCCGAACGTCGTCAAGCTCATCGCGCACCTCGCCTTCAAACACAGCCTCGAAGACCACTTTTTTTTCTGCACCAGCGCCCCAAAGTGCATGTGCCGCCTCTGCGACTGTGGCAGGGG
>Ga0209107_10000403_pt1 | contig 25594 bp, 28 predicted proteins | sample LakErihyJuly2011_2_FD_187460 | JGI IMG/M metagenome (GOLD analysis project Ga0209107, IMG submission 187460) | Freshwater microbial communities from dead zone in Lake Erie, Canada - CCB hypolimnion July 2011 (SPAdes) (version 2) | ecosystem: Environmental > Aquatic > Freshwater > Lentic >...
TATACCCTCCGCTAAAGACATTAACCAAGAAATCGCTCTCGCTTGGGCTTCACTCACACCACTTGAAAAATATCATTGGGGAGTTTGACCGCTCTTTTAATTACCACTTTTCACGCTTCACTACTTTTCCATTTTTTAATATTCCTTCTATTTCCATATCTTTATTTAATATTACATTTTCACTTGTTTTATAATATTCATTATCTCCTAACTTTACTAGTTCAACCTCTATCAATACACTATCGTCTTCTTTTATTCCACAAGTCTTTCGTGGACGACCACGACCACGAGTAGTTGTTTCTTTTTTTGTATTAGTGCCATCATTATTAATAGCAATATCGTTTCTTGTATTTGTATTAGTATTTGTATTTGTTGTTTCAATATTTATTTTTTTTTCAGGTTTCATTTCAGATAATAATTTTTGACTTAATCTAATATTATTAGACTCAATAATATTAATGAAACGTTCTTCATTAATATTAAAATCATTTGCAAATAATTTTAATAAATCAGTTAATAGCATTTTATAAAATATAAAAAAATTTTTATAAAATGAAAATCAATTTTTTTAGCATAGTACTTATAATTTTAACTATTATAAGTGTCAATAAACTTATAAATTCCATTTTCGTTTATATATTTAGCAATAATGCTAGGATTTTGACTATTACATAAAATATCTTCGGTCTTATAAATATTATTTTTTCCGTCAATATAATATACAATTCCATTAATTTCCTGAATCCAAATTTCAACCTTTTTTAATATATTTTCTTCTTTATCACACTCATTAATTTCTCCATGGGGTCTATTTTTATCATGTGTGCCACAATAATTTGAATCGCATCTCTTTTTTCGAGTACATTGTTCTCCCGATGATTTCTTAGCAATACATCTACTATAAAAAGGAACTACTGATTTACTGCGTTTTCGTTTAATAAAATCTTGTTTATTAATTTCTAATGTTTCAAAATCATAAATAAATTTTAGCAAATCACTTTTTTCGGATGTTGGTATTTTGTCATTTGCTTTTATATATGTTTTCACTTCACTTTTAAAAGTATCTATGTAATTGGTTACTTTTGTATGAATTCTTTTTTCCATAATATATTTATATTAAATTAATGTAATTTAGATTTAAATAATTTCAATTTTATATTTAATTAAATTATTATAAAAATTGAATTATTTATTATTATTTTACAATAATAAATAATTAATAAATAATTAATAAATTGTTAAAGCTATGTCTACTTATAGTAATGAACAACAATTATCTTTTGAAAAATATTTAAATGGAGAAAACATTTTTATAACGGGCCCTGGTGGTTCAGGCAAATCCTTTTTAATTAAAAATATTGTTAAACATGCTGAAACAAATAATAAAAATATTAAAATATGTGCTTTAACTGGTTGTGCGGCAATATTATTGGAATGTAAAGCAACAACATTACATATGTTTTCAGGAATTGGAATTGCTAATAAAAAAAACGAGGAAATTATTGGAGAACTTTTCACAACTAAAAGGTATAAATTAAAGAATTGGAAAAAATTGGAAATACTTATTATTGATGAAGTTAGTATGATGTCTCTCAAAATATTATTGCTATTAGACCTTATTGCTAAGAAATTTTATAAAAAAACTGCTCCATTTGGTGGACTTCAAGTAATTTTTACAGGCGACTTTTATCAACTATCACCGGTATCTAATATTTTCTTAGAAAAAGAAGATTCTATGTTTTGTTTTGAGCATGAATTATGGAATCAATTGTTTCCAAAAGAAAATCAAATTGTTCTCAAAACAATTTTTAGACAAAAAGATGAAACATTATTAAAAATTCTAAAATACATTAGAAAAGGTCAAATTACACCATCTAGTCGTAGTGCATTAGAGTCACGTATTTTCAATACACAAGAACTAAATTTAATAAAAAAGGACAAAGTTTTAACTATTCTATCTCCAATTAAGAGAGATGTTGAACACATTAATTTAAAAGAATATTTAAAATTAGATAAATCACTTGAAGAGTGTATATACGATTTGAGTTATATTGATTTATATATTAAATATGATGAAACTAAAGATGAAAATGAAGGTGAAGATGAAAATAAAAACTTATTTGCGTTGCTATTAAAAAGTAACGAGCAGTTAAAAAAAGACTACGATTTTTTAGCAAGCAATATTTTAGCCGAAAAATGTTTAAAACTTAAAATTGGAACACATGTTATGTGTGTTGCCAATATAAATTTAGGTGGTGAATTACAAATTGCTAACGGAAGTCAAGGAATAATAGTAGGTTTTAATGATAAAAAATTGCCCTATGTCAAGTTCAATACTATTAAAGAACCAATATTAATTGATTATTATATTTGGAAGTCCGAGTTTAATAAAAGAGTAGGTTTGATACAACTTCCGCTCATTTATTCATGGGCTATAACTATTCATAAATCTCAAGGACTAACATTAGAAAACGCTATTATTGATATTGGTAGTAATATATTTGCGGATGGTCAAACATATGTTGCCTTATCTCGTGTAAAATCTCTTGATGGATTATATTTAACAAGTTTTGATTGCTCTAAAATTAAATGTAATCCATTAGTAAAAAAATTTTATGGGGATAGTTAAAAAAATATATTTACATATATTAATTTTTATTTAAAACACTCAATGTATTGTCTAAATATTTAGATTTTCTAAAATCAAGACTGAACTCTGTAAATGATACACTATTGCTTGGATTATTAAAAGGATACTTATAAATAGAACTATAATTAGTAGAATTAATATATTCTGGATTAATATTCCATTTTTTAAAAAAATAGTCAAAATTCTTATACCTCGAATTAGTCATTCGTATATATATATCATCTGATGCTTTTTGTGTATTACTACCCGATGTATTATAATCAGTTGTATCACCGTGTAAATAAGTATGATCTAATCTATTTATTATTTTAATTGGTTTATGTAATAACCGTATAATATGATCAAAGTCTTCATAATATGCCGGATAATAATTAACATCAAAAAGTCCATATTCTTTAACAATCACGAATTAAAAACATATCATAACTACCAAATTTAGTTAAATACGGTAAAAAACACGGGTTGCCATGTATAAGACCAGCATCTTTATTATTTTCATAACAATCATGTAATTCTTGTAATAATCCTGGCATAAAACTAACATCATCATTAACAATAACCCAGTATGGAGAAAATAAAAATGATTTAATTATTGTATTCCATCCATCAGCACATCCCAAATTGTATGGCATATGATATACTTTCATATTTTTAATAAAAGGATGTTTTTTGGCCACAATAATATCTAACTCATGTGCCAAACATTCAGTATTATTATTAATTATAATATAGTTTTCAATAGGATAATCTATACTTTCTAGTTGTTTTTTTATCCATTTTGTTGTAGTACATACTAATACTCCAACTACAGCAAGTGCTTTTTTTTCCACACTAATAGACAATTTGTAATCTGGTTTCTTTATATAAATTCCGTCTTTGTTGACGTCGTCATATCTCCAACCATCTAACATAATAAGTTTGTTAACCGAATGTTTAACATAACCTAATGTATTTATTGCCACAATATTTGAAACATTATGTAATACAAATAACATCTCATTTATATTTGTGTTTTCTATTTTATAAATATCATTCCCTATTTGATCATGACAAGGAAAAAAATCATAATTAGACTCTATAAACTCTATATAATTAATTACGGAATGTAAATAATTCGGTTTTATAATACGTACTAAATTTTTTTGGTTTTCTTTAGTAGTCTCGTTTTCTTTAGTAGTCTCGTTTTCTTTAGTACTCTCATTTTTTTTGGTAGTCTTGTTTTCTTTACTAGTTTGGTTGTCTTCACTTTCTTGGTTTTTATGAAATGCCACATATTTTTTATAACTAATAGTATTTAAAATACTATTAAAAGGTTTGTCAAGTCGGTCTATATTGTTTTTGACCAGTCTTATTGTATCAGAATCATTTGAAATTAATAATATTTTTTTATATATTTCAATAGCTTCTCTTATTTTACCTATTTTTGTAGCACTAATTGCCTTTTGGTAATATAAATTTGTTGTACTATAGTCAATACTATATATAAAATTTTGTGTTGTAGTAGTTTCTAGTGCATTAATTCCTAATGATGCATACATATAAGAATCTAACCACTGCATTTTTTCTGGAGTATCCCCACTTCTATAAGAAAAAAATAATGATGCAATAAAATATGGTTCAGGTGAATGTGGAGATATGCAAATAGCATGTTTTATAAGATGAATTTCTTTTGCGTCACGTTCTTTTTGTTCGTTAATACAAAATGATGCTCTGATAAGTGATTCACAAGCCAAAACATTATCTAATGTAAATTCTGCACATCTCAAATAAAAACTATATGCTGCTACAAATTGCTTTTCTAATTCATAACAATATGCCAATTCAAAGTTACGCATTGGGTCATTTGGTTCATCTATATACCTTAATAGGTTGGTTTTAATTTGTTCCATAATATATTATTTAATGCGTTCTTTTTAAGTTTTAAACTATAACAACAATTATCTTGATATCCAAAAATAATAATTACATCATTATCAATTATTTCTAATCCAATACAAAACTCTATTTTAGAACTCATAAAATTAAAACTACAAGTTATATATTTTATTGATAAATCATTATTCCATATTATAAAGCGATGAAAATAACTTGCATCCTTAAAACCATTAAAATTTTTATATTGAAAATCACACTCATGGACTATTGATAAATAACTATTGTCATCCCACTCAATTAATTGACTACCGCCTCTTAATTCATGAGGAAAGTACAATTTAATATTATTGCTATATATAACCTTCGAAGTTTTCGTATTTAAATCCACCTCAACCACTTCAACTGGATTACTCCATCTAACAAAATGAAAAGGTCTATTTTTAATAGGCATCCAATTTTTATCACAATAATTATTTATATCGGGTGACTCAATTCTAAACCTATTTATTTCACTTACTTCAGTTATTTGATTTACTTCATTTACGCTTATATCTAATTCTGAAAATTCCATTCTTCCTTGTCCATTAGTTGTTGTATCTCTACGAACACCAACTCCATAATATTTATTATTCCAATTTACTAATCTAGCATCTTCAAGACCTATAAAGTACCACAATGGTGAACTATCACATTTAGTGGTGTTAATTTTATTATAACTTTCCAGTACTAATGTTTCAGGATTTAATGTACAATAAAAATTTGTTGTTCTTAGTGCTAAATCATTATCTCTATGATAATACGAAACAGGTCCTTCATATCTACTTTGATATTTCTCTTCGCCTTCGGAGCAATGTAACGTATATTCAACATTTCTTAATATTAAATGTAATATGTTATTGTTATAACATATTGAACCATTACACAAACCACCCGTAATAGGTACATCACTTTTAATATAGAGTGGTTGAATGAGTGATTCTTTGTCTTCTAATATTGTTTTGACTAAATTATCATACATTATAATTAATGATTTATAACATGAATTGTATTTAAATAAAATTTTAAAATATATTATATTAAAATTATGGGACAATACGGTTTGTATTATTATTAAAACTATTTATTATTAAAACTATTTATTATTAAAACTATTTATTATTAAAACTATTTAATATTAAACTATTTAATATTAAACTATTTAATATTAAAACTATTTATTATAATATTAACAATAATATTATTATAAATGATTTATGTTGAAATTATGGGAGGACTTGGAAATCAATTATTCCAAATTTTTTGCGGAATAGCATATTCACTTGAGAATAGAATTCCATTTAAAATAAACATTAGTAAATTCGATTTAGTATCTCCCGTTGATAATATTAGTAAGAGACCAACATATTGGAACAATTTTCTTAGTAATCTCTCTACATTTACATATCAAAAACAATTGATCCTTCAAGTCTATAATGAACCTAATTTTATATATAATAAAATCCCTTATATAAGTCAGGACTTTAAATTGTATGGTTATTATCAAAGTTATAAATATTTTGATGGGCAATTTGCCGATATATGTAAAATGATTAATTTAGAAACTCAAAAAAAAGAGATATATGAAAAATACAACCATTATTTTTTAAATAATAAAAAAATAATATGTATTCATTTTCGAATTGGTGATTTAAAAAACAACAAAGGACATGGACCAGTTATAGATGATAAATATAGTATTACTTGTTTAAATTATATGAAAGAAAATTTGCCAGATTTTACTAACTATGAAATTTTATATTTTGGAGAAAAAGAAGATAATATGCTAATAGAATCATTTATAGCAAAAATAAATATAGAATTTAAAAATAAATACACAATTATTGATTATGCTATTCCAGACTGGGAACAACTCTTATTAATGAGTTTATGTAGTCATAATATTATAGCAAATAGCACATTTAGTTGGTGGGGGGCATATTTTAATAATACTACTAATAAAATTGTATGCTATCCATCATTGTGGTTTGGTAACAATTACATCAATCATAATACAAAAGACCTTTTTCCTGAAAGTTGGATAAAAATATAATATATATATATATATCAAACGATTTTACATTCATTTCTTAAATATATTTATATATAAATATATTATATAAATATATATATTTAATGAGTATTTCACTAATTTATGAAAAAATATAATGTATGGATAAACAAAGAATATAGACAATATAGTATCTAAGTTTATTTATGTTATCCAGTCAGTTCTAAAATTTTCTAATGGACTATCATATGTAATATTTAACTTATCAAATAAGTCTTCTCTAATAAAAATCATGTTTCCTGTATGTAAAATAAATTTATATCCTTTTTTAATTCCTAACTCATACATTGGTTTAAATCCTGTACCTTGATATTTCATATGTGTATGAATCCAATATGCATTATTTGGATGAACAGAGGAATTTATTTCTATTATCACAATTTTAGGTTTATAAACTAATACACTTTCCCAAACCTGGTAATCAAATGAATCGATATCTATTGAAAGTATATCAAAATCATTTGGAATATCAGTACTTTTAAGAAGATTATCCAATGAATTTAAATTATTATTATATTCAACATATGCATTGATTGGAATAATATTCGGAAATTTTTCAACTGTTTTTAATAAATCATTATATTTATGTTTATCTCCTTCAATATATACAGCTTTAAACTTTTTGTTTTCAATTAAATTGAAAGTATTAGAGAATACTTTACCATCCCATGCACCAAATTCACAAATCCATCCCTCATCAATGTTTAATCTTAATAATAATTCTTCTATAATTCCATCTTCTCCATTTTGAGAATATATATTGTTTTTAAAACTATTATAAAATTTATTTGAATACATTATATAAATGTTAATATTTATTAACCTCTATATAGTTTTTATAAGATATATTTTATAAGCGTCATTATCTGGGATTGTCTGACCATCCAATGTCATTATTAATAGTATAGCTCAAAAACATATTTCAATTTGTATTTCATAAACTTTAAAATTATATTCATTTAAATACTTATAAAATAATATAGTAAATACTACTAATAAAATTGTATGCTATCCATCATTGTGGTTTGGTAACAATTGCATCAATCATAATACAAAAGACCTATTTCCTGAAAGTTGGTTATAAATATAATATATATATTATATTTATAAACTTACTATAGAGTTATGTTTTATTTTTAATATAAAAAGCATCACCCCAACCATATTCTTTATATACTCGCGCATCTACAAGTGTGAAATTATGTCCAGCTAAATATTCAGTTATATCGGACATTTGATCGCAATGTTTATAAACCTCTTCAATATTAACTTCGGTATATATATAATCTATATTGTTTAAATAGCTTTCCATTGATTTTAATGCTCGTAATTCAACTCCTTGAATATCTAAGTTAATAAAATTTACATTTTCCATAGCAATTGCATATTTATTAATTACACTATCTATTCTTGATGTTTTCAGTTTAATTTTTTCTACTACTTTTACTTGTGGATGACTTGTTTTATGGGAACCAAATTCTAATATAGATGAACTTTGAAGATTATTTACATCACCATCACAATTTGTAATATTAAATTCTATTTCTGTATCGTCTTCATCATATATGAGTGCTTGATAAATATTTAGAAGAGGATTATTACTTTTATTTTTTTCTACTAATTTTGGCAATGCCTCTATCCAATAGATATTTGATGAATTAACTCCTGATAAAATATAATCACTGAACTCTTCACAATTATGTGCACCAATATGTAAAATACCTTTAATATAAATATTAAATTTGGTTTTTAATTCGGAAATATTTATTAACATATATTTGTATATATGTATGTATAAATAGTATAAATATCTTTATATATATATATATATCTTTATATATATATATCTTTATTAAATTAATTTATTAGATCTAATATTGCTTTCTCATTTATATTAAAGTTTTTATATTGTTGAGCGCTATTATAATTTTCTTCTATATACGGTTTCATAGTATTGTATAAATCAATGTTAATACTTGATAAAACATTCATTAAATCCAATAATGAATCAATAACAATAATTCCATTTATATTGAAAAATTTACCAATACTAGGACAACCATAATAAATAGGAACAGTCCCTGTCAAAAAACAATCGATTATTTTTTCTGTAAAATAATAATCTTGCTTGGTATTTTCAATAGTAATTGAGAACATATAATCTTTTAAAGCATTTATTTTACCATTTGAAATATGACGACCGCTATGTTCTTTAGTATAAGCTTTTGATGTCATATATGGTAAATTTAAATAATTTCCTCCATAAATATCAAGTTTAATATTATTGTTTTTAATGTAATCTGTTATAATATGTCTAAAACGATGACCTGATGTTTCTCTTTTATTTGATGTCACCATAGAAAATAATTTAGTCTTGTCCCATAAATTAATATATGTATCGTGTAACCAACAAGTTCCATATAAATTCATTGCGAAATTTTCACCTCTTTCCAATAATGTCTTATCAAATGTTAAAACTAAATCAAATTTTTTATTATTATTAGATAGATAATCATAATAAGATCTATGAATTTCTTGTCCTTCTATCATTAATGCTATGTTATATTTGGCTTTATGGTCTATATTTTTTTGAAATAAATCTGTATATATAACAATGTCGCCTTCATCTACACTTACATCTCCATTATTATTTGGTACCAAATTTTTAATATACTGAATAAAGTCACTATCCTCAATAAATGATGGAGCATGATTACAAGTTCCATCTTTTAATTTGATTCTAATTTTATCTGCCATAATATTTACTATATATTTAGTATATATTTAGTATTTATATATTAAATATAAATTATAATTATACTTTAACATTTCAAAGACATAAATTTTTAATAACTTTTGTTGAATGTTCTGTATTTCTAAGATGACAATTTCCATCAGAATATTCACTCTTTAAAAACCCTTCACTATCGCAACATTCATCATAAATATCAAAAAAAAAATAATTATATGCTTCACATAATTCTTTTAATTTTTTATTCATATATTTATAATAAATTTTTCTATCATCATCTGCTCCTAAATATGGATATGGATGATTAGGATCACAATATATTTTTCTTGTAGGAGGAACAACATTATAAACACATGTTTTTATATTGTTATATTGTTCTATGTTTATTTTAATTGCATTAAAATAATTAATAACTATACTATTTATTATGTCTTTATATGAAAAATTAGCTGTTATATGTTTATGAACATGATTTCTACAATCTATTTCACCAAAACAAAATATTACAATATCATTTTCAGATACGCCATAATTTTTTATATTTAGTAATTCTTTACCTAATCTACCAAACGTATACATTAATTTACCGGGTAAATGATGGGTTTGAATTTTGATATTTGGTTCTCTAATGTATCCCCAATGTGAATGTTCACCTGACGCATGACTATCACCAAAAGTATGTATCATATTAATATATTAGTTTAAATTATTATATTATTTTATTATATTATTTTAAACTATTATATTATTATTCATAATATCATATTATTATTCATAATATCATATATTCAACCTTTGACTATATAATTTATATGTATTATTGTATAATATATCATAATTATAAAATTATTAATATAAATAATTTTAATATTTATATTTATATTCAACCACTATGGTCTCTAGAATATAATATTGATAATAAAATAATGAAACAATTATTAGATAACAATATTGAAATTAACTGGCAGTCTTATAATCTTAAAGATGTTATTAATGATAATATATGTATTATATATCATACTGATAGAAGAACATCAATTAGTAAATCAGAATTATTTCCAATTCCTGTATAAATCAATCATAGCAAATATACTTAATATTATTGTTTTCTTTATGAATTTCATATATAATTTTCAAACCCTCAAAATTTAATTGATTGATTAAACAACCATAAAAGAAAATATTGCTATTATTACAAAATAGTCCATTTACTAAGAACGATGCTCCCCAATCTAAAAATATATTTTGTGAGGAGACTAATAATGTAATTTGTTGTTTCAAATCTTTTGTATTAATTGTATCATATTCCACATAGTTTGTTCCTTCCAATAGTTTATATATTTTATCATAATTTATTATTCTATCATTAGGTGCAAAATTTTCTTTTTTAGATCTCGGAAAAAATAAATTTTCAATAGTTTTTTCTTGTGGGTATATTATAGTACAGTTAGTAAGTATTATATTTCTAAATTTTATTATTAATTCTTTATAAATGTTTTTATCTTTAATTTGAACGGTATTAAGATAATGTGGTTTTGTATTTATACAAATATTATTAGACGGGATATTTATATAAACTGTTTTACAATCATTAATTTCTTCATTAGTTATCCAATATATGTCATTTTCATTTATATTTAACGCTTTAAAAAATAAATTTTTATAACTTCTTTTTGGGTTTTTTTTAACTAATAATTTTAATTCTGGGTATTTAGATTTTAATTCAAAAAAATAAGACAAATAGATTGCAGATTCATAGATCCAATGGAAAAATGCCGCATCCATGCATGTTTCAAACAATAAGAAATAGGTTAATTGATTATTATTTTCATCAGAATCATAATATTCAAAAAAAAGCTCACTTGTATATATATTACATGTTTGTGATTTTACATTCTTTCGTATTTCAAATATTTGACTATCAATAATTATGTGCTCCATATAAATGGATATATGTTTATATATATGTTTATATATATATATTTATATAAATATATATTTATATATATAAATATAAATATAAATATAAATATAATATGATATTTATATATATAAATATAAATATAAATATAATATGATACCTCACAAAGTTCATTTTATAACCTACGGTCATGGTGGAATAAATTATGAAATTTCAAAAAATAGAATAGTAAAACAGGCGCATAATTTTGGATGTTTTACTACTATTTCAAAGTATGGTTATAATGACTTAACTCCGGCTTTTAAAGAAAAATACAAGAATATACTTACTTATACTAGAGGTGCAGGTTATTGGATTTGGAAAGTTGATATAATTCAACAAAAATTAAATGAAATTAATGATGGAGAATTTATTGTTTATCTTGATTGTGGGTGTACTATTAATCCTCATGGGAAAAAGCGTTTTTTTGAATATTTAGACTTACTCAATAATAGTGATTATGGCGTTATTGATTTTGAAATGCAGGAAGATTTTAACCAAGTTAAAAAACAATGTACTAAGCAAGTTTTTGATTATTTTAATCTAGATACAAATAGTGAAATTGTAAATAGAGGAGGATGTGTTCCTGGTGTATTAATAATTAAGAAAAATAAACATATACAATTAATTCTAGATGAATTTATAAAAGTATTAGATTTTGATAATAATTTGGTAACAGATAATTATAATAGTATGCCTCAACATACTAGTTATTGGGATCATAGACACGACCAAAGTATATTTACATGTTTGTTTATTAAATATGGAGCTATAAATATTAAAAGAAATGAATCATGCACGTTTGGCGATACTCAAACCGAAACCTCACCAGATCAAGGAACTTTTGGAAGTGAAAAATCATTGAAATATCCTTTTTGGGCTACACGGCTTAGATAATATCAATAATTATTATTATTTAATTATTTATATAAGTAAATAATAATAAAATTCTAATTATAAGTGTTCCATAATATAATGTTTTGGTATTGGTACATTTAATAGATTAAGTTTTAAATCTTTAGTTGTGGCATCTTCCCATCCACCAACTGTTCCATCTTGATAAACCAATGGTGTTTTTAAACAATAAACATTGTAATAACTCTGCATTCCTGCAAATATATTATCCCATACTATATCCAATTTATTTGCTATACTCATAGCTTTTTTTAAATAATTTAATCCTCTAATACTAGTAATTATTAAACCGTGCATAGATAACATATTATTTATTTTGTAAACACTAGTACTATTACCTATACTCTCGGTAAATACATTTAGATTGGCCCATTTTATAGAATGATTATAACCATAAATACTTGTTCCAATATATAAAATATCTGCATTGTCTGGAATTTCTATTCTTTGTGGAAATTCTCTATATTTATTTGCATCATCTTCAAATAATCCAAATGGCACAAAATTACTACTATTGTCTTGTTCTGCTAATGCTTGGTCTGCCATCTTACAAAAACCTAATGATGCTGATTGAAATTTTGAAATATTAGCTCCAGTAATTGATAACACTTGCGTTATTTTAAGATCTTTAAAATTTTTCTCTATATTTTCTATTCGTTCCTTATTATTTGGTAATGTTAAGTAATAATATTTTAAATCATATAATTTTAATATCATTTATTTAAATATTAGTATTATTTAATAATTATTTTTTAAATAATAATAATATGAAATTATATTTATAGTAAAAACAATTCTTTAAATCTAGTAGTATTATATAATACTTTTAATGAATCAAAAGTAAAAGATATTATATGTATCTCTTTATAAGGATAAAATTTGGATTTGAAAATATTATTTTCAAAATATAAATTATTTAATCCATTTAAATTAGCATGAGTATTACCTTGTGAATCCCAAATAGCTAATCCGTTTAATACCTCATTTCTGATATTTCTACCAATTATATAAATAGAGTTAATTAATAATGTTTCACTGGTTCCATCTAATACAAAATAAAAATAATAAGTAAATAAACTTTGCAAATCATAATTAAATTGCATATTTTTTATTGAAAATTCATTATGTATATTTATTAATTTATTATAAAGATTAATGTTTAACTTCCATATATTTCCTTGAATCCATTTATTTCGCGGAATAGTAATATTTCCAATTAATACATGTATGTCTTCATTTGACCCTCCACAATCTATAAAATAACTCTCTAATTTATTTATATAACTTATATCAGATGTTACAATTGTGTCCAAATCTATCCATATAAAATCTAAATTATATTTATCATACAAATGTTTATATATAGTAATTTTATTAAATGACAAGTTATACCAGTTATCCGAATAAATAGCTTCATTGTTATCAAAATATGTATGTATTACTATACTAGAGTTATTAATATTTATTTCAAAATTTGTAAAAATATGTAATTCATAATTATTTGTTTTAGTTAGTGAATTTATCAATAAATTTAAAACATTTAATAAATCTTCTTTGCTGTGTTTACCTATATAAACGCAGAATGTGTATAAGTATATTTTTTCCATATTTTAGTATATATATTATATATAGTATTTTATGTATTAATTATTTTTATTTAAATAATTTACATTAAATATATAATAAAAAATGTCTAATAAACATGTAGTTATAGCACATTATAATGAAAATTTAGATTGGGTTAATAATTTAATATATCCATATACTATTATTTCAAGAAATAATATAAAAAAAGAAGTAGCACCCAATAAAGGCAATGAAGCCTCTTCATATTTAGAATATATTATAAAAAATTATGATAACCTACCAGATATATGTATTTTTGTTCATGGACACAGAAATGATTGGCACCATAAGCAAAATATAGATGAAAAAATTAATAGTCTTAATTATTGTCATAATTATTATAACATAAATGAGTTAAATATTGATTATTTGAAAAATTATCCAGATGCTTTACAAACTTTAAAAAACAATATTCATATATTCAACAATATATTAAATATATCAATTGTAGTAGAAAATATTAAATACAGACCTTGTGCGCAGTTTTATGTAAGTAAAAAAAATATTTTAAATAATTCAAAAGAATAATATATTAAACTATATACATTTTTAATGACAACAAACATATCATCTTATTGGAGTGGTAGATTTTTTGAATATTTATGGCATTATATATTCACACGCGAATACGAAGATATGCTATAAATTAATTATTTAAATTTTTACATATTAAAAATCCATTTCTTGTGTATCTATTTTCTTCAATTACTTTCCATTTTGTTGGCTCTGATTTAATTTCTTCTACAATTTTTGTACATTTAGCCACATTTATATCATCTAATAGCAAATATTTACATCTATCTTTGATTAGTTGGTATTCAAAATAGGTTGTAAATTCGCCTCCATCTAATAAAACTACATCAAATATTTTTGGTAAATCAGTTCTTTCCAAAAATATATTACATTTTTTCATATTTCCCATATCAACTCTATGCCATTCTTTATACATTTCATTTGATATACATTGCGGAAATATTTCATGAAAGTTATTAGGTTCATCATTAAATAGCACCTCATTCAAAATATGGACTTTGTCCTCAGATACATATAATTTTTTTGCATCATTAGATTTGTCACTATTACACTCCAAACTATAAAAAATGTAATCATCACTTCTAGTCTTTAGCACATCAACAAATTGTTTGGTACTACCTAATCCATTCCATGTTCCTATTTCCAAAAATGTTTTATTTGATGAGTCTTTTGTATATTCTCTAATTAATTCTGAAAATCTACCATCTGTTATTTGACCTAGTTTTTGTAAACTATGAGAGTAATAATTATTTTTATCGTTATATTCCCACATTATTATAATAATATTATTATAATATATTTAAATATTATTCCATATTATTATTATTATTATGGAAGAAAACAATATTTTTGTTTCTAGTAGAGGAATTTTAAAATCTTGCGATTACTATTCATTAACTCCCTACTCAAGTATTAAACAATTATACAATTATTTACCACTTGAAGAAATCAAAAATATTGAAAATCCATCTATATATATATGTTCTAGTGCTATTTTACATTTTATTAACACTATGTTACCATTAATTAATTTTTCTTTTATTTTAGTTTCTGGTGATTGCGATGAAACTATACCAGATGAAATTTTAACAAGCAATGATTTTAATAAATTATTAAGTGATCAACGATTAATACATTGGTTTTGTCAAAATATGACAATCGATCATTATAAAATAACTAGAATGCCAATAGGTCTTGACTATCATACATTAACATCTATACCATTATGGGGACCCATTTCATCGTGCGAATACCAAGAAAAAATGCTTTTAATGATTAAAAATAAATCTGTGCCTTTTTGGAATCGAAATATTAAATGTTATGCTAATTTTCATTTTACAATGAATACTAAGTTGGGTTATGATAGAAAAGATGCTTTTAAAAAAATAAATAAAGATTTAGTTTATTATGAAGAAAATAAAGTTACACGACTAATTACTTGGAATAAGCAGAAAGATTACGCCTTTGTTATATGTCCTCATGGAGGTGGTCTAGATTGTCATAGAAATTGGGAAGCATTATGTTTAGGTTGTATTCCAATAGTAAAAACATCGTCATTAGATAATTTATATAAAGATTTACCCGTATTAATTGTTAAAGATTGGGAAATTATTACTAATGAGTTATTGAATGAAACAATTAGTGAATTTAAAACCAAATTTAAAAAAAATGAATTTAATATTGAAAAATTGACATTGAGTTATTGGTTAAAATTAATTAATAGTTATAAATAGTTTACACTATTGAGAATAAATATTATTGTGATTAATTATATAGTATTATTAATTATATCTATAATTTCTTTACTATTAACATATATATTTTCTTTAGATATAGGATTTCTGTCTATAAATTTTCCACCATAACTAATCGGATTTATTTCAAAGTATTTTCTTTCTAATAAGTAAGCTAAATTATGATAATCAGCTTTATGATAATTTGGGTGTAATAATTTACCATTACAGTTATCGTTTATTCCTATTTTACAATTAAAATGGTCATCACATACGGGGTCGCAATACCAACTTGTTCTAAAATTAATCTCAATAAATACGACATCTAGTGGAGTAAATATTAAATTAGTACAGGCAGCTCCGTGCATTGATATAAAAATTTTTGCTCCAGAACATATATTATATTGTTCTTCTATAGACATTTCATCAAAACAACACGTCTTCACGGGTATTTTAAATTCATTTTCTTTAAGAATTTTATCTAATCCTTGTTTAGTTTCATAGTCATATAAATATCTATTGTTTAATTTTCTTTGATTAATTAAAATATATTTGCCAGAATTACTTGGTATTAAGTTTTCTATAATTTTTATTAACAAGTCGCTTTTTTGATATTTAATAAAGTTAATATGGTCATATGGTATGTTAATCATTTTATTATTAATATTATTAGTCGATATATATTGAACGTTTCCATAAATTTTTTTCATTACAAATAAACGCCATTGTTGACATTTATTTTCTATATCAATATTACTCGATAATATAAATACATTTATATAATCTTCAGAATAATATTTAATAATGTGATAAAATATGTGAAAAATATTATTATCAGAAATATTTGAGATATAATTTATATTATTTATCATTTTATAAAAATATATTATAACAAATACTTATATTATAATCATTTATATTATAAATGTTTAAATTATAAATGATTATAATATAAATGATTATAATATAAATGATTATAATATAAATGATTATAATATAAATGTATATAATTTAAAAATATTTGTTGTAAAAATATAAATATGAAATATATAGTTTCATTTACAACTAGTCCAACTAGAATACATAAATGTCAACCTATGCTATTAAGTATATTAAATCAATCAAAAAAACCCGATTTAATTATATTAAATATTCCAAAAGTATTTTCTAGAACAGGTGAAACATATAGTGTTCCTAGTAATGTCTCAAAATATGTGTATGTTAATGTTGTAGAAACTGATTTAGGACCTGGAACAAAAATTATTCCAACAATTGAATATTTGAATACTAATAATTATGATAAAAATAACACACGAATAATATATCTAGATGATGATATAAAATATATGAATAGAATGATAGAATGCTATGACAAAACTATAAATCATAATGATGATTCTACATGGACAGCAACAGGATTTGATTTTATAAATTTTCAACTTAATGGTAAGAGAAATAACAATGATAGTTGTGTTATTGCTGAAGGTTATGGTGCTGTTTGTGTTAAACTTTCAATATTCGATAATGATTTTAATGAATATATAGATAAATACATTCTAGATATTGATTGTAAATTATCAGACGATGTAATATTAAGTAACTATTATCATAAAAAAAAAGTACCAATCAAAATATTAAATATTCAAAATGTATATTCAATTATAGATATGTGGAGTAATAATTGTATACTTGATTATGGAAATCAAGCAGACGCACTACATAACGGTGCGGGTGGAATCTCAGACAATAATATTAATCGCTATAAAAAGGTTATATTAAAATTACATAATAATAATGATCGTTTTTTCCCACTATTTTTTATACATAATAATGAAATTATTACAAAATAATAACACAACAAATAAAATTGAATTAAATATTTAATTTAATATTTAAAACATTAAATATTAACTAATTTTAACTAATATTATGTTATATGAGATTATTATAAAAATATATGAATATATTCTTGTAAAACTATTTCCAGAAAATTTTGAGTATAAAAATATAGAGCGAGTTAATTCTAGTGGTTCATTTGTAGAATATAGCGATTAATTATACATCTAGGTGTTATAACTCTAGTATGGATAATACTGGCATATGGTCTGAATATAGTCTATGTGTTCTTCCTTTTTTTTTAAAAATTGCTGGTATTTTTATGGACTTTTGTTTTATGTTTTTATTTACTAATATATAATCACCGCTATCACTAAAATATTTGTATTTATGTTTGGGTTTATGCCAACAACAACTTTTTAATGTTTTTTGTGTTTTAGATTTAGTCAAATTATGATTTAATTTAATTATATTATTAGTTAATGTTATAACATATGGTCTATTTAAATATATGCTCGTTTTAGGATCATTAAAATCTCCCATCATAATAATTTTATCTGACATATGTTTCTTGATATTTTTATCATTATTAATAAAATTATTTATATTATTTGTTGCTTGTTCTCGATGAATAGACCAAGGCATATGAACATTTATCAATACATAAATAGTGTTGTCTTTTTTTGTTATTAATATTAAACAAGGTCTGGAGTCTGTTTTTACTAGATTTAAAGAGGCACTATATATTTTCTCTCCAAATATTTCGGGGTTCCATAAAATACTTACTATTGATTCTTTTATTATTCCTCTTTCATATTTTTTTAAACTTGATTGTAGTTTCATTATTTCTGGTTCAAGTGCACTATTAACTTCTTGTAGTCCAATTAAATCTATTTTATTCAATTTTCCTATGTTTGTTATTGCATCTTTAGTACATTGAAATCCTCCATGTTTGTGTTTTTTTTGACATGCCTCAACAAAATCTGCTTCGGAACCTAATATTTTATTTACTTGTGTTGCCCAACTCATATTGTATGATAAAACATTTACTAACATATTATATATTATAAAGATTATAATATATTAGTTATAGTTTGTTAGTTTACAAATACAAGTGTTACTATAAATTATAACTTTATATAACTTTATATGGTCTTTGGAGTTGTACCTTTCGAATCTTTTAAATAAATATTAACGTGTTGTTTGTCTAAAAACATATTAAATATACATAATCCTATTAACCATAATAAGAAAGGCATATAATATTCTAAGCCTATACCAAAAAAATTACCTATTAAATATCCAGAAATTATTAATATACTAATAATTAAAAGTGAAAAGCCAATATTATTCATTATATATTTAATATATAATGTTATTTATTTTGTTTAATAACTAATATACTTTTTTCTTTTATTGGTCTATTTTCTAATAAAAATTCACTTACATGAGAAGTATCTACTTCTGGATTATCTTTAAAATAATCATCTAACATTTTTAATAAATAATCTTTGTTAATAGGTGCTTTTACTTTATTTTTTTTATATAATAATTTTCCATTATTTATATCAAATCTGTCTATTTCATTATTTTCCATTACTTTTATTAAAGTATCTGATAATTGTTTTTTAGATGTTTTTAGTTCTTTTAATTGCTTTTGTAAACTTAATTCTTTTGAATTTATAGAAACCCATTCTTTAATTGTATTGATTAATAATTGTTTTTGATCTCCCATATTATTACATTATTTAATGTAATAATTAATTTTTACATTATTTTATTTTATATATTTAAATCTTTAAATATATGAAAAAATATATGAAAGTTTATAGATTTGAAAATTTATAAATCTTAGTGTTGTATATTATAGTAATAAATTATTAATCTGTTAATTAAATCTTCTTTTTTTCCACTTAATTTAATAGTATGTTGTTGAAGTTCTTTCTTTAATTCTTTAATAGTTTTTTTTTTATAAAGATTTAGTACATTTGTACTTGTATTACTAAGTATTTCTTCTTCTTTTATATTATATTTTACATGATTATTACAAAAAATTCCGAACTTTGTTATACAAGCATTTTTTCCGCATAATTCAGAACTTTTCTCTATATATTGACATTCATTTAATATTATTGATAAATCTGCTGGATGGTCTACACCCTTTATTGGCTTAGTATTATAATATTTAAAATATGGCAACAAGTTTTTTGATATAGCTCTACAATATGGGCATTTTATTTCATTTAATTTTAATTTAGAATTATCTAATGATTTTTTTGTTTTTTGTTCTACAACTTCATAGTATAATTCCATATAGTTAAATTTATGGTTACATTCTAAAGTTATAACATTAGACACTAATACTTCATTGCTAATTAGACATTTTTCGCCATTTTCACCATTTTCACTTAAATAATTCAAAAATATATCTTTAGTATTCATCTAAATAAATAATTTAGAATATTAAGATTATTTATTTATATTATGTATTTAAATTTAAATTATTTTATTACTAAATATTATTAAAATGTCACTTTCTAAAGAAAGCTGGGGTAATAATATTTGGTATTTATTTCATTCATTGGCACATAAACTTAAAGAAGACAAATTTGAATCTCAGAAAAACAACATAGTTTTTATCATAAAAAATATATGTAATACACTACCTTGTCCTGATTGTAGTAAAGATGCTACTAGTATGCTAAATAAAATAGATTTTAATACTATTAAAAATAAAAATGATTTAAAGATGTTTTTCTTTAATTTTCATAATGCTATTAATGCTAAATTAAATAAACAACAATTCAATTATGAAAGTTTGGATAGTAAATATAGCAATGCTAATATTGATGTATTATATAATAATTTATATATTATTTACGCTGTAAACACACGTATTCCACAATTGATGTCTTCTAATTTTCATAAAAATCTCTCTTTTCCAAAAATAAAAGATGCTTTAATTGCTTTAAGAAATGATTTACAATAATATAAAAGTTATATACAAACATTAAGTTATAGCGCCATTATATGGTTTTCCATCTTTATAAACCTCACATTTAAAGTTTTGTTTTGTTGGTTTGCTACATTGAACATTATTACTTATTGTATCACTAAAATATACTAAATTGCTTTTCTTTGACATATATAATATATTATAATACACAATAGCAAAAATAATACCTAATAATAATCCAAATATTATTCCCATAATATCTGAGCAATTTTGATTATATTCAACAACAGCATTTATACTTGTAATTCCTATTAAAAATACTAATAACGTATAATTATGTTGATTATTGTTTAACATAGGATAAATTAAATATGTTGATGAAAAAGATAATATAGAAGTACTCATTGACGGGGCATTAAATATAATACCATCTGAAGCTACAGTAAATGGACCAGGTATTACATTACAAAATGGTGAAGCATTGTCACTTTGTTTATTTCTAATTACATTTTTTAATATATATACTATTGTTGAAAGTATGACTATTCCCATATTGAATATTAAACCTTTTTCTAAATTATTTTGCATAATTGAAAATAAAGTTATAAAAAATATTACTAATATTGGAGCAGTAAAAGAAATATATTGAAATAAGTTTGTTAAAGTCATAGGTACTGGTCCATTTAATTGCGGGTGTGGCATAGTAGTCAATTAGATTAATATAATATTTTATATTTTTTTATTTATGATAATACATATTAAAACATAATAATATATTTGATTGCCTGTGTTATATTTTCTACTTCAATAAATAAATAATTACTTAAATCTTTATTATATTTTTCACAAAAATTCTCAAAATCTTTTGTGTTAGTTTTTGGATAAAGAAAAGTGGATACACCAGCACGCATTCCACCAATTATTTTCAAGTCTAAACCTCCTATTGCCGTTATTTTTCCTTGTAAACATATTTCACCTGTTATTGCTATATTATTTCTTATTTTTCTTTTAGTTAACAAGCTATATAAAACTATTGCTATTGCTGCTCCGGCTGATGGTCCATCTTTAGGTGTTGCTCCTTCCGGAACATGAATATGTATTCCTTGTAATTTATTTTCTTCTAATTCTTTTGTTACTTGTTTTAATTCATCATTACTTAATAAACTTAATGCCAATGTTTTTGCTACACTCATGCTTTCTTTCATAACTTCTCCTTGTAATCCTGTTAATTTTAAATCTAAAAATGTAGAACTATGAAAAAACTTACATTCAATTTGTAAAATACCACTATTACCATAAGCATTTGCCCATAAACCATTTATTATACCTATTTCTGAATTTGTGTTAATAGTTAAATGTCTTATTTTATGTCTAATTTTTAATATTTCTTCAATATATTCAATAGTTATTATATATGGTAATTCATGTAAAAATTTGCCTTTTAATAACTCTAAGTTAATTGAAGACACTATTTCGAATAATACTTCTTTCAATTTTCTAACACCTGATTCATTTGTATAATGTTCTATTATAAATTTAATTTCATCATCTTCAAATATTACTACATTGTTTAATCTAAATTTTGTATATAATTCGGGCAACAAATAATCTTTTACTATTATTAATTTATCATCTAATGTTAACGTATCGAATTTAATTCTATGAATTCTGTCCAATAAAATTTTGTCTACTAATTCTACATCATTATAAGAAAATATAAATAGTGCTTTAGATAAATCTAATTCTATGTTACTAAAATATTTATCTTGGAAATTAGTATTTTGAGTGCTATCAACTAAGTGAGTTAATATTCCAATAATTTCCTTACCATGTTCTGTTTTACTAACTTTGTCTAACTCATCTATAAATATAATAGGATTCATACATTTGTGTTCTATTAATATGTCAACTATTTTGCCCCATGTTGAACCCACATAAGTATAGTTATGACCATCTAATGTGCTTCCATTTGATGAACCACCTAAAGCAATTAATGAAAAAGGTCTTGGATTATTATTTTTATCTTTTAAACAATTTGCTATTCCTTTTTTTGCTAAACTAGTCTTTCCTACACCAGGTAATCCCTCAAACCCAAAACAATAACCACTTGACTCTCCATTTATCCATTGACCTAATATTCGTTCTATTTGTAGTTTTGCATTCTTATGACCATATACCGCACTATCTAATATACTATTAAATGTATTTATATATTTCACAATTTCATCATTTTTTCTAACTATTTCATTAACATTTTTTTCAATTGTTAATAAATAATTAAAATAATCATTATTAATAATTTGTTTAAATAATAATATGAGTTCATGTAAATATTGTGAAATTTGATATTCACTAATTTTATCTTGTTTTAATGAATTAAAATTAATAGACTTTAAAAAATGTAGTATATTTTCTTTAGTTAATTTTATATTATTGTTTAATCCATATATAATATGTAAATTTTTTATAGATTTTACTAATTCTACATTTATTTTTTTCTTATTTTTTTCTACATAATTTACAATTAATGTTATTAATTCATTTATAATTAATGGATTGTTATTTTTTATTTTTTTTATAGTATTTATATTTTTAATAGTATTATTATTATCAATAGCGTTTATTTCATTTAATAGTATACTAATATTTGTATTAGTATTATTAGTATTATTGGTATTATTAGTATTATTAGTATTATTGGTATTATTAGTATTATTAGTATTATTGGTATTATTAGTATTATTGGTTGTAATAATTATTTTGTTATTTTTTAATGGTTCTATTAAATTATTTATTGAGTTAGTGATTTCGTTTTTAATTTTTAATATATCTTCTTCTTTATAAATATTAAATGGTATTTTTAATAATCCTTCTAAGTATTGTCTTGCTTTAGAACCGGAGTCTTCCGATTTTGATTTTAATTCTTTTAATTTTTGCATTGCTTTTTCTTTAACATTTACATTTGCTTTCATTAAACATATTTGTTGTTCTAATGGAATTCTTGATGAATCATAATTTAATAGTTCGTTACTATAATGTGCTGTTTTTTGTAATGCGTTTTTAAAATGTTTTTTACAACTCCAGTTTAAACTATTATAAATTTTCTTTTGCTCATTACTATCATTATTTAGTTTGTCATCTATTAATAAATCATATAACAAGTTGGCAATATATAAATTCTCTACTTTATTATCACATAGTAATAAATGTATTAACATAGTTCGTTGATTAAATAAATCACTTGTTATAAAATCTTGAACTAAACTTTCCAGTGTTTTTTGATTATATGAATTTACTTGAGTTATTGTAAAAATATATTTATTATAATGTTCTTGATTGTTATAAATTAATAGATCTTTGAGTAATAAGTTATTCATAAAATTTGTCCAAATTTGGTTATTAAATATTTCATTATTACATGCTCCTGTTTCATTAATAAAGTTTATTATGTTGTTTTTTTTGTTTATTATAAAATCATGATTACTATTTGTCAATAATATTTCATCGCATATATTTTCTATGACTAATGTTTTTTTATTGTTATAATCATGAATTATAACTTTAATACCATGAACTCTAGTTATAAAATTGTTTGTACATTTTGCCATATCAAAACATTCTAATGTATTGCTTTCTAGTATATTTTTATCGCTCAATATTTTGTTTTTGGATATTTCTTTATTAATTTTTAATATTTTAGTATTCCAATTTATAATTTTATAATTTAATGGATGTAAGTATTTTTCAAGTACTTTATATTTTAAAAATAATTCATCATCAAAATTTTTTATAGCAAAAGAACTTGACAAACATACATTTATTATATTTTCAAAATTAAAACATCCATAATTTTTAATTAATACTGATATATTATTATTAATATATTGTAAGTCATTAATAATATTATCATGATTTATTGTATTTATTAGATTTACTGTTTTCTCCAACGCTTCTTGTGCGTTAGTGTATTCATTAATTGTTATAATATTTAAACTATTATAATAATTTATACCTCTTATTATATCGTCTATTACTTTTCTAAAATAGTCTATTTTTTCTTCATATACACTCATTACTTATAACCTATATTATATATTTATATTATATAATGTCTATTATTTATAGTCAACATTATTTATAGTCAACATTATTTATAGTCAACATTATTTTATGTAAAATTGATATAATAACTTATTAATATTATACATTAATATTCACTATTATTGAATAGTATGGGTATTCCATATTATTTCAGTTATTTAATTAAAAATCACAGCACTATTATATCTAAACTTGATGCCTTATGTAATATTGATAATTTATTTATAGATAGCAATTCTCTCATATATGATAGTCTTAACTTTGATAAATTTGAAAATTTGTCTCAATTTGAAAATTATATTATAAAAAATGTAGTAATTAAAATAGAAGAAATTATAAAAATTATTAATCCTAGTGAAAATATTTATATTGCTTTTGACGGTGTACCTCCTTTTGCGAAGATTAATCAACAAAAAAATCGACGCTATAAATCAGCATATTTAAATAAAATATTCAAAAAAAAAATAGTATGGGATACATGTGCTATTACTCCCGGAACCCTTTTTATGACTAATTTAAATAATGCTATTGCTAGTCATTTTAATAACA
>Ga0209107_10000404_pt1 | contig 25591 bp, 20 predicted proteins | sample LakErihyJuly2011_2_FD_187460 | JGI IMG/M metagenome (GOLD analysis project Ga0209107, IMG submission 187460) | Freshwater microbial communities from dead zone in Lake Erie, Canada - CCB hypolimnion July 2011 (SPAdes) (version 2) | ecosystem: Environmental > Aquatic > Freshwater > Lentic >...
TAACGCATCAAACATTTCCGGATGCATCATTGGCTCATCGCCTTGAACGTTTATAACAATATCATCATCACTCAATTCAAATTCAGTAATTTTTGAAACTGCTTCTGCAACACGATCTAAAGCTCTTGTATGATTATCGCTAGTCATTATACAATTGAAATCATTACTTTTTGCAAAGTCTTCTATCACAGTGTCACAAGTTGCAATACTTAAATGATCCCATTTATCATAAAGATTTGCCCTACCATATACATGAGAAAGCATTGGTCTGTCAATTATTTTGAAAAGAGGCTTTCCAGGAAATCTTGATGCAGCCATTCTTGCTGGTATAATTCCAATAATTTTCATACTATTATATTAATTTTTAAAATTTATTGATTGTGTGATTAATTTTTCTACTTCAACTAATTCTGATGCTTTTTTAAGGGCATTCCACTGTTTTAAATCTGCTAATTTATTTACAATATCAACTAAATTATTTTTAAGTTCTTGTGGTTCAAAATACAGCATGTCTGTTCGTCTTATAACAAAATCTTGAATAGACTCAACCCATTCGTTTTGTACCATATATTCTATGTCGAAAGACTCATTCTTTGAAATGGCTATGTTTTCAGTTACACATGGTTTATTTGAAATCAAATTGACAACTCTTTCTGCCATTTTTCTGTATCCTGTTAACTTGCCTCCAGCAATTGAAATTAAGCCACTTGTGGCTATAAAAATTTCATCTTTTCTTGAAAGCTCAGTAGATTTTTTGCCTTCTTTTTGTATCAATGGCCTTAAACCTGCCCAACTAGAAATTATATCAAATTTTGATAAATTTAATTTTGGAAAAGTATAGTTTACTGAATCAATTAAATATTTAACATCATTATTGGTTACCAAAGGATTATCTAACAAGTCACTAAAATCTGTATCGGTTGTTCCAAAATATGTTGTTTTACCTCTTGGTATTGCAAAAAGCATTCTTCCATCTGGTACATCAAAATATATAGATTGATTAATAGGGAATTTTTTATGAGGCACAACAAGATGAACACCTTTAGTTAACTTTAATCTTGTCTCTGAATTTTTAAAATCTGTTTGTATTATTGTATCAACCCACGGTCCTGTAGCATTTATAACTTTAGTTGCATGTATTTTAAAAACCTCTGAAGTTATATTGTCTAATACATTTGCGCCAACAATAAGATTATTCTCATAAATAAAGCTAGTGATTTTTGAATAATTCGTAATTATTGCACCGTAATTTTGAGCAGTTTTTAAAACATCCAGAGTCAATCTAGCATCATCTGTTCTATATTCATAATACATTGCTGCACCTATTAACCCTTTTTCTTCTAATAATGGCTCAAATTGTAATGCTTCTTTTGCATTTAATATTTTCCTTCTTTCTGGTTTTGGAACTCCAGCCAGCCAATCATATATCCATAAACCAATACTACTTATTGTTTTACCAAATGTTCCTTTATCTGTAAATGGCATTAACATTTTTTCGGGTATTACAATGTGTGGTGCATTTTTATATAAAATAGCACGCTCCATGCCCACTTCTCTAACTAATTTAAAATCACCTTGTTTTAGATACCTTAAACCTCCGTGAATTAGTTTTGTAGACTTGCTACTCGTCCCTGAAGCAAAATCACTTTTTTCAATTAGAGCAACTTTAAGTCCCCTGGATGAAGCGTCTAATGCAATACCTGCGCCTGTGATTCCACCACCAATAATCAATAAATCAAAAAACGTATTTGATAAATTTTGGTTTCGTAATGCTCTGTTCAATGTTTATGATTTTAATCTATATAAATCAAATAGGGCTTGGTCATATTTTCCCAATCTTTTACTTTCTAAGTCAGAATCAGCTTTTACCCAATTGTTGACTTCATCCGAAACATAGAGTGAATTTAATAACTTGATGGTCCCGAGATTATCTTGATTTGAAATAATAAATTCTTTTGTTGGACTTGTAGATACATTATAAATATCATCATAAAGCACTTGATGACCATTACCATATACACAATCTGAAAAATCTTCAGAGTAATTTTTACATTCATGCTCATCTGGTGTATAAATTTGAAGTTCATTCACCGCTATCCCACCAATTTGTGCTAGTCCATTTGAACCAACAATTGATATACTAGCTTCAAAATCTATTGGTCTTGCAGCTGTTGTAATTTCAATCGTTCCAAGTGCATTATTTTTAAATTTTAAGGAGCCAACCGCAACATCTTCAACCTCGATATTTGCACCCATTGTTTGTGTTTTAACATTTACTTCAGAAACTTCGCCACCTAAATACCTCAATAAGTCAATATGATGTATCCCCTGATTGGTCATACAACCGCCATCCATTGCGTAAGTTCCTCTCCATGGAGATAAATCATAATATCTTTGAGGTCTACACCATCTAACTCTAATTGAAATTATTCTTAAATCACCTAGTTCACCGTTTTCCAAACCTTTTTTAACTCTTTGGACCGCTTTATTAAATCTATTCTGAAATACTGGAAATATTTGTATGCTTTCCTTTTTTGCTAATAATTGTAATTCAACCAATTCGGATGGTTTTAATACAGTTGGCTTTTCAATAACAATACTTTTTTTGTATTTTGTTATGACTTCTTTAGCTTGTTCAAAATGCATGCCACTAGGTGTTATGATTGCAATCACTTCTATTGAAGATATGGTTTCAAGCATTATTCTATAACTTTCAAAAAAGGGAACTTCAAATTCTGTGCCAACTTTAGTGGCTTTACTTAAGTCAATATCACATACTGCCGCAAGTTCTAAATGAGGGTTATTTTTAACCGCTCTGCAGTGGTGCTCAGCAATCCTACCACAGCCAACTATTGCAATGTGAATTTTTTTTTCTTGCATAAATTTATTTATTGTTGTATTCCGTTATTGTATTTAATAATTCGTCGCACAGTAGATTCATTTGAGCTGGGCTACCAACCGTTGTTCTTAAAAAATTGTCAAAGGGATTCCCCTTGAATGGATTTTTTATATAGATATTTTTAAGTTTTAGTTTTTCATAAATTACATTGGGATCAATATCATCCTTTAGCTTAAAGTATACAAAATTAGTATCGCTCTTTAATGCTAGAATCCCCATTTTCTCTAATCTCTGATACAAAACATCTTTACCTTTATTAACATCTGATACATAATTGTTTTTTATCTCTGGATGTTCGTATAAGTAAGTTCCAACTTTTGCTGCTATACCATCTATTTCATGCACTGGTTTAACTCTATAAACCTCATTAATAATATCTTTACAACCTAATATAAACCCTACTCTAACTGAAGCAATTCCGAATGCTTTTGACATGGTTCTAGTGATCACTAAATGATTGTATGAATTAATATATTTAAGCATGTCAACTTCACTAAAATCAACATAAGCTTCATCAACTAATACAATCGTTTGTGTATTTTTTGTTTTATCTAAAACCGCAATTACATCTTTTTCTGGTATCGTAACACCATTGTGCCCTGGATTTGATATTACGACCATTCTGGTTGAAGGACTAATTGTATTTAATAAATCGTCTATATCAATGATTAAGGAACTATTGTAAGATTTAGTAATTTCTTTAGCCCCAAACATTTTTGAATAAACAGAAAACATAGCATAATTCGGATAGAAGTTAATTACCTCATCTCCTTCTTCAATAAAGGTTTCAAATATAGATTTGATAGCGATATCTGAACCTGCTGTTATTAAAATATTGTCTCTTTGAATTAACAAGGCATTTATCACTGTTTTATAAAAAGGCTCTAGTTCACTATAAGCAACCAAATCAAATGGTGTGATGGTATTCATCATATCCTTAAACTCTTTATCAGAAAATAAGGTCGTGCGTTCATTTTTTTCAAAACGTAATAAATTTTCCCTCTCTAAAGTTTCTGGTCCTGGTCTATTTATTTGAGCAACTAATTTGTTTGATTTAATCATAATTAGATTTTTAATTTACTGTAATAAAAAGCATTTAAATATTTCCCTTCCTTAAATAAATAGTCTTTAAATTTCCCTTCAAGTATAAATCCAGCAGACTCTGCACTTTTTTGTGAGGCTATGTTTCCTTCAATGATGACTGCAAAAATCCTGTGTAGATTTAAAACGTTAAATCCATAATCAGTAATCAAATTCCAAGCTTGTTTACCATATTTTTTACCCCAAACATCTCTGTTTCCGATTACAATCCCTAATTCTGCAGAACGATGTATCCAATCAATCTTGTGCAATCCAACACATCCAATATGTTTATTGGTAGCTTCTTCTACAATCGCTAATACTACCTCATTATTATTATTAAGTGACTCGTAATATTGGGTTTGTTTTTCGATTGAATTTGGAAAAATTCCTTTGTTTTGAAAAACGGTCACTTCTGAATCGTTTAACCAGGTATACCAGGGACCGTTTAAATCGGATTTCCTTAATTCCCTTAAATAAATATTATTTCCTTTAATAAATGGAATATTATTCATTGTAAAATTATTTTTTATTGATTGTTTCTTTAGTAATTTCAACAACTAATTGGAAATTTAATATTTGGATTATTTGTTCTTCATCAAAATAGATTCCAAATTCTTCCTCAATCGAAGTAATTAAATTTAAATGTCCAATTGAATCCCATTGAGAGATCGAATCTGGAGAACTTAAAGGGTTAATTTCTGAAATTTCAACTGAAAAAACATTGGCCATTATTTCTTTTAATTTTTGTTCCATGATACTGATATATAGTTTATTGTATTATTTATTTCGTCAGACAAATAGTCGAAACTGTATTTTTTTATTTCATCAGATGATGATTCTAGTTTAAAATAATTGTTTTCAAAATAATTTTCAACTTGTGCATTTTTTGGAGTTTTTCTATACTCCCCTGTAATCATTTTAATTCCTTTTTCCTTTAGGTCCATAAGTACTTCATACATGAAGACTTTTTCTATGTTTCTGCCTAATACTCTACAACTCATTAAAAGTGTATCGATTACTGCAACTTCATTTTCTTTTTTAACCAAACATAAACCAGTTAGGCCAGAATTACCAAACTTATCACTAACATCAAAACTGTAAACAAAACAATTTTCTGCATTTAAGAAATACATCATCTCACTAATAGAATATCTTTTAGTTGTTAGATTAAACTGATTCGTTTTTTGGGTAAGTTGTACTAATCTATCAATAGAACCCATTGGTTTAAAATCTATTTGTATTTTGATATCTAAAGAACGCAAATAGTCGTCTATATTATTAAATGAATTAGATGATTCTTGTCTTTCTTGATTTTGTTTGTACATGTTAAGCCTATCCTTGTCCTCTTTAGATAAGCTTTTACTATAAAATATATCTTTAATTTCATTAATTAGTTTTGGGTATTCAAATAATTTTGAAGGAACTAATATTGAATAAATTTCTGGTATTCTCTCTTTAATTAAATTAATTTCAAATTCCGAGTCATCAATAAATACAATGCTATCTGTCCCTATATTTAACTCTTTAGATATTTCTGTTAAGTTAGTAGCTTTGTCATTCCAGTTCACTTTTTTTATTGTAATATCTGAATCAAATATTACAAAGTCTTTTCTTGATTCAAATACCTCTTTTACATCTTTATCATTGTTTTTGCTACACAAACCAACAATAATACCATTCATTGCAAAATATTTAGCTAATAAATGTATCTCTCTAAAAAAAATTCCATTTTTATCATTTTCAGAAAGACAAATTCCATCAATACCATCTTCGCCAACTATTCCTTTCCAAAGTGTATTATCACAGTCAAATATTATAGCTTTTTTTGATTTACCAAAAACAGAAGTTATTACTGGTAATATAAAATTTACATAATTCTTAATAAAAGAAGTACTGTATAGTGTTTTATTGCTATAAAAACTCCTCAAGTCAATTGCTAATTCTATTGAGGTATTAGACAATGGTTTATCAATATCTACAAGAACAAAATTTTTGGGCAATATGTCTTCTAGATAACTATTTAAGGTATTAACTAATTTTTCAAAATTTCCAACTTTTAGTGATCTTGAAGTAAAAGCCAAGTGTGAAAATTTATTGAATAATACTAACTTTATATTTTTTAAATTTTCAAAAACTAGTTGCAATTCATTTTTAACTTTATTTAGATATAAATTAAACTTATCATGATCGGCAATTTCAATTTCGTAATAGAAACTATTAATTAAATTACTAAGTTCCCAAAAAATTATTACAATGTTATCTGATGGTATAAAATTACTTTCTTGTATAATATTGTCGTAATCACCAATTGAAACAATTGCATTTAAATCCAGGCTACGTAAATCGTATTCAAGAATTGGTTTAATTTGATTAATAGAAATGTTTGATAAAAATTTAATATTAACTACATCTTTATTAGCCAACTTAATTCCAAGTAAGGTATTTTCTTTTATAATTTCTGAAAAATTCATACTTTTTAAATCATTATTTGACCACCGTTTAACCTTAAAGTTTCTCCAGTCATAAAGTCTGAATCACTTGATATTAGATATGAAATAGCATTTGCAACATCTTCAACAGTACACATTTTTTTTAAGGGTGTCCGAGCTTCTGTTAACATTTTAATTTTTTGTGGCACATCCGCTACTAAATCTGTATCAATCATACTAGGTGAAATCATATTTACTCTGATTCCTTTACTTGCATATTCAAATGCTAAAGCTTTTGCAAATCCATTTAAAGCTCCTTTAGAAGTAATATAATGTAACATTTCATTTGCAGGGTATTCAATTGCTTGTGTCGTTAAAAAAACTATTTTACCATATTTTTTATTTTCAAAAATTGGCAATATTTCTTTTAATATTAAAAAATTACTTTTTATATTAATTTCAATATGATCAAGTATATTATTCCATTCTAAATTTTGAAACTTTATATTTGGCAATTTAACGGTGCTACAGTTCACATAACCAGTTAAATGTGCTAATTCTCTTTTTACTAAATTAGTAAGGTTCTGAATTTCTAACGCATTTAATAAGTTTGCTTTAATGCATATTACTCTTCTTCCTATTTTTTCAATATCACATTTCAAAGTATTAATTATATCTTTGTTAGTATTATAATGCAATATTATATCATAACCGTTTAATGCAAGTTTAATAGCTGTTGCCCTTCCCACTCCACCAGAAGCTCCTATTATCAAAATAGATTTTTGTGTTTCTTTTATCTCAGAATTATCTATTTCAACTTCTTCCAATTCTACAACCTTAACTTTAGAAAAACCTGTAGTTACAATTTGTTTATTTTGATTTAAAATATCTGTTTTTAATTCAATTGTATTTGCCTTGTCATTTTTTTGAATAACTTCTGCAATTACAGTTATGGTATCATCAATTCTTACTGGTCTTAAAAATTCTAGGGTTTGAGAAAACCATAATGCTCCATCACCAGGTAATTTTGTCCCAATGAGGGTTGATATAAATGATGCTCCAAGCATGCCATGTACTACAGGTTGTTTAAACTCCGTTCTTCTTGCAAACTCCTTATTAACATGTAATTTATTATCATCACCTGTAAGGTTTACAAATTTATCAATATCTGCTTCTGTAATTTTATGAACTACTGTTGCTTTGTCACCAATTTTTATCTCATTATATTTCATTACTCGTTTTTTCTAAATTTTTCTTGCGGTTACCAATTACTCTACCTGGATTACCTACAACAATAGAATATGGAGGGATAATACTCGAAACAACGGATCCAGTTGCAACAACAGAGCCCTCTCCAATTTTAGCACCAGAAACTAGCACAACATTGTATCCCAACCAAACATCGTCTTCAATAATTATACTATATTGAGAACCATTATATTCCAAAGTCGAATAATTATGCCCTTGCATACTTATAGGAATATCAATACGCTCAAACGAATGATTTGCAGCTCTTAAAAAGGAATTACTTGCAATAGAAACATCATTACCAATATAAATCCCCTTGCTTCCCCCTGGATTAACGATTGCATTGTCTCCTAACATAAAATTCGTACCAATTTTAACTAGAGAAGGAACTTCAATTTGTGCCATTCTACAAATAAGTGGATTTGTTCCCATATTTTTAACTCTAATTTTCCAATAGTTTTTTCTAATCCTATTGCCTAAGAAGCTATTTGGAAGACTACGTATAAATATTAATTCAAACCAGTCTCTAAATTCTTGAATAATTTTTTTATATAATGTCATTAACAAAATATTAGTTCATTTATAATTTGTATAACGGAGTTGTAGTAAAATTTTATTTGTAATATCTTTCTCATTTTTTGTTAGCCAAAAATTATATGTTAAAAATATACTCACAATTACTGTTGAAAATTTCAAGATAATTGAGTGAAATAATGAAAGCTTCAATTCCGAAAATGATAGCAAAATTGCAATAACAATAATAAATGGCATAAATACTCTTAGATACTCTATATCAATTAAATAATATTTACGTCCTAATAAATATATTACCACCGAACAAAATATATATGTAACTAGCGTGATATATGCAGAAGCTATATAACCAAATTTTGGTATGAAAAAATAATTCAATATTGCATTTAAAATCGCTGCAACTAAAAATGTAATATAGAAATAATATAATTTTTTTGAAATTAAAATCCCAAAATCAACAATATTAATATAACCATAAATCAAATGAGCAATCATTATTATTGGAACTATTTTATACGCAACAATAAACTCTTCCCTACCTGAAAAAATCATAAGGAGCTCCTTTGCAAATAATGAAGTCATTAACACAAGCGATAAACCGATTATTGTGTAATATGAAATTATTTTAGTTACAAATGCTGAATTGTCTTTATCTTTTGCATATTGCATTCGTACAGTAGTCCAAATCATAGAAAATGGAATAATCATGATCACATGAATAATCATTCCAATCTTATATCCCATTGAATAAATACCTACATCGGAAAGCGATGAGTATTCTTTTATAAAGTAGCGATCTACCCAGTCTAATAAATAATATGTTAGCCCATTTAGTGTTGCCGACAATCCAAATAATATGTACTCTTTTAAATTTTCTTGATTTATAGTAGTGGTAAAATATTTTCTAACTATATTAAAAGTGAAAGTAAAAGCTAAAAAATTTGCTATTAATAGTGCAATAATAGGTGCATTTATTCCTAAATTAACTTTCACTAATAATATATATACTAAAAATAAGTTTATTAAACTCGATCCAATATTAACCAACACAAAGCCCTTACTTTGCTTTTCTAATCTTAATACAACAAAGTTGAAATTCATTAACATCCCAAAGGCGTTAGCTAATATAATCAAAAAGATATGGTTGGAAAAGCTTTTTGAATTAGTTAATAAAACCGATAATTTAGTAGCAAGTAAAAATCCTAAAAGGACTTGAATAAGAGCCCCAGTTAATGTTATTAAAAACGTAGTAGTTACAATAGATTTTTTTTGAGTTTCGGATTCTGATTCAAAAAAATATCGATTCAATGTGCTTGTTGAGCCAAAGAAAAAAAAAGCTCCCAACAATGTTGAAATTAAAATTAATAGTGAGTAAATCCCAAATTCTTCAGACGAATAATATTTTGTAAGTAAAGGTAATAATACAAAACCAATTAAACTCTGGAATGCAGAGCTAATCCCATATATAATTGTGTGCTTTCCGGTCTCTAAAATTTTAGACTTCAAAGTTTTAAATTCTGTTCATATTTAATTTATAATCCCTTGCTGGAAATATTATAATTTGAAGTTGGATGAATTCATATTCTGGAATTCATTTCTATCCCACTCAAAAATTTCCATAGACTCATCTAAGATTAGGTGCAAAAATATTTGATGAATGCATTCTACCATTCCATAAGTCTTCATAGGAACATAAATTGAATAATAGGCAATCTTAATTGATTTGTTGTCATTTTTCAATCCTGATAATGCCAATGTATTTATATTATTATTTTTACAATAATTTAATACACTAATAACATTAGGGCTATTTCCACTTGAGCTTATTGTAATTACAAGATCTTCTTTAGTAACGCCTTCGATTTTCAAGTATTCCAACATTGCGTTTTCGAATGAATAGTCGTTTGCGAGCGCTGTTAACAATGCACTATCGCTTAATGATCTAGATAGAATTTTACCATTTTTAGAAAAATCTAAAGCCATATGATTTGCAAATGCAGCGCTGGCACCATTCCCAAAAAAGTATATCTTACTCTTAGTTTCCTTTAGTCTTTTTAGGATCCCTTTTATTGTTTGAAAAAACAGCTCAGGTTCGGAGAGTTGCTGATTGGTATAGTATAAAGATTCTTCTAATCCCTGACTAATTGATTTAAAATAATTTGAATAGTAATTGTCTGTCATTTATGTTTCTTTTATTCTATAAAATATTTACGCACTAAACTGCTCACCAAAACAACTTATTTTGATGATTGGCGTTAATTCAAAATTTTAAATAAAACTATTTAAGGCTGAAAATGAATCATTTAAATATTTACTTATATCCGTGAATACTATTTGGCCAAATGGACCAAATTAACCCAAATCTTCTACATCAATTTCATAAAAACACCAACATCTTTCAACTTATGCTCAGTAAATTCTTGGGCTAAATACAAGGCTACGCGTATTTTTTTATCAATTAAAACTTCTGATTTTTCAATAAGGTTGTACAAATAAGCTTTATCAATATCACCTACTAAAACTAAATCTACAAAGGGGCTATTTTTTCCTAAAGCTAGGTCGCCTGTTAAATACACTTCGTCAACATTGCCCAGTTTTTCCAATACATTTTCAACAATCTGATCTAACCCTACATATTGCATTATCATCCCCCTTAAACTTTTAAACATGGGATGCTTTGTATTTACGGTATAATGTTTAGTTTTTGTATTGGTAGTTTCGGTAGGCTCCTGTATTAGTTGCATTTCCAATAACTTATTTAGTTCCAAACGTACGGTATTACTACTTACACCTAAATCACGCTCTAAGCCCCGCAAATACACGGTACTAGCAGGGTTGAGTAGCAATTTCGTAAGTAGTTGTACTCTAATTTTCCCAGTAAAAATTTTATCTAAGATCATTGGGGGAGTTGAATAACTCAATTAGGTATAAAACGGCTACGCCGCCCTGAGTCACATAAAAGATGAAAAATACTCAATTCAATATTTTAGAATAGCGCAATACTGAGTAGTAAAAGTAAGTATTATTGAGTAAATTATGAAATAAGTAACACGAAATTAAAACTAATTTATATTGTAATTGCTTAAGTATCTTAATCTAAATAATTTTAATATATTGATTATCAATAAATTAAAAAATAATTTTTCTATACAAACGGCCAAAAATGAGGTATAAAATATATATGAAACCTGCTAAAACCCAGCCTAAAGATATTGATTTTAAATTTCCGAATTTTTCTTTTTCTAATGGTAAAATAGGGCGGTCTATTAGTTGTATCAAAGGGGTTTCCTTTCTAAGTGTTATTTTAGCAAGCTCTAATTGAACAACTAAATTTGTTAAAATAGCAGTATTAGCTTGAACATCAATTTGTTTTTTCTTACTTGGTGCTCCTTTAATATTGAAAGCAGGATTTAAATTATAAACATTATCCGTTTCACTGGCAACACCAGTGATAGCTCCATTTAATGCATTTCGAACACTATCTGTTTGTCGTTGTAAAACGCTTACATTTATTTTGGATTTTTTACTTTTAGTTTCAATATAAAAATCAGATGTTTCCTTTGCTATACTTTCGCAGAAAATTTTAGAGAAGAGTTCATTTTCACTTGTTACTTCAATTGATAAAATAGTTACCTTTTTATCTTTTTGCATTATACTTAAATGTTCTTTATCAATTAAGCATTTATGAATTTGTTGTAAAATGGAATCTTGTTGTAATGTAAAACTATACCTATCTGCATTAGGTAAAAACTGTATATTTTTCAAGATTGGCTTTTTCTCCCAGGCTTCTCTTAATTCATTTATTTGGATATAATATTCAGCAAGTGAAATTGTCTTACCATTAATTACTATGGGTTCTAGTAAAACTTTTTCAACTATGAACCTACTTTTCATTAATTCAGCTAAGTTGCTGGCTGCAAAAGCTCCACCTCCTCCGCCGCCTCCTAAATCAATTCCAAAACTACTTGCTAAACCTAGTGCACCGCTTAGGCCACCTCCACCACCACCTTTATCTTCTTCCATGGCAAAGGTTAAAACAGCTTTATAAGTTGGCTTTTCAAATAGCGAAATAGTTAAGCCTGTTAATGCTCCAATAATACCAACAATAAAAATGGATTTCCATTTGGACTTTAAAAATGCACCCCACTCTTTAATTTTAATAATAAGTTCTTTCAATGAAATTTCATCATTGTCTATATTAGAACCTTCTATTTGATTATTTCCTAAAGCCATTTTGTAAAATTAAATTTATATAAAGTTGTGGCTATTTTTGTAACAAACTAACAGTAGCTAATGCCGCTACTATTTGTGCAATTACAGTTGTAAATTGTATAACAGTAGTTATTGTCTTATCTTTTTTGGCATCTGTTTCAGGAATCACAACTTCAGCACCTGGTCTTATACTTGGGTTCACTCTAAATATTCCAAATATTTTTGTTCTATTAGATTTTCCATTTGCGTAAATAACATAAGCTCTTCCTCTTTTTGCATATTCAGAAATTCCACCAGCAGCACTAATACATTCCCCAACAGTTAGTCCTTCTCTATATACAATATTGGTAGGTCTTAAAACTCCTCCACTAATTTTAACTCTGTTGTCCATTTTAGGAATTACAATTTCATCTTTTGCTCTTAATACTAAATCCAATTCAGAACCAGGATGTTTCATGATATAATTAATATCAATGGCAATTTGATAATAATCTTCTTCTATATCTTTAAATAAGGCGTTTAAAGTGTCTTTTAATTTATTACCTTTTGCTTGAGGGTTTAAATCAATGTCCATTGTACCCATTGCACTTGTTGCTGAAGGCGTATTTAATATTGAATTTTTACTGGCTTCTTGTTGAGCTTTAAATTTTCTAGTATAAGCAAGTTCTATAGATGTTTTTGTTTCATCAGATTTTAAAGAATCGATATCAAATCTTTTTCTTTTAATATAAGAACCTTCTCCATAGGCTTCTCCAATTAAACCGCCTGCTCTTTTTACTATATCACTTACTTTTTCTACTCTTGAACTTAAAGTATATTTACCAGTGCTTTGTACTTGGCCGCTGATAGTAATTACTTCAGGTAAAGTATAGCCCACTTTTTTTGTAATGGTAATTACATCTAAAGGTTGTAATACTATATTTTCTTGACCAGGATTAAAACTTAAATCACCGTTAATTTCAGTTTTAAATATTGTAGTTACCTGGTTATTTTCAACTTTGTCGCCATATTGAACAAGTCTAGCAACTTCAATATTTTTATTAGCTGCATAAGTAAAACCTCCTGCCATTAATATTAAATCTTTAACAGTCATGCTATCTATATAGTTAAATGAACCTACTGTTTTTACTTCCCCAAATAAATCAACTTTTAAAGAGTCTCTAATTTCTAAAATGGAATTAACGTATAACTCATCTTCTCTTTGTAATAAAATATTTTCAGTAGTATTTTTTTCAAGTGCCTTTGATAAGTTAATACTTATCATTTCTTTTAATAAATTAGGTTTAGTTCTAATTAATTGAGCTCTGCCTGTAAATGCATCTTCTTTTAAACCATCTGCTTTGTTAATTAGATCGGCAATGCGCATACCAGGCTGTAATTCATAAACATCGGGTCTGTATACTGCACCACTTAATACAACTCTATTCTGGTACCTATTAATAATTTTTGAAATACTTACTACATCTCCGCTTTGAGGCTGGTATTTGCCATATTCTAATTTAGATAAATCCTTTACCGATTTTTCTTTGTCATTTTTTTGAATAATTTTAACCATGGCAGAATAAGCATTATCACTAAAGCCACCAGCGTATTCTAAAATTTGACTAAAACTTTCATTACCTAATACTTCAAAAATACCTGGTCTTTTAACTTCACCTGTTAATTCTACTCTATTTTTATAAGCAGGTACACGAATAATGTCATTATCCTTTAAGCCAATATTTTGTGATTGATCTCCGTATTGTAAAAAGCGGTATAAGTCAACCTTAGTAAAAATTTTATTATTCCTGATAACTTCAATTTCTCTATAAGAACCAATTGTATTAGGCCCACCCGCTTCAGATAATGCACTAATTACATTTGATAAAGAAGAAACATTGTAAGTGCCACTTTTATACCCACCAATTACTGTAATATGAATAGTTCTTATATCACCTAAACTAATATCTAATTTCGATTCACCTCTTAATAAACTAGAATAAGCAGATGCAGCCATTTGTTGTTTAATTCTAATTTTAGCAGCTTCAATAGTTAAGCCTGCTATTTTAATTTGACCTACATTGTCAACTTGAATTTTTCCCTCCTTACTTACAGTTAAATCGCTTGAATATTCTTGTACACCGTATACCACTAATTTAATTTCATCATTAGGTCCTATTACATAATTTAAAGGTGTTGCTATAACTTTATTGGCTGTATTTCCTGTTGAATTTGTACCTGCTGCGAATAATTCTGAACCATATACTAAGGTATTAATACTACTATTAATAGTTACTGATGTACTATCTTTAACTGAATTGGTAGCAGCATTTTGTGACATTACATTGCCTCTTTTAACAGACTTTGCCATTACAATTCCAGTAATGCCATTTATTCTATCTTTTAATTTCGAAAACTCAGCTGGAGACATACCCTTTGCTATAGCCTGAGATTCCACTTGATCAATAGTCATTCCAGATTGCTTTAATTTTTGCTGAATGGCAGTAATTTGATTATCACTTAATGCATCTACTTTTAAAGTGCTTAAGTCGCGGCCTCCTAATGGGTCTTGAGCATAAACAGAAATACTAAAGGTCATTAAAATGACAAGTGTAAAAAAGGACTTAATAAATCTCATATTGGGCGTTTTTATTATAAATAATGATTATAAACAAAGCTTGCGCATTCTTAGTCACAAATTAATGTGTAAAGTAGTACTATACAATGTTTTATAGTTAAAATATGTAAATAATTGGGGTATTCAAAGATAGGTATTAAATTTAATAAATAGTGTTAATTATGAACCACTAAAAACCCTTTTTAAGCCAATTTATTTAAGCTATATTTGGCCTATATTTATATTGAAAATTGAAAGGAATGAAGAAACAGCAACAGTTTCTGAGAAATATTAGCTACACATTGGATATTATTATAATATTAATAGCATACCTGATTGCAAAAAAATTCAGCTATAATATTGATTTACAATACTTTAGCTACCCTTTTTTCTTTTTATCAATAGTTTTATGGTTTACAATGTCTGTTTTTTCAAAAATTTACTTTGAAAAAAGGTCTAATAAATTTGCCGAGGAAATGGTACAGATGATTTATCATTCCATCCTGTTTATTGTAAGCTTAAGCTCTGTTCTCTTTTTTCTTAACTTAAACCACAAATTCCCCTCCAAATTCGTGCTAGTTTTTGCTAATATTTTGACCTTTCTGGCCATTTTATCTAAATATGCCATTCGCAAAAAAATCCATGCCTACTTAAATAAGGGAATTTTTTATGATCAGGTTTTATTAGTAGGCTCTACCAAAGCAGCAGAAGAATTTATTGACGCAGTTAAAAAATATTATTATTATGGTTATAAATGTATTGGATACATTGACGACCAAAATCAATTAAAAAAAGAATGCAGCTATTTAGGAAACTTAAATGATTTACATACAATTCTTAGAACAACGCAAATTGATGAAGTGTTTATTGCACTTCCAACTGGTGAAAATGAAAAAATTCAAGACTGTATTGCTATTTGCGATGGATTAAATATTAAAGTACGAATTCTACCTAACTTAAGCGAGTTCACTTCATCTTCAGTATATATAAATAATATCGGACTTCTTCCAGTAGTGAATGTAGGCGATTTACCTTTGGATAAAAGAGAGAATCGAACTTTAAAAAGAGTTTTTGATATTGTATTCTCTTTATTATTTTTTATCTTATTGGGTAGTTTTATTTTCCCAATACTTGCTATTATTATAAAACTATCTTCTAAAGGACCTATATTTTTTAAACAAGAAAGGTGGGGCTTGAATAATAAAAGGATTACTTGCTATAAGTTTAGGTCTATGTATAAAGAAAGTTCTGATATTGATGAAGAAGGAAATTTTCAACAAGCTTTCAAGGACGACCCTCGTATTACACTTATTGGAAAAATTTTACGAAAAACTAATATGGATGAACTTCCTCAATTTTGGAATGTACTTATTGGAAATATGTCTGTAGTGGGTCCTAGACCTCATCCTACACAATTAAATATACAATCAATGGAGCTAGTTGATAACTACATGCTAAGGCATATGGTAATTCCAGGTATTACTGGACTAGCCCAAGTGAATGGTTGTAGAGGAGAAACCAGAACCACACAGGATATGCAAAAAAGAGTCAATTTTGATTTATACTATATTCAACGATGGAATTTTTGGTTGGATTTACAAATTATAATTCAAACAATAATTAATATTTTCAGAGGAGACCAGAATGCTTATTAATGCATTAAATAAAATTCATTGAAAAAATTAATTTTCACATTTATTTTTATTACAGGTTTTTATACCTATGCATTTTCACAAAATGTATGGGAAAATACTAATTCAGAGGTACATCCATTTTTATATAGAATGGCCCAAAGAGGTTTAATTGATTACAATGATTTAATTAAAACAATAAATAGAGTTAATATTTTAAATGCATTAAATATATTAAAACAAAAAGATTCAACACTAAGCATTATAGAAAATAAGGAGCTTGATTTCTATTTACAAGAATATACTAGGCCAATCAAAGAACAAATTTCTTTATTTAAAAAAGACCAAAATAAAAGATGGAGGGCAGGAGCTATTGTAGCTAATGATTTTGAGTTTTACATAGACCCATTATTAAGTATAAATAATTTTTCAGGATCTAATAAAAATTTAAGGCAATTAAGTAATGGTTTTGAATTATGGGGAACTGCTGGTAAAAATAGAAATTTAGGATATCAAATTTATTATCGTGATTATACAGAAACAGGTACAGTAAATAATAATTTTAGAGAAGAGTCAGCTACTCCAGGCAATATTTTAATTGGTGCAAAATCTGATAATAAAATTAATTATACCGATATAAGAGCGAATATTAATTACAACTTTAAAAAAGGCAATATTAGTTTTGGAAAAGATAATATAGTTTGGGGTTATGGAGAAAATAGCAATATCGTGCTCTCAAATAAAGCACCCTCCTACCCATATATAAGATTGGATTATAAGCCTCTTAAATGGCTTAATTTTAACTATACACATGCCTGGTTAAATTCCAATGTAGCCGATTCTAGCCTCTCTTATTTTACCAATACAGGTAGAATTGATAACGATTTTCGCTTAGTCTTTGTTCAAAAATACTTAGCCACACATTCTATTGAAGTACTGCCCATGAAAGGCTTGAATATAGCTATTGGAGAATCTATTGTATATAGTGACAAAATGGACCCTGGCTTTTTAATACCCATTAACTTATTTAAATTTTACGATAATAATAGAAGCAATTATTTAATTGAGGCTGGTTCTAATGGGCAATACTTTTTATCCTTAAGTTCAAGAAATCAGATAAAAAATACACATTTATACTCTACTTTATTTATAGATGAAATAAAAGTAAGCTCAATGTTTAACAAAACTGAAAAGCGTAATCAATTAGGATATAATTTAGGAGGTTCTACTACCGATATATTTATTCCTTACCTTAGCTTAGGTGCCGAATATACAAGGGTTAACCCATTTGTATACTCAAATTTAATTTCTGCACAAACTTATACAAGTTATAACTATAGCTTAGGTGATTGGATGGGTAATAATTTTGATAAAGCTATAGTATTTGCTAAATACACGCCTATAGCAAAATTGAAATTAGTAGCACGTTATCAAAAAATTCGAAAAGGTGGGCCTGGAACCATATATGAACAGTATACAGCTCAACCACAACCAGCATTCTTATTCAATTATATTAAAACCAGGTCCGATATTTTTTTACAAGCCAGATATGAATATATTAATAATATTTATCTGACTAGTTCTTTAACACTTATGCAAACAAAACTAGCAAATGGAAATTTTATTAAAGACAACACTTATCAATTAGGCATTTCAGTCGGGCTACCATAAATATTTTCAATAAATAAAAGCCCCACAAATGTCCAAAAAGGAAAGGCACCCATGGGGCCTTCAAAAAATACATCAAAGCTTCCATTAATCATAAAGGCTAGAAGTATAGAAGTTATTGCCAATGTTTTACCTGCTAATTTTCTAGTAAATAGGGGTTTGAATAGTGACACTAACCAAATTATCCAAGCTATAAAAACAAAATATCCAAACCTTGCTAAAATTGTTAAATGAAAATTATGAGGTGATCTTAAATTGTCATCTGTGTTTAAAATATCATTACCAGCCAGGCTCATCCCAAGCCCTTTTCCTACAAAAAAATGTTGAAGTGTAAAGCTTTCATTTACAAGTTTAGCCCACCATATTAAACGCCAAACTTTATTATCAGTCAAATTACCATCAATATCACTACTTACTATAGAACTGAAATTATCTGTTATTTGAGACAGGCTAATTGTTCTTCCTTGCGAATTTCCCTGTATATCAATTACCACAAATAAGCCCATGCCAATTACCATAATAATGGGAACATATTTTAAAAGTTTTCTAAGAGTTTCGTTTAAAATTTTTTCTTTAGAAAAGAAAAAGAATGAAAATAATGCAAAAATATAGGCAACACTGCCCGACCTTGTAAAAGCCAGAAGAATTAGAAAATTGATTACAATAAGTATGGTATTCGCTACTAACCATTTTCTAGAATATTTTTCTGAATATAAAAACATTAAAATTGTACTTATTAATAAATGCACCGACTTGTCTCCATTTTTATATATAATAATATTTTGATTACCAAAAATATTAATAGGTGGTAAATAAAGAAAAATAAAATAAAATAAAAAGAAATTTAAAAATAATACAAAAGGAACCCATTTATAAATTTGTATTATTTTTTGCCAAATAAAATCATACTCATTTTTTAAAAAATAAATAATAAAAGTAAACCAGGCGTATTGAAAAGCTAAGGAATCACGTAATACGTTTAATATTGAATATTGAAATACACCTACTAAAATAAATAAAAATGAAATTACAATAAAAATTCCAACTAAGATTTGCTTGCTGTCTAATCCAATTTCAAACTGCTTTCTATTTATAAATAATAAAAAAATACCAGCAACTAATAGAATTTCAGCCATATAGGAATAAGCCACCCCTTTATTAAAAAAAACATAAAGAAGTAATACTAAAAAATATAGTTTAATATAGGCCCTATTTAACAACTGCATGTAATAAATATTTTATTGACATTTGAAATTGGTTATTGTATTTATCAGAATATATAGACGGTTCGTCAAATGCAGAAATGCCATCTTCTTCTCGTATCCATCTGTAATTTAAAGCATGGGTATTAGTGAAACTTGCAGCTAACAAAATATTTCTAATGGGCATTAATTGTAATTCTAAACGCTGAGTTAAATCAACCCAATATCTATTATAATAACCATATCCATTTGAGGCATAAGGGTTAAAATAAGTAGAATAATAAAAGTCATTATTAAATACAGTTCTTTCTACAAAAACACCAATTTTATTATAGCCCTTATTCCAACTTAAACTTATACTTTGGTTATTTGACCCTGGTCCAATGGAAGATCCCATTAACTGCCCATTATTCGACCATCCTTGGTTTACAACTGTACTTAGGTACCAACTATTAGGTTTACCGCCGGCAAAAGGATACCCCTCGTATAAAATATCTCTTGCATTTGTTAATTGTAACTGAGTAAATTCTACGTTTAAACTTAAATAAGAATCAAATAATTTTAATGGGACCAGCTTCGTGGCTCCAAATACAAAGGCAGGCCTCATTCTTTCTTTAAAAAATTTCCAAGGCCAAGGGGCTTCATTAGGAAGTCCCATTTCTCCATAAAATTCTGCATGGTCTTCTGGCATGGCAAATCGAAATATCATTGAACCTACTTCTTGTTTAGGCAAGTTCTTACTAAAGAAATTAACTGTATCACCTAATGCATTAGTAGCATGTCTATAAAATTGTCTAGAATAAGCATAGCCAATATAAAAATTTGGTATCCACTTAGGCTGGTAGTTTATGGTAATCCCATCTACTTCTCTTTCATCTAGATTTTTAAAAAACTTACACTGAGGGCATGCATTTAATAATTGTTGATCTATTTCAGTATACTTGGTAGTCTTCAATTTACCAATAACTCCAGCTAATTCAAAACTACCTATATAGGTTTTAATAGGTTCAACAGTTTTTAAATAATAATGCTGAAAACCTGCTGCATTATTAGTAAAAACTAAACTGTTTCTTTTGCCAGGCCCCCACCATATATTTTCATTAGAAACACCAGCTGCTATATACTTAAATTTTATGCCTGCACGCGATTGTCCAAGTGTTGTTTCTTCAATTCTATCATAACCAAATTGTCTAAAATAATCAATATTATTAGCCACCATTCCAAAATACTTGTAATTAAAATTACCATCGCCTGCATTACCTTTATAATATTCTTGAGTTAAATTTTGTACAGTAAGTTTTTCGGGTTGGTAATTAATATCAAAAATTAATAATTTTAAATTTACACCATAGCTATACCTTTCCTGCCAACCTCTTGCAGGATACATGTTACCATCATTAAAACTAATAGGCTGTAAGGTATTATTTTGTTGATCAAAATTTAAACTGATTGATTGTACAATGTCCTTAGAAGTGCCCTTTAGTTTACTTTGAAGGAATTGATATGAACTTGTCGACCTTATTAAAAAAGAATTGGTGACAACACCATTACTATCATTTAATAATTGTTTGTTTCTTTGATAATCCATTAAACGAATATCATCAAAAAAACTATTTTGAGCAAAGCCTGTGAAATAGTAAAAAAATAAAAAAGTAAATAATATAAATTTTTTATTTACCATAAATAAATAGTATTTAAAAAGATATACACATTGGAAACTTTATTATTATTCTGCCATAAATAATTTTTTGAATTCACCCATTCCATATTTAAATTAAATAAAAAGTGATTGTACTTTTGCTTTAATTGAATGCCATAGGCATAATCGTCCCAATAAGGTTTCCCTCCATCATAAGATAAAACATTAGTTACTCCTACGGGATCATGTGCAATGTGTTGAAATTTAATGCCGTATGTATTCCAGCCCTTATTTAAGCTTATAGCAAAAGTTTGAACATCATTACCCCAGCCGGATCCTGCGCCCAAAATTTGATTTTCGTTAATATACCCCCCATTTTGATGAACATACCAATTACTAGCATTTCGTTGTAAATAGCTAGGTTTTTGTGACATATTGGTAGCCTCAGCTTCAAAATTTAAATAAGAATTATTAGATAAATATTGAATTTTTTTTAGCCCATAAATAGAGGCTGCAGAATGTGACATATCCAAGATTAAATCTCTTGAATTAGAACTGCCATCATTCCAGCCATATTCAAAATATACTTCTGCATGTTCTTTGGGGAAAACATATTTAGCTGAACCGCTTAATACTTGATCAATAGGAAGTGAATTATCTTGAAAGTCATTTCTAAATAATGGTTTTAGAGCTATCAAATAATACTCCTTTAAATTACTACTAGGTTTATCTTGGGTGGGAAGTGTAAAGGCCCTGTTTGCAGTAAGATATAAATTTTTAAAAAATACAGGGTTATAAGAAATAGATAAAAGACTTAAATAATTTGAATGATTGGTATTGCCATTTAATTTTAAATTTGCATTTTCAAAGCCCTGCCCTTTATTATAGGATAAAGTACCACCAATAACGTTTAGCTGAAAGCTTCCTAAAGGGGTTTTTAAAGGCCTATTTGTTTGAATACTAAAATGATTAAACCCTGGGGCATTATTAGACATTAATAAAGAACTATACCTGCCTGGACCCAGCCATAAATTTTGAGTACTTGCTCCTACACTTAATGGGCCAAAATCGATTCTTAAACTTGATTGGCCTAAAGTTAATTTACTTAAAGCTGGAGTACGTTGTCCCCAACTAGAGTTTGATTCATAAGGGTCGGAAGCGGTTTTAAAAAATTCGGGCCTTAAGGTTAAATGAATGTTACGTAATCTCATATAAACACCTCCACTACCTACAAACTGGTACCCTTTAGAAAAGCTTAATGGTCCATCGTTCCAGCCATAGGGATGATGTGAATTATATTTTTGTAAAAAATTTATAGGTAATAATTGAATATCGGAATGTTTTCTTTCTACTAAATGGCCACGGTTTTCAAATTCAGGGTCAATCATGGCAAGTAAACTATCGTAACCTAATTTAGGAGTTAGAATATAGGGGCGTATGGTTAATGACTGCTCGGGTTGTAATTTGCCTAGTAATTGTAAATCACGAATATTATCGTCAAAATCATAATAGCCCACAGCCATGGGTATGCGTAATTTATTTTTAGGGCCATCATAAGGAGTAGGTAGCAAATTTTGAACCCATCTTCTAAAATTAGATATGGGTTTTAGAGTATCGGTTTGTTGCTCTTGTGCATTTAAATTTATACATAATAAACTGCCTATAATTACCAAATAAATGGGTAAAAAATAGGTGTTTGTTTTTTGTACTTTTCTCACTGCTCAAAGATAAATATTAATAAGCAAAATTGATGCTTTCCCTACTTAAGATTTGCCTTATAATTTGATATCTTTGAAACTCAATATGTTTAAACATTCATGAAAATTTCAGTAGCTTTTATTGTATACAATGGCTCCCAGTATTTGCGCACACAGCTAGATTCTATACTAGCTCAAACACATAAAGTGGATGAAATTATTATATGTGATGATGCCTCTTCAGATAATAGCAAAGAAATATTAGAGGAATATAAAAATAAACATCCCAATTTATTTTTTATTCATTATAATAATCAAAACATAGGGCCTACAAAAAATATTGAAAAGGCCATTCAGGCCTGCACAGGTGAATTAATTCTACTAGCAGACCAAGATGATTACTGGGAAACAAATAAGGTAGATACAATTGTAAATTGGTTTGAGCAAAACGCAACAATGAATGGAGTATTTACAAATGGTACACTAATAAATTCAAAAGGGGAATTGGATAATAAATACAGCTTATGGGATGTAATGAGCTTTCCTTATAAAACAATTAAAAGTAAAACTGAACTAAATAACAGTTTAAAATTATACATTAACACAGTTGAAAATACTGTTACGGGTGCTACACTTGCCATTAAAAATAACTTGCCTTTTTTGAAGCAGCCCTTCCCAACTATTAAGAACTTAGTACATGATAGATGGCTAGCTATGAATTTAGCTGAAACAAATAGCTTAGGTATTTTAGATGAGAAATTAATTCGTTATAGAATTCATTCGAAGCAAGCCATTGGAGGAATGACAGAAAATATTGAAAAGTATATTGAACTAAACGCCAACTTATTAGAAGGTACACCCAATACAAATAATAGTATTGTAAGCTTTAAAGACCTTAGTTATATTTTAAATAAAATTGAAACTAATTTGGAAATTCAAAACGAAATTTCAAAAATTGAGAATAAAAGTTTTGATAATACTAACTATTTAGCTATTTTAAAAAATAAGCATAAAATATATTTAGAATACGGCTTTGAAAAATGGCCAATACTTAGCGGCCTTAGAAAATTTAAAAAGCTATTTATACCTTAACAATTACAAAACTAGATTTTGTCTAAAAAACCATTTAGGTATACTTTAAAATAACTGTTTTTAAGTATAAATAAATGGTAAATACAAAACCATATTAGCGATATAATAGAAATAGAGGTTAATACAATTATACTGTCTGCAATAATAGATTTAAATATAATTACAAATACTATATATGGCAATGCACCCACTAATTGTTTTAAAAACATATTAGTAAGCCCCCCTACTTTAAAATATTTTTTTGTAAAATAGATAAAGGAAACCGATACCGATAATTCAGTTACTAATATGGTAATGGCTTCACCTACCTCCATTAATGAAGGCACTAATAGTATAGAAAGCACTACACTTACAGACATGCCAATAATGGCGGAATACAGTATCTGCCTGTCTTTGGCTAGGGCACTTAGTACTTGAAAACCAAATATAGAAGACAGACTCACTATTAATATTAATGGGGCTGTTATTTGAAGGGGGAGAATAGACCTATCAAAGTTTTGGCTAAATAGTACATGTACTATTTCCTTGGCACAAGAAATAAATATAACAATAGCAGGAATGGATAAGCTTACTAGTACAAAGAATACTTGTCGTATAAGCTCTCTAAACTTTTCAATTTGCTGGCTATGATATAAATTAATTAAGCTTGGAAATATGGCTACTGTTACAGCACCAAATACTGCTATAATTAATTTATTTAATTTAAGCGCTGTTGAATAATACCCCACACTTTCATTATTGGCTAAAAAACCTAATAAAATAGTATCTAATGAGAAGTAAATACTAATTGAAAATATAGTTAAGAAAATATATAATAGTGGCTTAATGTGTTTTCTAAGATCAAGATTAGAAAAGGTTTCTTTATTAAGTGAAATATGTTTACTTAAGTTATTAAAATTAATAATGGCTAATAATACACTTAGGCCAAACTGCATTCTCATATAATTTACATAATCAAACTGCGACTTAATAAGTACAAATACAAAAATGATAAAAAAGAAACGAATAACAAATTGTCTGATGGCAATAAACTTAAATTGGTTCATGCCATTAAAAAACCATTCTAAATAAAATACTTGGAAAAAGAAATAGGCAATGGTCCAATAAAAAAGTACTTTTTCATTATTAAGTTGTGGTATAAAAAATACTGCCGCTAAAAAAAGAAAGGATAACCCTAGTGTACAAATTAAATTAATGGTGAAAATTTCAGCAAATATTTTAGTGCGGGCTTTAAGTTCGTTTTGCACTTTAGCAATTTCTCTAATACCATAAATAGGAATACCTAGTGCTGCTAACATTACAAAATACTTAGCTATACTTTCAGCAAAATTTAAAACACCAACATGCTCTGGTCCTAAGGTTCTTGCTAAATAAGGAAAAGTAATCAAAGGGAAAAATACCTGTGATATAGCAAGCAGCACATTATAAAAAACACTATTCTTTACCGACATGAATTAAAAGTACAAAAAAATAGGTAAATGGGCTATGAAAAATAAGCCTGTATGCTGTTCTTTATATTTAAGAAAAATATAAAGACAGACTTCTTAGAACGCTTCCAAAATTTATCATTTCTTATATAGCTGCCCTCGTCCCAAGTAGTAATAATTTCCTTGGTTATAGTACCTAGTCTTATTTTACTAGGGTCAACAAACTGCTTGAAT
>Ga0209107_10000407_pt1 | contig 25502 bp, 26 predicted proteins | sample LakErihyJuly2011_2_FD_187460 | JGI IMG/M metagenome (GOLD analysis project Ga0209107, IMG submission 187460) | Freshwater microbial communities from dead zone in Lake Erie, Canada - CCB hypolimnion July 2011 (SPAdes) (version 2) | ecosystem: Environmental > Aquatic > Freshwater > Lentic >...
CAACTGTTCCGCCTCTTGAGCAATTCACTAAAGCTGCACCATTTTTCATGTGGGCAAATTCGGTAGCACCTAAAATAGGTTTATCGCTAAATGGAACGTGTAAGCTAATAAAATCAGATTCTGCAATAAGCGTTTCTAAAGTCACGCTTTTTACAGGCAAATTTACTTCTATACCGCCAGAAAAAACAAGAGGTAAGGTTTCTGGTATAGGTGAAAAATCGTAGGCCAACACATCCATACCCAAGCCTAAGGCAATTTTAGCGGTTTCTTTACCTATTCGGCCAAAACCTATAATACCGATAGTTTTTCCACGCAATTCTATGCCTTTGGCATAGGCCTTTTTTAAGTCGTTAAATTGGGTTGCACCGGTGCTTGGCATAGCCCGGTTGGCATCTTGTAAAAAACGAACACCTGTAAATAAATGAGCAAAAACCAATTCGGCAACAGATAATGAAGAAGCTGCCGGGGTGTTTACCACAGCTATTCCTTTACTCCGGGCATACTCCACATCAATATTATCCATGCCTACACCGCCCCTACCTATCAATTTTAAATTGGGGCAAGCATCTATTAATTCTTTGCGCACTTTGGTGGCACTACGCACCGTTAAAGCATCGTAGTTTTGTAATGCGGCTGCTAATTGTTCTTGCGGAACAGTTTGCTTATCAACTACAAAACCGGCTTTTTCTAAAATTGCTTTCCCTATAGGGTCAATGCCATCGTTGGCTAATAATTTAAACATAGTGTGTGTTAGGCGTTTTTTTCGGCAAATTCTTGCATGGTATCTATTAAGAAATGGACACTAGATATTGGCAAGGCATTGTACATAGAAGCTCTAAAGCCCCCTACACTACGATGTCCTTTAATTCCTATAATGTCGCGATCTTCAGCAAATTTTAAAAAGTCTTTTTCTAACTCAGGGTTTTCCATCACAAAACAAATATTCATATTCGAGCGATCCTCCACTGCACAAGTACCTTTAAACAAGGGATTACGATCAATTTCGGCGTATAAGGCACGTGCTTTGGCTAAATTTTCTTGCGCAATGGCGGCTACTCCACCTTTTGCTTTCAACCATTTTAGGTTCAACATCGATACATAAATAGAAAATACCGGTGGCGTATTGTACATAGATTCGCCATCAATATGAATTTTATAATCCAACATCGACGGTATTTTACGGTCAATTTTTCCTAAAATTTCATCTTTAACAATCACCAAGGTTACTCCGGCTGGGCCCATATTTTTTTGCGCTCCAGCATAAATTAAACCGAAGTCGGCTACATTTATTTCGCGGCTAAAAATATCCGACGACATATCGCAAACCACCGGAACGGGCGATTTTGGAAATTGGTGCATTTCGGTTCCGTAAATGGTATTGTTAGAGGTGCAGTGAAAATAAGCTGCATCTTTAGGAATTTCGTAGTCTTTGGGAATAAAGGTGTAATTGGCATCTTTTGAAGAAGCAATTACGTTTATTTCACCAAATAATTTGCCTTCTTTAATGGCTTTGTTAGCCCAAACACCGGTATCGGTATAGGCTGCCTTTTTCCCATCGCCCAATAAATTCATGGGCACCATAGAAAACTGTAGACTGGCGCCACCTTGTAAAAATATTACCGAATAGCCTTCGGGCACGTTCAATAAAGTACGAACCAAACGTTCGGTTTCTACCACTACAGCTTCGAACTCGGGCGTACGGTGCGATATTTCTAGAATTGATAATCCAGTATGATCAAACTCCAACACAGCTTGTGCGGCTTGTTTAAAAACTTCTTGGGGTAAAATGCAGGGACCTGCTCCAAAATTGTATTTCATAGGTATAATTATGTGTAAACAATAGAATGTTTTACAACGTTTTTAATTTTTGTATCATCAACTCCGGGTTTTCTGCAGCAAATACCGCATTACCAGCAACCAATACATCGGCTCCGGCAGCTACTAGCTTAGCAATATTTTCCGAACCCACACCTCCATCTACTTCAATTAAAAGTGTTGGGTTTAAACTAGATGCCATTGTTCTTATTTTCTGAACCTTTTGAACACTGTTCTCAATAAACTTTTGCCCGCCAAATCCGGGGTTTACCGACATGACTAAAACCAAATCTAAGTCGTCTAAAATATCTTCTAAAACAGAAACGGGTGTATGCGGATTGATGGCCACGCCTGCTTTGCAACCCAATGCCTTAATGGCTTGTACAGTGCGATGCAAATGGGTGCAGGCTTCGAAATGCACAGTAATTACAGCGGCTCCAGCTTGTTTAAATTCGGCCAAATACCTATCCGGATCTACGATCATTAAATGTACATCTAATGGTTTTTTGGCATGCTTAGCAATGGCTTTAAGTACCGGAAAACCGAAAGAAATATTAGGTACAAACACCCCGTCCATAATATCAATGTGTAACCAATCGGCTTGGCTACGGTTTAGCATCTCTACGTCACGTTGCAAATTGGCAAAATCGGCAGAAAGTACCGAGGGGGCGATGAGGTGTTTCATGCATCAAATATAAGGATTCTGATATAAAAAAAAGCCCCTCCGAAAATTCGGAGGGGCTTTTAGCAATTAGTTTAAAATTATGCTCCTTGTTCTTCCGGTTTTGGCGGACGAGGCAATAAAGCTTTACGAGACAATTTCAGTTTTCCTTGTTTGTCTAGTTCTAATAACTTAACGGTTACCATATCGCCAACATTAAAAATGCCGTCCATAGTTTCGTAACGTTGCCAATCAATTTCAGAAATGTGTAATAAACCATCTTTACCTGGCATAATTTCTACAAATGCACCAAATGGCATAATGGTTTTTACTTTTCCTTCGTAGGTGGCACCAACTTCTGGTTTCGCTGCAATGGCATTAATACGGCCAACGGCAGCATCAATGGCAGCTTTATTATCAGCAAAAATTTCTACGATACCTTGGTTGTCCACTTCTTCAATAGAGATATTTGCACCAGTTTCGCGTTGCATTTCTTGAATAATTTTACCACCTGGCCCAATTACTGCACCGATGAATTCTTTATCAATTTTAAGGGTAACAATACGTGGTGCGTGTGGTTTGTAATCTTCACGAGAAGTAGCAATAGTTTTCTTCATCTCGTTTAAGATGTGTAAACGGGCCTCTTTAGCTTGTTCCAAGGCAGCAGATAATACTTCCCATTTCAAACCATTAATTTTTAAGTCCATTTGGCAAGCCACAATACCTTTTTCGGTACCCGTAACTTTAAAGTCCATATCGCCTAAGTGATCTTCATCACCCAAAATATCACTTAAAATGGCGTATTTACCAGTTTTTTCGTCGGTAATTAAACCCATGGCAATACCAGAAACTGGTGCTTTAATAGGAATACCGGCATCCATAAGGGCCAAAGTACCCGCACAAACAGTTGCCATAGAAGAGGATCCGTTTGATTCTAAAATATCGGAAACTATACGGATAGTATATGGATTTTCATCGGGTAGCACTTGTCTTAAGGAGCGCATAGCCAAGTTTCCGTGGCCAATTTCGCGACGTCCTGCACCTCTATTTGGGCGAACTTCACCGGTTGAGAAACCAGGGAAATTGTAGTGCAATAAGAATTTGTTGTATCCGTTTATGAAGGCTCCATCAATCATTTGCTCATCCGATTTTGAACCTAAGGTTACCGAAGTTAATGCTTGGGTTTCGCCACGGGTAAACACAGCCGAACCGTGAGCAGCAGGTAAATAACTTACTTCACTCCAAATTGGGCGTACGGTACGTGAATCACGACCATCTAAACGCATGCCTTCGTCTAACACTAGGTTTCGAACGGCATCGTATTGTACATCGTGGAAATATTTTTTAGCCAAGAACTTGGTTACATCGTCTAAACCTTCGCCTAAAGAAGCAATAAATGCTTTTTCAATCTCCGAGAATTTCTCTGAACGTTCGTTTTTAGCAGAAGCTGATTTAGCTATGGCATATACTTTATCGTACGTATCGGCAAAAGCACGTTCACGTAATTCAGGATTGCTGTTTTCGTGAGAATATACACGCTTGGTAGTTTTACCAACCATTTCGGCTAATTCACGTTGTGCTTGTACTTGTATTTTAATGGCTTTGTGTGCAAATTCAATGGCTTCTACCATTTCGGCTTCCGAAATTTCTTTACACTCACCCTCTACCATGCCAATATCGTTGTATGAACCGGCTACGATAAATTCTAATGTTGCACGTTCTAAATCGCTCATTAATGGGTTAATAACTAATTTACCATCAATTTTAGCTACACGTACTTCAGAAATAGGTCCGTTAAACGGAATATCTGAAACAGCCAAGGCTGCTGATGCGGCTAAACCAGCCAAAGCATCGGGCATAATATCTTTATCGGCAGAGATCAAAGAGATCATTACTTGCGTATCTGCGTGATAATCTTCTGGGAACATAGGGCGCAAAGCACGGTCTACCAAACGAGAAATTAATACCTCGTAATCTGATAAACGGGCCTCACGACGTAAGAAACCACCTGGTATACGACCAGTAGCGGCATATTTTTCTTGATAATCTACAGAAAGTGGTAAGAAATCTACCCCTTCTTTTGCAGTTTGAGACGAAACTACTGTTGCTAAAAGCATGGTATCGCCCATTTTTACGACTACCGAACCATCGGCTTGTTTGGCTAATTTGCCAGTTTCAATTTCGATCATGCGGCCGTCGCCAATGTCGAATGTTTTTTTAATTGGATTCATGTTGTTTTAATTGTGCTATACTTTTCCTCTTTTGAGCATAGCGATATGTAGTTTTTGTTTGTTACAAATCAAAAAAAGCCACCCCCTAATGAGATGGCTTTTTGCTTGGGGTTAAGAATTACTTAATAATATCTCTTAACTCCAATGCTTTAATAATGGCACGATACCTGTTGATATCTTTTTTGTATAAATAAGCCAAAATTGCTCTACGCTTACCTACCAATTTTTGTAGGGACAATTGTGTAGAAAAATCTTTTTTGTTGGTTTTTAAATGACCGGTTAAGTGCGCAATACGTGCTGTAAATAAAGCTACTTGACCTTCGGCTGTACCTGTATCGGTGGCACTTTTACCGTGTTTAGCAAAAATTTTTGCTTTGAATTCATTACTTAAATACATTCTTGAATAATATTAAAGCGTTAAAAATTTAATTAGTTGCCGCAAAGGTAGGGTTTAGCTTTGGTTTATACAAGCAATTTTAGCTTAAATCTGGTTGATAAAAATATTTAGCATCTTTGTTAGATGAGTGAACAGCCTTTGTACAGCAGCTTTACAAGCGAATTTAAAGTACGTCCCGACGATATTGACATGTTTAACCACGTACACAACAGCACTTATTTTGATTACGTGTTGGCTGCCCGCTACGAGCAAATGGAGCGCTTTTACGGCATGTCCATGGAGGAATTTATGGCAAAAGGCTATGGTTGGGTGGTGCGTACCGCTTTTGTAGACTACAAACGCCCATTGGGCCTTGGCGACGAATTCACTGTAAAAACGGGTATAGAAACAATTAACAACAAAGGTTGTAAAGTGAAATTTGAGATTGTAAACAAAAAAACGAACAAAATAAGTTGCGATGGCTGGTTCGATTATGTGATGATTGATCTCAAAACGGGTACGGGCATGCGCATTACCGAAGAAATGATTGCTAAATATTCTATTTAAAGCTGCTTGCTTTATAGTACTACCTCTAACAACTCCGTATAAAAATCTTGCACGCTACGTCCTGTAGCACGTACTTGCTGCGGAATAATACTATTTTCTGATTGACCAGGCACTGTGTTAATTTCTATGAAGTAGAAATTTCCGCTACCTTCTTCTAAAATATAATCGATACGCACTACGCCCCTACAATTTAGTTTATTGTAAACAGATCTCACTACCGCTTCAACCCTAACCTTTTCTTCTTCTGTCATACGACCGGGGGTAATTTCTTCGGAAACGCCAGGTGTATATTTAGCTTCAAAATCGAAGAATTCTTTTGAAGAAATAATTTCGGTAGCAGGCAGCATCTGAATGCCATTTTTACCCAAATATACCCCAATGGTAAACTCTCTACCTTTAATAAACTCTTCTACCAATACTTGCGTATCTTCTTTAAAAGCAGCTGTAAGGGCTTGGGGCAATGCTGCTGTGGCATTCACTTTGCTCATACCAATACTACTACCACCATTATTTGGTTTTACAAAATAGGGCAACTTTAAACTTTGCTCGATAATAGTAGCATTTTCTGGCTTATCGGCAAAAAATTGGCACGAATTAGCCACATATAAATCAGGGATATCGGACACAATGGCTTTTGTATAACCCTTATTCATACTAATAGCAGAGGTAAGAGCATCGCAACTGGTATAGGGAATGTTTAGCATATCAAAATAGCCTTGTAGCTTACCATCTTCGCCTGGCGAACCGTGTAAACCCACAAATACTGCATCAAAAAGAACTTTTTTGCCTGCTATTACTAAACTGAAATCATTTTTATCAACCTCAATTGCTTGCCCATTGGCCTCATAATACCACGATTTAGAACTAATGATAATTTTATAAACCTCAAACTTGGAAGCATCTAAATTCTGCTCAATTTGGGCGGCACTTTTTAAGGAAATAACAGATTCGCCAGTGAATCCTCCGGTAATAAGGGCAATGGTTTTCTTCATATATTCAAATATAAGGTAAAATTGCGAAGCTATTTAGCAAGATTAAACTTCCTATTTCCTTATTTTTCGATTAAATTTGAAATCAAATTAGCGTATACTAAAAAACACATGGGCAATTTCTTCGGCTATTTAACCACCAAAACGTTTCGTACTAATTTATACTGGGCCTTAGCTGTGTTTGTTGCTTTTCTGCTCATTACCTTTTATAGCTTACGTTTTTACACCCACCACGGCGAAGGTGTTGCTGTACCCAAATTAAAAGGATTACCTATTGAAAGTGCCATAGAGGTTTTAGAATCGAAAGGCTTTAGATACCAAATAGATTCGGTATACCAGCCCAACCAGGCTGCTGGTATTGTTATTGAACAAGATCCGGACCCAAATACCAATGTAAAATTTAATAGAACCATTTATTTAACGGTAATAACCCGCCTATCGCCCATTGTGCGCTTTCCCGATGTAAGTAATAAAACCTATTTAGAAGCCGAGGCTACCTTGAGTAATTTCGGGTTAAAAATGGGCGATACCACCTATGTTTCGGATGTAGCCAAAGATGTTGTAATCCAATTTTTATTTAGAGGCAGAGCGCTACAAGCTGGCGACGAAATTCCGAAAGGTTCTGTCGTAAATTTAGTGCTTGGCGATGGCTTCCTTGCTAGTGAGGTTGATATTCCGGATTTGGTTGGCTTAACCCTCGGCGAAGCCCGAATGGCATTATCGGGTTCTTCATTAAAGATAGGTATAATCAGCTTCCAAGGTTCTTCAAGAGATACTATCAACTTAAAAATTAGTAAACAAAGTCCAGCTCTTAGCGATTCTTTAAGCAAAGTTCCCATTGGCAGTCGTGTTGATTTAGTTCTCGGAGGTAATTAATGAACAGGATTTCTGCAAGCGAATTACACGCAAAACTAATAGCGGGGCAAACTCCTATTTTGCTTGATGTACGAGAGGAATTAGAGTTTCACACCTTTAATATTGGTGGAGAAAACATTCCTTTGGGTCACTTAATACAGGGTATAGACGACCTAGAAATTGACCTGGAAGAAGAAATTGTAGTGATTTGCCAACGAGGCATACGAAGTTTAACGGCTTGCAGTGTTCTAGAAGCAGCCGGGTTTAATAATGTACTTAATTTACACGATGGCCTTTTGGGCTGGCAAAAACATGTTCAACGTAGCTAATTTATGAGCAAAAAAACAAGCAAAATGAAATTGAGTTTTAAGCTAGCACTAGCTTTTGGCACATTTATACTCTTTGTTGGAGGCATAACCACTGGTAAATATGTTTGGAGATTTATTGGTGGCAACGTAACAGATAAAGCCGCTTACCTATATATTCCTACCGGATCGAGCTATACTAACCTACTAGATATCATAAAAGAACAAGAACTATTAAAAGACACGGCCAGCTTTACATGGGCTGCCGAGAAAATGAACTTCGGTAAAAAAATTAAACCCGGTAAATACCGTCTATCAGCGGGCATGAGCAACCGACGCTTAATTAATATGTTAAAATCGGGTAACCAAGAACCCGTTACCCTGTATTTTCAAAACATCCGATTAAAAGAAAACTTTGTGGTCATGGTTTCAAAAAAACTAGAAGCCGATAGTAATTCTTTAAGTACACTGCTCAATTCTGCAGAATTTGTAGATGCCTATGGTTTTACCCCCGATAACGTGTACACCGTTTTTATCCCAAATAGTTATGAATTTTATTGGAATACCGATGCAAAGACGTTTTTTACGAAAATGTTTGAGAATTACCAACAATTCTGGAACGAAGAACGTTTGGCAAAAGCCAAAAAACTAAATCTGACTACCGCTGAAGTAAGTATTTTAGCCTCTATTGTAGATTCAGAAGCATTAGTTGATCGTGAAATGCCCATAATTGCCGGCTTGTATTTAAATAGATTAAATAAGGGAATAAAATTAGAGGCCGACCCCACCGTTATTTTTGCCAACACTGATTTTACCATACGCCGTGTATTGAACAAACATTTGCGTAAAGATTCTCCGTACAACACCTATATACACACCGGTTTACCTCCGGGGCCTATTACTATGCCAAGTATTGCCGCTATTGATGCTGTTTTAAATCCAAAAACGCACAACTATATTTACATGTGTGCCAAAGAAGATTTCTCTGGAACGCATAATTTTGCCAGTAATTTAGGCGACCACCTGGCTAATGCCAAACGATTTCAGCAGGCCCTTAACGACAGAAATATAAAGAAATAATGCTCATCCATTCTACCAAAATACGAGTACGCTACGGCGAAACAGACCAAATGGGCTATATGTACTACGGCAACTACGCTCAATTTTACGAGGTAGGGCGTGTAGAATTACTCCGTAGCCTAGGCATGACTTACGAATCTATGGAGGCCTCGGGCATTATGATGCCTGTATTAGATCTTAAATGCAAATACATTAAACCCGCATTGTACGACCAAGAAATAACCGTAAAAGTGATTATTGAAAAAATGCCGGGCATACGAATTCACTTCAACTATGAGTTATATAATGAGCAAGAAGAGCTCATTAATGTAGGTGAAACTACTCTTGTTTTCGTTGACATGGTAAAAAATAAGCCCTGTCTTCCCTCTGAAGAATTTTTGAACAAAGTAAAGCCGTTTTTTAATTAATGAACGCTATACACCGTTGGCTTTTGCGATTTAAACCTTACTTCCTTTTTATAGAATGGACGAAGGTTGTGATGTTGCCCGGCTTTAAGCCATTGCCTTTGTATACGGTTGCGGGGTTTTTCTTTAAAGAGTTGGGGAAAGAATCGCTGGTAAATAAAGCATCTTCTTTGGCCTATACGTTTATGCTGGCTATTTTTCCAGGAATCATTTTTTTATTTACGCTTATACCCTACATACCTATTTCAGATTTCCAAGAGCAGCTTCTTAGTTTAATGCAAATGGTATTGCCTAAAAACGCATTCTTAGCCGTACAAACAACCCTCGAAGATATTATACGCAACCAAAATGCAAAATTACTTTCATTTGGTTTCTTTTTAGCCTTGTTTTTTTCTACCAATGGCGTACACAAACTCATGATAGCCTTTAACAAAGCCTCATTGGTAAACGAAAACAGATCGTGGTGGAAACAGCGTATCGTAGCTACTATCCTTACCTTTATGATAGTTTTTGCCCTCATTTTCGGGCTAGGTGTTATTGCCTTCGGCGAATACTTAGCTGGCTTAATGCGTACCAAATTGGGTATAAACAGATATTTCTTAATTTTAGTGGTAGAATTAGCCCGATGGACTACGCTTACTGGACTCTATTTTATGACCATTTCTATGGTTTATAAATACGGTCCGGCTACCCGCAAAAAATGGAAATTTTTTAGCCCCGGATCTTGGCTAGCTACCGTATTAGCCATACTAACATTTGTAGGTTTCGCTTATTACATCAACAATTTCAGTACCTACAATAAACTATATGGCTCCATTGGTACACTCATTGTTATGATGATTTGGATGTACATCAATTCGCTTATTATTCTTATTGGGTTTGAATTAAATGCCAGTATAGAACTTTCTAAAAGAAGTTTACGTTTGGTAAAACCCCAGTTATTACGTTTCAGAAAAAACCTGGGCTTAAAGAATCAACCCAAATAATTCTACAGCATGCTGAAAAAGTAAAATATATTTTCAATTTGGTACAATTTTACCAAACGCTAAGTAGTTATATGAGATATAATCTAAAACAAAATAACCATGGATGCCATTAAATCTCCCAACACCAGGTACCAAAAAAAACTTAGAAGTTTACGTTTAAAAGAATTAAGAGTGTTGTTAAAATTCACCCAGAAAGACATGGCCAAAATTTTAAACATTACACAAGTAGGCTATTTTAGAATGGAAAATGGCGATAATGACATTACCGTTGATAAAATCCAGTGTCTTTCTAAAGAATTTGGCTTGTCTCCTACTTGGTTAGTTTGTGGTATCGGTTCTATGTTTGAGCCGAAAATTAAAACTCAAAAAATTTACAACGACTACCTTATCGATGAAATAGGGCTTGAAATTAAACGAAAAGAACTGGCCTAAAAACTCTGAATCTTGTCATAAAATATTCAAATTCTAACTTAAATTATATTGGATAAAAAAAGACTGGTTATACTTGCAGCTGTATGACCAGCACTCAATTTATTCAACAAGAAATTGCCGAATTAAGGCAACAGTTAGTAAACCATCCGGTTTACAAGAGAATTAACTCTAGGAACGATTTACGCATATTTATGCAGCACCATGTATTTGCTGTATGGGATTTCATGTCGCTTTTAAAAGCATTGCAATCCAATCTTACCTGTGTAAAAAGTCCTTGGCTGCCCGTAGGTTCTCCAGCTACCCGCTTTTTAATTAATGAAATTGTGGTAGGCGAAGAAAGCGATATTGACCAAGATGGTAATCACATTAGTCATTTTGAACTTTATTTAAATGCGATGCAGCAAGCCGGTGCTGAAACCTCAGCAATAAACCGTCTGATTGAATATATTATAAATGGTTTATCTATAACAGAAGCACTAAATCAATTAGATATTGATGAAAGTATTAAAAACTTTGTACGCTACACCTTTAGGGTAATTGAAGAAAATAAATCCCACGTGCAAGCTGCAGTATTTACTTTTGGTCGCGAAGATTTAATTCCAGATATGTTTATTGCTTTGGTACAAGACATCAATATCAAAACTGATAACGAAGCGGCAATTTTTCAGTATTATTTAGAACGTCATATAGAAGTTGACGGCGACCACCACAGTCATTTAGCTATAGCTATGACCGAGAATTTAATTGCTGCCGATGAAGGTAAAAAAGCAGAAGCTTTAGAAGCCGTTAAACTCGGATTAATGTACAGAATTGGCCTGTGGGATGGTGTTATGCTTGCATTAGAAAAACAAGCTGAACTTGCCTAATCTATTTACGTATATTTAAAATAAAAAATATGCCTTCATTTGATATTGTGAGTAAAGTAGATGGCCAAACCCTAGATAACGCTATCAATACTGCTAAAAAGGAAATCTTAAATCGCTATGATTTTAATGGGTCAAACAGCACCGTAGAATTAGACAAAAAGACCAATATGGTGCTCATTGTTACCGAAGACGATATGCGTTTAAAAGCCATTCAAGATGCTATTATTTCTAGAATGGTAAAACAACAAATCGATCCCGCTTGCCTAGATATGGGAAAAGAGCACTATGCATCAGGCAATATGATTCGCAAAGAAATTAAAATTAAAGAAGGAATAGATAAAGAAACTGCCAAAAAATTGGTAAAAAACATAAAAGATAGTGGCATAAAAGTGCAAGCTTCTATTATGGATGACCAATTGCGTGTACAAGGCAAGAAATTAGATGATTTACAGGCGGTAATTTCTCTTTGCCGTAGCCAAGATTTTGGACAACCCCTGCAGTTTATTAATATGCGGAACTAAACCGTTTTGACATCTTTGGCATCGAAACCATCGATGTCTGAGATATAGCCATTGCTCACCAAGAAATCGAATAAAGGTTTTGCTTCCGTAGAAACCGGCATGTTCTGTGTGGTAATAATTTGATTATTGGTTTTATCTAAATACGGATAAGCATATAATTTTACATTTTTACTAAACAAATCACTCACATAAGCCAATAATTCATCGGTGTAATTTTCGCCATACTCCTCGGCAGTAAAAATGTGTTTTAAATTAGAAATATTGGTAGAAATACCCACACTATGAGGACTACATCGGCTTAAATACTGTGCTAATTTATGATTACGGGTATAATTAGAAACAATTACATAATTACCGGTAGCACATAAAGCCTCTGCCCTACTTGCAAAAGCATCTAAATCTGCAGCACTTACCTCTTTAGAGCTGTCTAGAAGATTGGTCATTAACACTTCTATTAAGACGATTACCTGCTCATCTTTTACATTTTGAGAACGTTTAAATTGAGCTACGGCAGTATTTAACAATTCGAAATTGGGATTAGACTTTTGACCAAATTTGGTACGTAAAATCATCACATCCTTTTTGTACAACACGTCTTTGCTTTGGCAAGCTTCGGCATTTGGATTAAAAATAGCTGCACTAGAAAATCCTTTAGCAATTAAATAGAGGTTTACTAGACGGTCATCTGCATCTTTAAAAGCCGGGCCATGTATGCTTACCATATCAATTTCTACCGATCCTTGAGCCAAATTATCGGCTAAAGATTCTATCATGGTTTGAATATCTTGATGGTGAAAATACGCAGCATACACCAAATTTACACCCAATACACCCAGTACGTGTTGTTGCAAGCTAGCATCGCTATCTAACAAGCGCACGTGAAAAACAATATCGTTGGCTGGGCCATTAGGTTCTGTTTGAAAACGGAGGCCTAACCAACCATGCGGATCGTTACTTTTACTAAAATTTAAGGTAGTTACCGTATCGGCAAAGGCAAAAAAGGTTTTAGAAGCATATTCTGGGCCATCTAATCGCTCGGTTAAAAGCTCAAACTCGTGGCTAAGCATTTTATCTAACCTCGATTTGCTTACATAACGACCATTTTCTTCGCTACCGTAAATAGAATTACTAAACACCATATCATAGGCCGACATGGTTTTTGCGATGGTTCCGGATGCGGCACCTGCCGTGAAAAAATTACGAGCTACCTCTTGCCCTGCACCAATTTCGGCAAAGGTTCCGTAGATATTTGGGTCGAGGTTAATTTTTAATGCTTTACGCTTTGTTTCTAGTAATTCACGGGCCATAGCTCAAAAATAACCATCCCAAGCCGTATTTTAAAATATTTTACCGGGATTAAGTATTCCCTGAGGATCAAAAACCTGTTTAATATGGCGCATGAGGTTTAAATGCACTTCCGAAAATTTGAGATGCATGTATTCTTTTTGTACCAAACCAATCCCATGCTCTCCAGAAAGTGTTCCGCCTAAAGAAACTGTTAATTCAAAAATTTCGGCAATGCCCATTTTTAATTTATACTGCCAATCTTCTTCGCTCATGTTGCCTTTTATAATATTCACATGTAAGTTTCCATCGCCAGCATGTCCATAACAAATAGATTCGAAACCATAAGCAAAACCAATACGCTTGATGCCTGCTATCAATTGAGGCAAAGCCGCTCGGGGAACTACCGTATCTTCTTCTTTATACACCGAATTTGCTTTTACCGAAACGGCCATGGTTCTGCGCATACGCCACAGTTCTTCTTTCTGCGAAGTAGTGTCGGCAAAAAGAACTTCTAAACAGTGGTACTGTTCTAAAACAGCATTCAGTTGTTCGCCCGTTTCATACAAAGCATCTAAAAAAGGTCCATCAAGTTCAATTAATAAAAGCGCAGCAACTTGGTCTTTTAAATCAAATACTACTCCATCATTTTTCATCACCCACTCCACTCCTTTGCGCTCCATAAACTCCACAGCCGAGGGCGTAATACCTGCTCTAAAAATAGCAGAAACCGCTTCACAAGCATGTTCATTTGATGTAAAAGAAGCTAACAACAACACGTTTTGGGCAGGTTTTGGAATCAGTTTTACTACTATTTCGGTCACAATGCCTAAAGTACCTTCTGAGCCAATAAACAATTGAGTAAGGTTATAGCCCGAGGCAAATTTGAGCGTATTGGCACCGGTCCATATAATTTCTCCTGTAGGCAATACCACTTTTAAATTCAAAATATACTCTCTAATAGTGCCGTATTTTACCACTCTTGGGCCACCACTGCCATGAGCTACGTTCCCTCCTAAAAAGCAGGAGCCTTTGCTTGAAGGATCTACTGGGTAATACAAACCCTTTTCCTCAACCGCATTCATAAACACTTCGGTTATTACCCCCGATTGCGCTGTGGCTTGTAAATTTTGTTCATCAATCTCTAAAATGGAATTAAAACGCTCCATAGATAACAGCAACCCACCGTAAATGGGCAAAGCAGCTCCACTCAGGCCCGTTCCGGCACCTCGTGGAGTGAGCGGCACATTATACTGGTTGCACCATTTAAGCACTTGTGAAATCTCCTCGGCGGTCTGCGGTTTTACCACCACCTCGGGAAAATAGGTTAAATCCTCCGTTTCATCTTGGGCATAAGGGGCCAATTCAGACTGTTGAGTAAGCACAAAGGCTTCGCCCATTAAAGTCTTTAGCTGGCTTATAAATTCTGAAGTAACTGGACTATAGCTCAGACTCATGCGGTATGTATTAAATTCACTTCTGCATAGGCTACTTCACCAGCTAAAGGCGGATGGGCTTTCCGTATGCTAACTTCTACACGAGTTAAGGCAGGAAAAGTACTAATCACCCTGTTGAGTATATGCTGAGCAGGTGTTTCAATTAATTTACTGGTTTTCTGCATCTCCTCTTTGGCAATAGCAAACAATAGTTCGTAATTAAGGGTATCGGCTAATTGATCAGTAGCCGAATTGGTTGCAGATACATTTACCACTATATCAACATAAAAAACACCGCCAATTTGCTGCTCTTCCGGATAGTAGCCGTGGTAGGCATAAAATCGAACATCTCGTAAAGCAACTGTTTTTAGTACCGAACTCATTCAACAAAAATAGACGAATAGAGATAATTATTCGTTTTTTTGAGATATAAAATTCGCTTTTACCTATTTTTGATAAACGGAAACTATTCAACCTGAAAAAATGCATACCCCCTCCTCAAAAAAAGATTTGTTTGAAGCACCCGATTATTATATAGTAGATGACTTACTGAACGATGAACAACGCTTGATTCGCGATAGTGTGCGCAGCTGGGTGAAAAAAGAACTAAGCCCTATTATAGAGGAATTTGCTCAGAAGGCAGAGTTCCCGAAACATTTAATCAAAGGCTTAGGCGAAATTGGTGTATTCGGTCCAACTATTCCGGTTGAATACGGCGGAGCTGGCTTAGATTATATTTCCTATGGTTTAATGATGCAGGAATTGGAACGTGGCGATTCAGGCATTCGCTCTACCGCTTCCGTACAGGGCTCATTGGTCATGTACCCCATTTACGCTTTTGGATCGGAGGAACAGCGGAAAAAGTATTTACCAAAATTAGCCACCGGCGAATGGATGGGCTGTTTTGGCTTAACTGAACCTGATTTTGGCTCCAACCCTGCGGGGATGGTTACGCACTTTACGGATGCCGGCGACCACGTAATTTTAAATGGCGCTAAATTGTGGATTTCCAATGCTCCTTTTGCCGATATTGCTGTAGTATGGGCCAAAAACGAACAAGGCGACATTAAAGGTTTAATTGTTGAGCGTGGCATGGAAGGTTTTTCAACGCCCGAAACACATAATAAATGGAGTTTACGAGCATCGGCTACCGGCGAATTGGTGTTTGATAATGTTAAAGTGCCCAAAGAAAATATATTACCGAATGTAAAAGGCTTAAAAGGCCCTTTAAGTTGCTTAAACCAAGCCCGTTTTGGCATAGCCTGGGGTGCATTAGGTGCCGCTATGGATTGTTACGATACAGCTTTGCGTTATTCTAAAGAACGCATACAATTTGGTAAACCTATTGGTGGATTTCAATTGCAACAAAAGAAATTGGCCGAAATGATTACAGAAATAACCAAGAGCCAACTTTTAAATTGGCGATTGGGAGTACTTAAAAATGAAGCTAAAGCCACACCTGCTCAAATATCAATGGCAAAACGCAATGGTGTAGAAACGGCTTTAATAATTGCCCGTGAAGCCCGACAGATGCTAGGCGGCATGGGTATTAGCGGCGAATTTCCCATTATGCGCCACATGATGAATCTAGAATCGGTGGTTACGTATGAAGGCACACACGATATTCACTTATTAATTACCGGCATGGATATTACTGGGATTAATGCCTTTGAATAATTAGACAGAATACACCGCCTGAATAGGTTCTCTCAAATTGTATCGAGAAACCATGACTTCTCCATATGCCCCAGCAGTACGTATAGCTATTAAATCGCCACGTTGAGACTCTGGAAGTTCAACCTCCTTGCCAAAGGTATCGGTGCTTTCACAAATTGGTCCCACCACATCGTAGTTTACAGTAGATTTGTCGTCTATTCGGCTTAAATTCTCAATTTTATGATAAGCTTGGTACAATGCCGGACGCATCAATTCGGTCATACCCGCATCTAAAATCATGAAATTCTTTTTCAATCCCTTTTTGATATACAACACTCGGCTAATTAAGGTCCCGCAGGCAGCAACTAAAGAGCGACCCAATTCGAAATGCACTTCTTGCCCTTTTTTTCGCTCCAAAAACTGATCAAAAATGGTAAAATATGCTTCAAAATCAACTATAGGCTGTTCATCGGGATGGTAATAATCTACACCTAAGCCGCCACCCACATTTAACACACGCAGGTTAAAACCACGATCGGCAAACCAGGTATTAAACTCGTTTACTTTTAAACAAAGGCTTTTAAATACATCTAAATCTTTCACCTGTGAACCAACATGAAAATGAATACCAATTAATTCTAGATTGGGCGATTGTTTCAATACCTCAATACAATCGTTTAATTCCCAAGCATTTACGCCAAACTTATTTTCTTCTAAACCCGTAGTAATATATTGATGGGTTTTAGCATCCACGTTGGGATTTATGCGAATAGCAATTCGAGCGGTTTTATGTTGGCTTGCTGCCAATTCGTTAATAATACGCAACTCTTCCACCGATTCTACATTGAAGCAGAAAATATCGTGTTGTAAAGCGTTAAGAATTTCTTTGTCTGTTTTACCAACGCCTGCAAATACAATTTCATTAGGGTTAAATCCAGTTTTTATCGCTTTCATAACCTCATTTCCACTTACACAATCGGCACCAAAATAGTGCTGATGAATGGCAGCTAAAATAGGCTCATTGAAATTTGCTTTCAATGCATAATGTACCTTAAAATGGTGTGCATCTGCCGCTTGTTTACAGGCTTTTAAGGTAGCTTGCAACAAACGCATATCGTAGTAATAGCATGGGCTTTCTGCCGCTATTAATTGACTAATAATTTCGTGACTAAAGGTGTTCATACTACTCAAATAAGCGATTATGGAGTGAACGAAGCGCTTCTGTTTTATCGGCAGTTTTTACCAATAAAGATACGTTGTAATTACTTCCTCCGTAAGAAATCATTCGGATTGGAATGTGTTTTAGCGCCTCAAATACCCGAGCGGCATAGCCGTGTTTATCAGCTCCGAAATCGCCAACCACACAGATAATAGTTTGATCTTTATCCAACTCAACGGTGCCGAATTTGTCTAACTCTTTTAAAATATCGTCTAAATTTCGAGTATCATCGATGGTTAACGAAACTGCCACCTCCGAAGTGGTTATCATATCAATAGGTGTTTTAAAACGTTCGAAGATTTCAAAAACTCTACGCAAAAAACCATAGGCCAATAGCATGCGGCTCGATTGTATCTTAATAGCCGTAATGCCGTCTTTGGCAGCAATTGATTTTATTTTTCCAGGTTCGCTAAATGCACTTATAAGGGTACCAGGGGCTTCAGGCTCCATGGTATTGAGCAAACGAACGGGTATTTTGTATTTCTGAGCGGGGAAAACGCTCTGCGGATGCAGTATTTTTGCACCAAAATAAGCTAACTCTGCTGCTTCATCGAAAGATAAATTAGCAATGGGTTTGGTTCCCTTTACAATACGGGGATCGTTGTTGTGCATCCCATCAATATCGGTCCAAATTTGCACTTCTTCTGAACGAATAGCGGCTCCAATTAAAGAAGCCGTATAATCACTTCCTCCCCTACGTAAATTATCTATTTGGCCATAGGCGTTGCGACAAATATAGCCTTGAGTAATGTATAAATTGGTTTCTTGAGTCAGTAGTGGTGTAATATGCTCGGTAATAAAATCAACCATGGGCTCATGATCTTCATCTACCTTCATAAAATCTAGGGCGGGTAATAACACCGAGTGTACACCAATTTCTTTAAGATAATAATGATATAAAGTGGTGGATATCAATTCACCCTGAGCCAAAATAATTTTCTCTTCTGTAATAGTAAATAAATCGTTAGCTATCGATTCTAATAATCCAAAGTGATAATCGAGCGTATTTTTTCCATCAACTAAACCCTGTTCGGTAGCAAATAGTTCGGCAATAAACTGATTGTATTCTGCACGTAATTTTTCGATAGCGGTTACAGCTTTGTTTTTATCTCCGGCCTCAAAAAAAGTGGCAATTTCTACCAATTTATTCGTAGTGCCCGAAACAGCAGATAAAACCACCAACCGAGGTGTTTCGGGGCGGATAATAGACAACAGTTTTTTCATGCGTTCGGGACTACCTACCGATGTACCGCCAAACTTGAGAACCTTCATCATTTAATTATTAAAATGCATCAAATTGATTTATAAGTATTGCTTTAAGGGGCTAAAAATAGAGAAAATTGCCTTAACTTTGGATGATGAATAAAATAAAATTCGGTACCGACGGCTGGAGGGCCATTATAGCAGAAGAGTTTACCGTAGAAAATGTAAAACGAGTAGCCTATGCTACCGCTTTATGGTTACGTAAGCATTATCAAGAACCTTCGGCCGTAGTGGGCAACGATTGCCGCTTTGCTGGCAAGCTTTTTGCCGATACCACGGCATGTGTATTGGCATCACAGGGTATAAAGGTTTATAGAAGCGATAATACCTTTGTTTCTACCCCCATGGTATCTTTAGGAACGGTTAAATTACAAGCAGATGCAGGCATTATTATAACCGCATCGCACAACCCGGCCGAATACAATGGCTATAAAATTAAAGCCAGTTACGGCGGTCCGGCAACCCCAGCCATGATTGATGAAGTTGAAGCTTTAATTCTCGATAGCTTGAATTTGCAACTAAAATCAATTGAAGAATATAGCAAAGAAGGACTCATCAGTTTTGTGGATTTAGAAAGCATGTATTGCGATGAAATTGAAGCCAACTTCGATATGGAAGCCATTCGGAACTGCGGTATGAACTGGGCCTACGATGCCATGTACGGTGCCGGACAAAACGTAATGCGTAGAATTTTACCCAATGCCAACTTTTTGCACTGTGAACACAATCCAGGATTCGACGGACAAGCACCAGAACCTATACACCGTAATTTAACCGAATTCTCAGAAGTAATTAAACTTTCCGAAGGCGAAATTGCCTCGGGTTTAGCAACTGATGGCGATGCCGACCGTATTGGTTTGTATGATGAAAATGGAAATTTTGTAGATTCTCACCATATTTTACTTCTACTTATACATTACCTAAGCAAGGTTAAAAACCTACAAGGAGAAGTGTATACTACGTTTTCGTGTACCAATAAAATTCAAAAACTATGCGATGCCCATGGCATAAACAATACCATTACCAAAATAGGCTTTAAATACATTTGCGATTTGATGGTAAACTCGGGAAAACCATTTTTAACCGGTGGCGAAGAATCGGGTGGTATTGCCATAGCAGGCCACATACCCGAACGGGATGGCATTTGGATGGGCTTAACCATTTGGGAATGTATGGCCAAGACTGGTAAAAGCCTTACCGAACTCATTGAAGAGATTTACAGCCTCGTGGGTACATTTGCTTTTGAACGCTACGATTTACACTTAACCGAAGAGTTAAAACAAGCCATTATTCAGAAATGTGAAAACCGAGCTTTCACGCAGTTTGATTCGTATAAAGTGATTAAAACCGAAGATGTAGATGGATTTAAATTCCACTTTGATGAAAACTCTTGGGTTATGATTCGCCCTTCGGGAACAGAACCGGTTTTACGGGTATATTCAGAAGCGCCAACATCGGCCGATGCTTTTGCCATTTTGGATGCCACAAAATCTACCCTATTAGCTTAACATGAAAAAATTAGTTCTACTTTTTAGTGCAATTAGCTTTCTTATAGCGTGCAGCAACGAACCCAAAAAATTGCCCATATTAGGTGAAAGAAGCACTAAAGACACCCTTATAAATGGCAAAGTGCTTACAGATACGGTGTATCAAACCATTGCGCCATTTCGCTACTACAACCAAGATAGCGTACTTATTAGCAATACAGATTACGACGGTAGTATTTACGTAGCCGATTTCTTTTTTACTACCTGCAACTCCATTTGCCCTATTATGCACCGCAACATGCTCACGGTATTGGAAAAATATAAGGGCAACACACAGGTAAAATTTCTTTCGCACAGCATAGATACCAAATATGATTTACCAAGCAGATTAAAAAAATATGCTAATAAATTAGGTATTAAAGGCAATCAATGGCAATTTGTGCATGGTTCTCGAGATTCTATTTATGATATTTCGGCTAAAAACTACTTAGTATCTGCCTATGCTGATGGCACTGCCCCGCAAGGTTTGGTACACCAAGGTTGGTTCGTTTTAATTGATAAAGAAAAACGCATTCGGGGTGCTTACGATGGTACTAAAACAGATCAAGTAGCGCAATTAAAGAGCGATATGGATTTACTTTTGCAAGAATATGAGCAAAAATAAGTTCGCTATTTTCTGTATTCTGAGCACTACAGGCATCTTTTTCTATGCCTGCCAATCGGAAGAGGAAATTACCTATGCACGCTACTACACCGCTGGTAAGCAACTTTATGAAAACAAATGTGAAAACTGCCATGGCCATGATGGTGCCGGATTGGCTATGCTCTACCCACCTTTAACAGATTCTACGTTTTTAAAACAAAATAAAGAAAAATTAGCTTGCTACATTAAAAACGGATTGCAAGGCCCAATACTAATTTCAGGTAAAAATTACGAAGGCATAATGCCGGCTCAGGCTACACTAAGCGACATTGAAATTGCCGAAATTATCACGTATATAACCAATAGCTTTGGCAATAAGCAAGGCTTTTACCCATACCAGCAGGTACGTGACGATCTGCAAAAGTGTCGCAATTAAATTATCTTATCTTTGTAGCTGCAAGCCGTTCTATCGCCGCGATTTATCGGGGAGGAAAGTCCGGGCAACACAGAGCATTCTGCTTCCTAACGGGAAGGATTCCGATGCAAATCGGGAGCCGGAAAGTGCCACAGAAAACAAACTACCCTTCGGGGAAAAGGTGAAAACGTGAGGTAAGAGCTCACGGCCTTCTCGAGTGATCGAGATTGCGGTAAACCCCAGGAGTTGAAAGACCAAATAGGCTAACGTATGTAGGGCTGCTCGTCCGATGTTAGTGGGTAGGTCGATAGATCCCAATGGCGACATTGGGACTAGATAAATGATAGAAATCCCGATTTATCGGGATACAGAACCCGGCTTACAGGCTTGCTTTTTTTGATTACAACCTCCACAGCATATATTCTTCTGCAAACAAAGCAGACAGTAAGTTCCAGAAATTATTGGATTATAAAACGGCTGGCCATACCCAATAAGAGCAAGAAGCCAAACACATCAGTAAATGTGGTGATGATAATTGATGAGGCCACCGCAGGATCAATACCCACTCGTTTTAGCACCAATGGAATAGCAGAACCAGCTACTCCGGCAATAATGAGGTTACCGGTCATGGCTAAGAAAACAACTAAACCTAGCAAAGGATTTAAATCGTAAAAATAAGCGAAGACAAATACAATGGCACCAATAACCGCTCCATTAATTAGCCCAACCGTAAATTCTTTCAATACCGTTCTATAAGCCTGATTATCTGTTAAATCATTTAAGGAGATACGACGAACAGTTACAGCCAGGGCTTGCGTAGCTGCATTACCGCCCATACCGGCAATCATGGTCATATAACCTGCAATAATGCCCAGCTGTGCAATAGTACCATGGAAATATCGAATTACCGATGCAGCTAAAAAGGCAGTTCCCAAGTTTAGTACCAACCACGGGAGTCTACTTTTTACAGCTTCTCTCCAATTACCAGCAAGTTCCTCATCTTCAGAAACCCCTGAAATTTTTAAGATATCCTCCGTATTCTCTTCTTCCAATACATCAATAACATCATCAAAGGTAATTCTACCTAACAAATGCATCCCCTCATCTACAACCGGAATACTGGTTAAATTATACTGAGAAATTAATTTAGCAACCTCCTCCTGATCGGTATCGGCCAATACGTACACAAAATCAACCTGAATAAGTTCGGCAACTTTAATACTGTTTTTAGACTTAATAATATCTTTTAACGATACGATGCCCAAAAGCACATTATCGTCGTCAATTACATTAATGGTATAAAACTCCTCCATCTCCTCCGATTGACGAATAACCTCATCTAGTGCTTCTTTTTTACTCGATTTACCATTGAGTTTAAGCACCTGGGTATTCATGATACCTCCGGCGGTATCTTCGGCATAGGTTAGGAGATTACGAATGGTAGAGGCATCTTCCTCATCCAATTCTAATAAAATTTCGTTTTGTTGCTCTTCGGGTAACTGACTAATGATGTCGGTAGCATCATCATAATCCAATTCCTCTACAATTTCGGAGCGTTTTTCTGGATTTAAGTTTTCAAGAATTCTTTCCGGGTGACTTTCGGCATCCATCTCCGACAATACATCAGAAGCAAGATCGGAAGGCAAAATATTGATGATGCGATCTCTAGAATCCTGCGGAAGACTCTCTAAAATAATGGCAATTTCGGAAGCATGATACTCCTTTAATAGTTCTTTTAATACGGCATCATCAGCTTCTAATGCCTCTTTAATGCGCATTAAATCCGTTTTATCCAGTTCAAAAGATTGCATGTTGCTAATTTACGCTTTTAGCTGAAATTATGGCGTTTAGCGAACTATTATTTTACGAACTTAATTTAAAAGAAAATTTTTACTAAATAATTTCGTTCGAAGAATATGAATTCGCTAGAAAAAGACCTGAAATTAGTAAACCAGCATATAGACGATGCAGAAATTAAATTGCTATATGGAGCCACTGAACAAGCATATGGCATTGCATTTGCACTTATGCAAGAGGTTAAATTACCCATGCAAAGTATGTTAAAAAGCAATACTAGAGGAAAGCTAGTATCAGGTACCTGCGAAAAATTAATCGAATTGCTGATTCGTTGTGGCAACATAAGTTTTACAGAACGCCCAGCTGAAACCATGAAGCTAAGTGCGCTACTAAATTACTCCTGTTATTTGTTCGAAGAATTTAATTTAAATGAAGATGTAGCCGATTTTTTATCAAATACCTATACAGATTGGTATTTACCACAATCGGGTGAGGCAGTTTAATTGAAAATTTGTAAATTGTGGGCTAAAATCCATTACGATGAAAAAAACTTTAACCATAGCTTTACTTTTACTGGCTATAACGCAAGTAAATGCCCAACAAAAAATCACCGAAGGAATTGTAGTTTATAACCTAAGCTGGAATGTTCCAGCACAGGCCCAAGCAATGGCCGCCAGCCTACCTACCGAAGTTCAGGTGTATTTTAAAGGCGATTCAAGTAGCATGAAAATGGAATCGCAATTTTTTAGCATGCAAAGTATATTAAATACTAAAAAAGAGTACGAACGCTTGTTGCTAGATATTCCGATGATAAGCAAAAAGTATTCGGTTGTTTTTACGCCTGCCGATCAGGAAATAGAAGCCGATAAGTATCCACAAATGAGTTTAAAACCCAGTACAGAAAGCAAAATACTTAACGGCTATAAAGCCTTTAAATTTGAAGTTTCTGAAGGTAAAACCAATACTAAATTTGATGTTTGGTTTACTAAAGATATAGAGGTAGTAGCCAATCCTTTGAGTCGTTTTTATGAGCCATCTTATGGTTTTCCAGTAGAATTTATAAGTTTTCAAAACGGCTTTTCGGTAAAAGCATCTGTAAAAGAAATTCAAAAAACAAGTGTTCCGGCAGGTGTATTTTCTGCTAGCAAAGACTACGAAGATTTTACCTATGGCCAGTTGGAGCAAATGAGAAGACGATTCTAAGCAAGCGAAACAGCTGCTATGCTCAAACATTTCGAAACGCTTATCCGATTTTATTGCTTTTGGTTGATCTTTTTCTTTTTAGATCGACTCGTATTTGTTTTGTACTATACCCAGAAGTTTAAAGGGCTGGCGTTAAGCGAACAAATTGGTCCTTTTTACCATGGCCTACGCCTCGATATGTCTATGGCAGGCTATATCAGTTTACTACCCCTACTCTTTTATATACTCCTTTGGTTTTTACCAACTATCCCCCTAAAAGCAATTGCATTACGTAGATATACTTATGTTTTTATTGTATTATTTTCTATGGGCAGTATTGCCAATCTCTTATTATACAATGAATGGGGCACTAAAGTAAATTACAGGGCGCTAGAATTTGCTTTAGACTCACCGGGCGAAGCCTTAGCTTCTAGCCTATCATCGCCTATTTTATTGGCCGCTATGTTACTTCTAGCATTAATTGGTGGGAGTATAGCACTAAGCCGTACATTCATTTCCTTTAGTATGCCGGCAAGTAATCAAACTGCTTGGAAAAAAGGATTAACCGCTTTTGGATTAGTTTCTATACTTTTTTTAGTAATCAGAGGGGGCTGGCAATTAACGCCCATTAACCAAAGCATGTCGTATTTTTCTCAAAAACCCGTGGTAAATCATGCCTCGGTTAATACCTTTTGGAACCTCATGCACGACATCAGCAAGAATATGAACAAACAAGAAAACCCATATCGCTATTTACCTGAAAACACGGCTAAAGAACTAGTAAAAGAACTGTATCGAACTGAGGATGGCAGCACTATGCCTATACTTAATACCACAAAACCCAATGTAGTGCTCATTATTATGGAAAGCTTTACCGCCGATTTGGTAAAAAACCTAGGCGGATTAAGCAATACCGCACCAGAGCTAGAAAGGTTAAGTAAAGAGGGCGTTTCTTTTAGTCATATTTACGCTTCTGGCGACCGTACGGACAAAGGCCTAATTGCTATTTTAAGCGGGTTTCCTTCGCAAGCC
>Ga0209107_10000408_pt1 | contig 25477 bp, 21 predicted proteins | sample LakErihyJuly2011_2_FD_187460 | JGI IMG/M metagenome (GOLD analysis project Ga0209107, IMG submission 187460) | Freshwater microbial communities from dead zone in Lake Erie, Canada - CCB hypolimnion July 2011 (SPAdes) (version 2) | ecosystem: Environmental > Aquatic > Freshwater > Lentic >...
GATTCAACTACACCTTTCAAAATAAATAATCTAAAAAAAGAGAGTGATACGCTTCGTATTAATAATATTCATATCAATAAATTAGACAATTATACTCGGTCTTATGTTTTGGGAAAATTGGGTTTCAAAGCAAAAACTAATATCGATTATAATGACTTAAAAATTGGAATTGACAATTTGAGTGCCACACAAAATTTTAAAAAAATCACCTATTCATTTGATAAAAATGACACTTTTGACGATTTAAACATTACTCTTGCAGAAAATCCGCAACGAACTTTTTTGAAATTTGGATTTCATTATGACGGCCTATATAAAAGTGGAGTTTTAGTAAATTTGACTCAGAAAAAAGTATTTTTAAAAAATGATGTAGCCTTATTAGATTTAGGTTTAGGGGATAATTTCAGGTATAATTTTGAATATTACATCGACAACGGCTTCCATTGGAGTTTTGGTTTAAAATCAAAATACAATCGGTTTACAAAGAATGTTTCTACCGATTTTAAGAACGGACTTTTACTTACACAATTAGGAATTAAAACCCTAAATATTGATTATTCAGATTTTACAAATCAAGCGTATGTACAAACCGTGCCTTTTCAAAAATTTCTTTTGGGAATTGGAATAGAAAATAAAAATCTGAAAATTAGTTCTGAAACAATCTCAAATATAACTCCAATTTTAGAAAATAGTAATTATTGGAGCGCATTTGGATCCTTAAAATACGACTCTTTTGATAATAAATATTTTCCAAAAAGCGGTTGGGCATTTTCAAGTGATTTTCAAACCTATTTACACTCTTCAGATTTTACCAATCAATTTCAAGCTTTTTCAATCTTGAAAAGTGATTTTGGAATCGTAAAAACATTCTATAAAAAAGTAACCATCAAATTTCAAAGTGAAGCTGGGGTCAAAATTGGCAAAGGAAGTGTTCCGTTTTTTGATTTTGTATTAGGTGGTTATGGGTTTAATACTACAAATAATATCAAACAGTTTTATGGCTATGATTTTTTGAGCATCGCAGGAAACAGTTACATCAAGACTTCATTTACGTTAGATTACGAATTTTATAAAAAAAACCATTTGAATTTTTCAGGAAATTATGCTCAAATTAATGATGAGTTGTTTGAAAATACCGAATGGATTTCCAAACCTAAATTTTCGGGATATGCCGTTGGCTATGGCATAGAAACAATTGTTGGTCCTATAGAAGTAAAATATACATGGTCCCCAGAATTGAGTAAAAGCTATACTTTATTCACAATTGGCTTTTGGTTTTAATAATAAATCATAGCAGAATCAATTTAAATGTTTGATGTTGTAGAAAATTCTATATATTTGAAAATCTAAATCTAAAATAGTTAAGTATGTCAATTTGGAAGAAAAAACCGCTTGCGCAATTATTAAGTGAAGCATCAGAATCTGAAAAAGGATTAAAAAGAACATTAACAGCTTGGTCGCTTATAGCCCTAGGAATTGGAGCAATTATTGGCGCTGGATTATTTGTTAGGACTGCAACTGCTGCCGCTCAAAACGCTGGTCCATCAGTAACAATTGGTTTTATTGTTGCTGCAATTGGTTGCGCATTAGCAGGATTATGTTACGCTGAATTATCATCATCTATACCAATTTCTGGAAGCGCTTATACCTATACTTACGCTACAATGGGCGAGCTTTTGGCTTGGATTATTGGCTGGGATTTAATCTTAGAATATGCCGTAGGTGCAGCAACAGTAGGGATTGCTTGGAGTGAATACCTTAATAATTTGCTGGTCAATGTGCTTCATGTGAGCCCGATTCCATACTCATTATCTCATTCCCCATTCCAACATTTTACAGACCCTGTAACTGGAGTAGTTTCAAATGGAATGATTAATTTGCCTGCCTTTTTTATTGTGGCGGTAATTAGTTTGTTGCTTATAAAAGGAACTCAAGAATCTGCATTTGTTAATGGAGTTATCGTGGTTGTGAAAGTTTCAATTGTAATAATGATTATTGTTTTTGGTTGGAATTTCATAAATCCAGTAAACCACACACCATATATTCCTCAAGATTCAAGCTTTACAGATGATCAAGGAATTGCACATCACTATGGTGGAATAATGGGAATTTTAGGGGCTGCAGGAACCGTGTTTTTTGCATTTATCGGTTTTGATGCTGTAAGTACTGCTGCTCAAGAAACCAAAAATCCAAAGCGAGACATGCCTATTGGAATATTAGGATCGTTAGCTATTTGCACCGTTTTATACATTCTTTTTGCCCACGTATTAACTGGAATTGCTACGGTTGAAGATTTTAGAACTGGTGGAAAAGAGGCTTCTGTTGCTTTTGCAATTGGAAAATATATGGTTGGTTATCAATGGCTGGCACAGTTTGTAACAGTTGCCATTTTAGCAGGTTTTTCTTCTGTAATATTGGTAATGTTATTAGGACAGTCTCGCGTTTTTTACGCTATGGGAAAAGACGGATTGCTTCCAAAATCATTCGGAGATTTACACCCAAAATACAAAACTCCTTACAAAGCAAATCTTGCAATTTTAGTAATTGTAGGTTTATTTGCTGCATTTATCCCAGGCGATATTGTTGGAGACATGACCAGTATTGGAACACTGTTTGCTTTCATTCTTGTTTGTATTTCAGTAATTGTATTAAGAAAAACAGAACCAAACTTGAAACGCGAATTTAAAACTCCATTTGTTCCATTAGTTCCTATTCTTGGCGTAATTGTTTGCTTGGCTATGATTTACGGATTAGGCTGGACAAACTGGTTGCGATTAGGAGTTTGGTTAGCAATAGGGCTTGTAATTTATTTTGTTTACAGTAAGAAAAATAGTAAACTCAACAACCCCGATAAATAAAATTTAAATCAAATATAAAAAAGGCATTAAAGAGAAATTCTTTAATGCCTTTTATTTTTTGTAAATATTTCGCAATAAATACTGCTTGAAATTTAATTTTTACGATATTTGTTACATGAAAACAATTTGGGTTGGTTTATTAGATTATCTACAATTTCTCATCAAGAGGAACCCAGAATGATTTCTATCTTTTGATTAAATAAAAAAGCGAAGTTTAATAAAACTTTAATTCTTAAATTTTAAACAAATAAAGATGCCAATATACCATAAACTCGGAGAATTTCCCCAAAAACGTCACACACAATTTGAAAACCCAAAAGGCGGTTTTTATTACGAACAACTTTTCGGAACCGAAGGATTCCATGGACATTCATCCTTATCCTATCATGTTCACAGACCAACACAGGTCAAAGAAATTCTAAAATCATATTCAGTTGAACCAAAAATTGCCATTGGCAAAAACATAAAATCATTACTTTTAAAAGGATTTGATTTACAACCAGAAGACGATTTTTTAGACAGTCGAAAACCAATGCTTGTCAACAAAGATTGCGCCATTGGATTGGCAGCACCAAAAAAATCATTGCGCAGCTATTTCTATAAAAATGCCGATGCCGATGAACTGCTTTTCATCCACAAAGGAAAAGGAAAATTACGCACTATGTTAGGGAATATTCCATTTGAATATGGTGATTACCTCATTATTCCTCGCGGAATTATTTATCAAATAGATTTTGAAACTTCAGAAAATAGATTGTTTTATGTCGAATCTTTCGCCCCTTTTTATACCCCAAAAAGATATAAAAATGAATCAGGACAACATTTGGAACATTCCCCATTTTGCGAACGCGATTTTATTTTGCCAAACGAACTCGAAACGCATAACGAAAAAGGCGATTTCCTAATCAAAGTCAAAAAAGAAGGAATGATTCACGAAATGGTTTATGCAACTCATCCTTTTGATGTCGTGGGTTGGGACGGATATAATTTCCCTTACGGTTTCAGTATTCACAATTTTGAACCCATTACTGGACGAGTTCATCAGCCGCCACCAGTACATCAAACCTTTGAAACTGCGACTTTTGTAGTGTGTTCTTTCGTGCCAAGATTGTATGATTATCACCCAAAATCAATTCCGGCACCCTACAATCACAGCAATATTGATAGCGATGAGGTTATATATTATGTAGCTGGAGATTTCATGAGCCGCAACAATATCGAGCAAGGGCACATCACTTTGCACCCAAAAGGAATTCCACACGGACCCGCACCTGGCGCAATGGAACGAAGCATTGGACAAACCGTAACCGAAGAATTAGCAGTAATGGTGGACACATTTCGCCCATTAATGGTCACAGAAGCCGCCATGGGAATTGACGATGGCGCTTATTATAAATCTTGGGTAGATTAATTAGGAGCTATTTCCTGCTATCCGTTGCAATCCACGAAATTGCTCGTGCCTCGCAATACCGTGGGATTTCCACTGCTATCAGGGCTAAGGTTTTTAGTAAACATTAAAATTTAAATCCTATTTACCCCTAATAGGAATTCTCCCTTCGGGGGTCAGGGGGCTTATTATGGCAAAAGAAGTAAAATCATTAGAGTACAGTTTAGAGAAAATATTTGAAGGAGCACAAGATTTCCTTCCATTGTTAGGAACCGACTATGTAGAATTCTACGTAGGAAACGCAAAACAATCAGCACATTATTATAAAACCGCTTTCGGATACCAATCATTGGCTTATGCTGGATTGGAAACTGGCGTTCGTGACAGAACGTCTTATGTGCTAAAACAAGACAAAATCAGATTGGTTTTAACCACACCATTAAACGAAAATTCACCAATAAATGATCATCTAAGAAAACACGGTGATGGTGTAAAAGTAGTTGCGCTTTGGGTTGAAGATGCTACAAGTGCTTATGAAGAAACCATAAAAAGAGGTGGTCGTTCTTTCATGAAACCAACTGTTGAAAAAGATGAATTTGGCGAAGTGGTTCGTTCTGGAATTTATACTTATGGCGAAACCGTTCACCTATTTGTAGAACGAAAAAATTATAATGGTGTTTTTCTTCCAGGTTACAAAGAATGGAAATCAGATTACAATCCAGAACCTGTTGGATTGAAATATATCGATCACATGGTTGGAAATGTTGGGTGGAACGAAATGAATACGTGGGTAAAATTCTACGAAGACGTTATGGGATTTGTAAATTTCTTATCTTTTGACGACAAACAAATTCACACTGAATATTCCGCTTTGATGAGTAAAGTAATGTCAAATGGCAACGGACGAATTAAATTTCCAATAAACGAGCCCGCCGAAGGAAAAAAACGTTCTCAAATAGAGGAATATTTAGATTTCTATGGTGGCCCTGGAGTACAACACATTGCCATTGCAACCGACGATATTATTGGAACTGTAACACAATTAAAAGCACGTGGAATTGAATTTTTATCGGCGCCACCACATGCATATTACCAAGCAATTCCCGAAAGATTAGGCGTTCACATGGACATGATGAAAGAAGATTTGAATGCCATCGAAAAATTAGCCATTATGGTTGATGCCGATGAAGATGGGTATTTATTACAAATTTTTACGAAACCCGTTCAAGACCGACCAACATTATTTTATGAAATCATTCAAAGAATGGGAGCAAAAGGATTTGGGGCAGGAAACTTCAAAGCACTTTTCGAATCCATTGAAAGAGAACAATCATTGAGAGGAACATTGTAAATTTGCTCCAAATCATAAATATATCATAATAAAAACCACCTAAAAGGCGTTATCTTTGCAAAATAAATGTTAAAGTTCATTTTTTGCTAAATATAATTCAATGAATTAACTATCTTTGTACTCAGAAAACGGGAGTGGTTTCCTTTTTTCTTTATAAATTTTCATAATTTATAGTTTTTTGGTTGGTTAATAGCATAAAAACTCAGTCATTATTTGATTGGGTTTTTTTGTTTTTATACATTTGGAACGGAAATTGCATTTACTATAAAAATCGATTTATATAACCATGAAAAAAGGAATCATTTTCTTATTGTTTATTCTTCTTGCAAGTTTTGATACTCAAAAAGAAGATGCGTTTGATACTGGCGAATGGTTTAAATTCAGAATTCATTACGGAATCATCAACGCAGGATATGCAACCCTAGAAGTTCAAGAAGCTGTTCGAAATAACAAAAAGGTATTTCACGTAATTGGCAAAGGATATACTACGGGAATGTCAAGATTCTTTTTCAAAGTGGATGATTTATATGAAAGCTACTTTGATAAAACTACTGGAAATCCATATCAATTTGTCAGAAAAATAGACGAAGGTGGTTATACCAAAAACCAAGAAGGATTTTTCAATCTATATACGGATCATATATTATTTAAGGATTATGAAAGCAAAACCGAAAAAACACTCGCTATTCCAAACAATACTCAAGATATAGTTTCTACTTTTTATTATTTGAGAAATCATCCAAATGTTGACAAATTACAGGTTGGAGAATCCATAGCAATTGACATGTTTTTTGATGGCGAAACCACAAAATTTAAGTTAAAATTCATTGGAAGAGAAAACATTCACACTAAATTTGGAAAAATTCCAACCATGGTTTTCCGTCCTTTGGTTCAATCTGGACGCGTTTTTAAAGAACAAGAAAGCCTTACGGTTTGGATTTCAGACGACAATAATAAATTACCTATAAGAATAAAAGCAGAACTTGTCATTGGTTCCATAAAAGCGGATCTTGATGGATTTAAAGGATTGAAAAATTCTTTCACAATTAAAGTAAAATAAACATGACAAACCCAAATATACCGGAAGAAATTCTTCAAAAATTAAATGAAAAATTCCAAGAAATAAATCAAAAAACAGAAACCCATTTAGAAGGATTGCTTTGGTCAAAACCAATCACATATTGGGATTATATCCAAACAGATGCCCTTTTGAATCTTCAAACACAAAGAACAACTTTGCCCGATGAAATGGTATTTATAATGTACCACCAAGTCAATGAATTGCTGTTTAAAATGATATTGTGGGAAATTGAACAAATTTCACATAATGATAAATTGGAAACCGCCTTTTTCACAGAAAGAATCATGAGAGTTAGTCGCTATTTTGATATGCTAACGACTTCATTTGATATTATGGGAGACGGAATGGAAGTGGAACAATACATGAAATTTCGCAATACTTTGACCCCTGCAAGTGGATTTCAAAGCGCGCAATACCGCCTGATAGAATTCGCTTCAACCGATTTAATAAATTTAATTGATTACCGTTTCAGAGCTTCAATTGACAGAAATACGCCCTATGAACATGCTTTAGAACACATGTATTGGCAAGCGGGCGGAAAAGACCACGCAACGGGTCAAAAATCCTATTTAATTTTAGAATTTGAACGCAAATATAAACCCTCGTTTTTACGTCACATGGAGGAATACAATACAATAAATCTTTGGCAAAAATTCAAACAATTGCCTGAAAACGACCAAAAAAACCCTGATTTAATTAAAGCAATGCGACATTATGACCACACCGTAAATATTACCTGGGTGATGGGACATTTAAATGCAGCACGAAAATATATTGAAGGCGATGGAGAAGCAACTGGCGGAAGCGATTGGAAAAAATACATGCATCCAAAATACCAAAGAAGAATATTTTTTCCCGAATTATGGAGCGAAGAAGAATTGAAAAATTGGGGTGAAGAAAAATAGTTTAAACAAATAAATAGCGGTTTGAAAAAAATTTCAATTTTAATAATCCTCATTCTATCACTCGTTTCCTGCAATAAAGCGGACAAAGAAAAGCCAGTTAAAAAAGTGCCGATTGTTGTTGCGTTTGGATTTACACTCAATAATTTTGATGTAATTCAAGATACCATTCAAGACGGCGACACCTTTGGAAGTATTCTAGAAAAACAAAATATAGGAGACAAAAAAGTATATGACATTGTTGAAAAAGTCAAAGATACTTTTGATGTTCGAATGATGCGAATTGACAAACCTTATACAATACTTAGGTCGAAAGGAAAATCAAAAAAAATGCGCGCTTTTATTTATCAGCCTGATCGATTGAGTTATTATGTAATTGATTTAAAAGATTCTATTACGGTTTACAAACACATCAAACCCGTAACAATCAGGCGGAGAACTATCGCTGGAGAATTAGACGGCTCTCTATCGGAAACATTGGAAAAAAAAGGAGTTGAAGGGGCATTGGCAACTTCGATTTCTAAAATATATGCGTGGTCAATTGACTTTTTTAAATTGCAAAAAGGAGATAAATTTGCGGTGACTTTCACAGAACGCTATATAAATGATTCTGTATATGATGGCGTTGACAGTCTAAAATGCGCCTTTTTTGAATACAAAGGAAAAATTATTTATGCCTTTCCATTTGCGCAAAATGAAAATTCTCAAAAATTAGATTTTTACGATGAGGAAGGAAAAGCGCTCAAAAATTTATTTTTAAAAGCCCCTTTAAAATTTGTAAATATTACTTCACGCTTTACTAAACATAGGTTTCATCCTGTGCAGCAAATATGGAAAGCGCACAAAGGAACCGATTATGCCGCGCCACAAGGAACCCCAATTATGACAACGGCTTCAGGTGTTGTAGAACAAACTGGTTTTACGGCTGGAAATGGAAATTTCGTAAAAGTGAAACACAACGGCACGTATTCTACACAATATTTACACCTATCAAAAATTATTGCACGACGAGGACAAAGAGTAAATCAAGGAGATATTATAGGAAAAGTTGGAAGTACGGGACTTTCTACAGGACCACATGTTTGCTATCGATTTTGGAAAAATGGCGTTCAAGTTGACGCTTTGCGATTGAAATTACCCAATTCAGAACCTATGAATAAAAAGAATTTACCTCGCTTTTTAGCGCAAATGAATCCTTTGAAAAAAGAATTAGATAGTGTGGCGAATTTGCAATTCAAGAAATAGAACGCATTTATTGAAATAAAAACACCTATTTAATCATAATAATTACTTTACAAACATTATTCGTAAATTTGCAATTATAATAATTCGAAACACAAAGAATCCTCACAATAATGGCTTTACAAAACACAAATCCAACTTCAACAACTGCTTGGAAAGAAATTCAGAATCATTTTGAAACAATGAAAAACGTTTCAATGAAAAATATGTTTCAAGAAGATGCTTCAAGAGCGTCAAAGTTTCATATAAAATGGAATGACTTTTTGATTGATTATTCTAAAAACAGAATCAATCAAGAAACGATGGATTTATTAGTGAAATTAGCCAACGAAGTACATTTAAAAGAAGCTATTTCAGGTTATTTCGATGGAGAAATCATCAACAAAACAGAAAATAGAGCGGTACTTCACACTGCTTTGCGTGCGCCAGAAAACGCAGTTGTAAATGTTGATGGTCAAAATATCATCCCTGAAATTTATGAGGTAAAAAGTAAAATTAAAGCGTTTACCAATGAAATAGTAAATGGCGTTAGAAAAGGTTTTACGGGAAAGTCATTCACAGATATTGTTAATATTGGAATTGGTGGTTCAGATTTAGGACCCGCAATGGTTGTAGAAGGATTGCAATTTTACAAAAATCATCTGAATGTTCATTTTGTTTCCAATGTTGATGGCGATCATGTGAATGAAATCATCAAAAAATTAAATCCCGAAACGACCTTATTTGTAATTGTTTCTAAAACATTTACTACTCAGGAAACACTTACAAATTCGGAAACCATTCGGACTTGGTTTTTGAAATCAGCAAAACAAGAAGATGTTGCAAAACACTTTGTTGCTGTTTCTACAAATATAAAAAATGTAACTGCATTTGGAATTAATGCCGACAACGTTTTCCCAATGTGGGACTGGGTTGGCGGAAGATTTTCTTTATGGAGCGCCGTTGGTTTGTCAATTAGTTTAGCGGTAGGTTTTGACAATTTTGATAAAGTATTGAAAGGTGCCAACGAAATGGATGAACATTTCAAAACAGCTACTTTCGATAAAAATATTCCCGTAATTTTGGCATTATTAAGCATTTGGTATAACAATTTCTTTGGCGCCGAAAGCGAGGCCTTAATTCCATATTCTCAATATTTACAAAAATTAGCGCCGTACCTGCAACAAGGAATTATGGAAAGCAACGGAAAAAGTATTGGCCGTGATGGGAAACCTGTGAATTATCAAACGGGAACTGTAATTTGGGGAGAACCTGGTACGAATTCGCAACACGCATTTTTTCAATTGATTCACCAAGGAACAAAATTAATCCCTACCGATTTCATTGGATTTGTAAATTCATTGTATGGAAATAAAGACCATCACGATAAATTGATGTCTAATTTCTTTGCACAAACCGAAGCTTTATTGAACGGAAAAACCGAAGAACAAGTTAGAAATAAATTTGAAAAACAAGGACTATCTTCCGAAAAGGCAGATTACTTAGCGCCATTTAAGGTTTTTGAAGGGAATAAACCTACGAATACCATATTAATAAATAGTCTTACTCCAGAAACTTTAGGTTCACTGGTCGCGATGTATGAACACAAAATTTTTGTTCAAGGTATTATTTGGAATATTTTCAGTTATGACCAATGGGGCGTTGAATTAGGTAAGCAATTGGCGGCTTCAATTTTAGAAGAAATTAACTCGACAAATGTTAAAAATCATGATAGTTCTACCCTTTTTCTTTTAAATCAGTATTTAAATAAGTTATAAAAGGATATTAATCCTTTTTTTTAGGATATTACCCGATGTAAATGGTCAATTAAGAAGTTATTATTATTGATTTTTGTGTTTTATTAACATTAAAAGAAACATTTTAACACATAATTATCATTTAACATTTTATTAACATTGGGAACAAATATAATACTGAAATTTGCGTAAAATTTAAACAAAACAACAAATGAAAAATTTAAAAAATGCTTTATTTATTGGGCTTTTCTTTTTGACAAGCCTAACAGTATTTTCTCAAGGGAATACTAACTCGTCAATTAATGGGCAAGTTATAGATAATCAGTCTTCTGGAATTCCTATGTCAAATATTGTTGCTGTACATATTCCTTCAGGAACCAAATATGTAGCTTCAACAAATCTTGATGGTCTTTTTAGAATCTCAAACATGAGAGTTGGTGGTCCATACACTGTTACTTTTAGTTACGTTGGATTTAAGTCACAAGATGTTAACAACATTATTTTACAGTTAGGTGATTCACAAAGTTTAAAAATTGTGTTAGAGCAAGAAGCAAATCAATTAAAAGATGTTGTTGTTATTGCACAAAAAAACAATATTTTCAACTCAAAGAAAACAGGAGCGCAAACAATAATTGATTCTAAAAAAATCAACTCGTTGCCATCTCTTTCAAGAAATATTGCTGATTTTGTCAGACTTACACCACAAGCTCAATTAAGAGGCGATGATGTAATTTCAATTAGTGGTCAAAATAACCGATACAATGCCATCTACATTGATGGTGCAGTAAATAATGATGTTTTTGGATTAGCTAGTAATGGAACAAATGGAGGACAAACAGGAGTTAGTCCTATATCTTTAGACGCTATTGAGCAATTCCAAGTTCAGGTTGCGCCATTCGACGTTAAAATATCAGGGTTTGCTGGAGGTGCGATTAGTGCAATCACAAAATCTGGAACTAATGATTTTGAAGGGTCTGCTTATTTTTTAAATAGAAATGAAGGATATGCAGGAGAAACACCTCCAAGCTTAGTATCTACTGGAGGATCAAGAGATAAATTAGCGGAGTTTAATGCCACCACTATTGGTGTAAGAGCTGCTGGGGCAATTAAAAAAGACAAGTTGTTTTATTTTATTAACTATGAAAAACAAGACAATGAAACACCACAACCTTTTGATGTAAAAAATTATATTGGGAATGTAAAAAATTTGACTCCTAGCGCATCGGTTGCTGATGGAATTGAGTTTTTGAGAAACAATTTAATTACACGATTCGGATATAATCCAGGAGCGTACACAAATAACCTTACAACATTAAAAAGTGACAAGTTTATTGCTAAAATTGATTGGAACATAAATGATAATCATAAGTTAGCTGTCAGACACAGTTTAGTTGAAGCAAATGAAATTTCACCATCTAGATCTTCTGCAAGTTCTATAAATTTCATGGGCGGAGCGATTGATTTTAAAACTACTACTAACTCGACTTCCTTAGAATTAAACTCTAGATTTGGAAATAAATTTGCTAATAATCTAGTAATTGGATATACTACAGTAAAAGACGACAGAAATCCATTTGGATCTCCTTTCCCAAATGTAGAAATAGTTGATGGATCAGGAAGAATTTACTTTGGTTCAGAAACCTTTTCTACAGCTAATTTATTAGAACAGAAAATACTAACCGTTACAGATAACTTTGAAATCAATACTGGTAAACACACTATTACAATTGGTACTCATAATGAATTTTCTTCTGCTAAAAATGTATTTATAGGAAGAAACTTTGGGTATTACCGATTTGCAACAGTTAATGATTTCATTAATAATGCAAAACCAAACAGATTTAGACTAGGATACTCGTTAGTTGGGGGTGAAGCTGATGCTTCTCTGGGAGCTGCTGAATTTGATGTAATGCAATTTGGAGGTTATATTCAAGATGAATTTAGAGTGGCTAATAATTTTAAACTGACTTTTGGTATTAGAGCTGATGTACCAGTTTGGGATAGTTATATAAACAATACCGATTTTAATACTAGAACTGTTGCTTTATTAAAAGCTGCTGGTAAAGATTTAAAAGGCGCAAGTGTAGGGCAAAGAATCGATACTAGATTGCATATATCTCCAAGGGTTGGATTCAATTATGATGTCAATGGAGATAAAAAAACACAAATTAGAGGTGGTTTGGGAATTTTCACATCTAGATTGCCTTTGGTATGGCCAGGTGGAGCATACAACAACAATGGGGTTACTCAAGGAGCAATTGATATAAATGGCACTACGAATGCTTTAATGCCTTTATTTGATCCAAATACATCGGTAGCTAGTCAAATTGTAAACCAAAACAATGCTAATTTAGGGCCATTACCAGGTAATCCGGGTGCTACAGGACAATTCTCTGGAAATATAGATTTATTTGCAAAAGACTTTAAATTACCACAAGTATTCAAAGCAAGTTTAGCAGTTGATCAAAAATTACCTCATGGAATTTTATTTAGTGGTGACATCACTTATAATGATAACATCTCAGCTATAAAATATGAAAATTTAAATATCCAAAACCCAACCGTGACATTAACGGGTGCTGATAAGCGACCTAGATATAATGCAAATGTAAGAGTTGACAACATTTATCAAGGGATTTATTTAGCTTCAAATACTTCTGAAGGTAAGGCATGGAATGCATCATACACATTATCGAAAACCTTTACAACGGATAAATTGGATTTGTTTGTTCAAGGAACGCATGCGTATGGAGAATCTACGGTTTTATTTGATGCTACTTCTTCTCAAAACAGTTCACAGTGGAACAATATTGAGACTGTAAATGGATCAAACAGAGTAGGGGGTGTTTCTATATCTGATTTTGATCAAGGTAACAGAATATTAGGAATTACTTCATTAACTTACAAGTGGAATAATAACTTAAAAACGAAGTTAGGTTTGTATTACGAAGGTGCTGAAGGAACTCCTATAAGTTATGTATATAATGATAGTGGAAATTTACTTAGAGACACCTTTTCAGAATCAGCTTTAATGTTTGTACCAGCTAGTCAATCACAAATTAATCTTGTTAATACAACTGGTGGTTTGACTGCTCAACAGCAATGGGTAGAGTTAAACGCTTTCATTGAAGGAAATGATTATTTAAGAAGTAGAAGAGGGCAATATGCTGAAAGAAATGGAGATCGTTTAAAGTGGAGCCATGTAATTGATTTAAAATTTGCTCAAGAAATTTCAGTGAATTTTGGCAAAAGAAAACACACGTTCGAGATAACTGCAGATATATTTAACTTTACAAATCTTTTGAATAAAGATTGGGGAAAACGTTACTTTGCTACTTTTGATCAAGTACAACTTGTTGACTATGTTGGTTTCTTAGCAGATGGTACTACTCCAACTTTCAGATATAATCCTGATGCAGCAAAACAACTTAATCAAGTTGATGACGCAGGAGTTAATTCTTCAAGATGGCAAGCTCAGTTAGGTGTTCGTTATACGTTTAACTAATTTAATACTACATAATTTAAAACGGCATTCTAATTAAAGAATGCCGTTTTTTTATGCTTTTTTCTTTATATTTGTTTAAATTAAAAACCTAATTAAAAATGAATTTATACACTGTACTACAAAAATTTCACTCCGGTTGGGCTTACCTAGTTTTATTATTATTAGTATTTGTAATAGTTAATTCAATTATCGCATTGACATCAAAAAAAGAATTTACACCCAAAGATAGAAAAATTGCCCTATTTGGTTTGATTGGAACACACATACAATTATTAATAGGTTTGGCACTTTATTTTATTTCCCCATTAGGATTTAACTCTTTAGGACAAATGTCGGACAAGGCATTGCGATTGACTTCATTAGAACATCCCTTGCTTAATTTAATTGCCATTGCATTAATTACAATAGGTTGGGTAAAACATAAAAAAGCAACAACGAGCAAATTAAAATTCAAATCTTTTGCTGTTTTTTATACGTTAGGGTTGCTATTAATTTTAGCTAGAATTCCCTGGCATTTATGGTTTTAATAAAACTACTTAGACCCTTGTCTAAAAGTATTTATTAACCCCATTCAATCAAACACCCATTTATGTTACAACAAAAAAAAATAGTATTCACCGCAATTTTGTGTCTCCTTTTATCCCTTTTTGGCCGACCAATTCAAGCACAAAAAAACAGTAAAAAGACTCCTCAAAAAGTAGTAATAGATACGGTTAAAACTAAAGCTATTGCCATAGATACCATAAAGCCCCAATTAAAATTAAAGGTCTTCAAGACCAAAGCGCAAGCTTCTTATTATGCTAATAAATTTAACGGTAGAAGAACATCAAGTGGCATTCGATTTAGTAACGATAAATATACTGCTGCCCATAGAAAACTCCCTTTTGGAACTAAACTAAAAGTAACCAATGAATCCAATGGAAAATGGGTAATTATAGAAGTGATTGACCGCGGGCCTTTTTCTAGAGGTCGGGAAATTGATCTTTCAAGACGTGCATTTATGGAAATTGCTTCCAATAAAAATAGCGGCGTTATTATAGTAAAATTGGAAATAATAGAAAACTAATTACCAATTTTTAAAGGGGTTTTTACTTAAATAGGAGTTGTAATATTTTTTGTTATTCGTAACTTCTTCGCCCAACCAATCTGGTTTTTCAAAGGCTTCGTCTTCCGATTGTAATTCAATTTCAGCTAAAAATAGCCCTTCATTTTCGCCAAAAAACTCATCAACCTCATAGACATGATTTCCGAATTTTATTTCATATCGGGTTTTATTAATTACACCGCTTTCGCAAAGTTCCAATAGCGTTCTAGCTTCGTTAACTGGTATTTCTTTTTCCCATTCAAAACGACTCAATCCCGTTTCATTTCCTTTTCCTTTAATGGTTAAATAGCCCTGATTTCCTTTTATTCGAACTCGAACGGTTCGCTCAGGATTAGAATTTAAATAGCCTTGAGAAATCTCATTTTTATCAAATGAATTCTTTTTAAAGGCTTCCGATTTTACTAAAAATTTCCGTTCTATTTCTATCATCTTAAAAAAACCAAGTGGCTACAAATATTGCCGTAATTACACAAATCACATCAACGATAAGCATGGTTCCCAAGGCGTAACGCGTGTTTTTTATATTAACAGAACCAAAGTAAACCGCAATAACATAAAAAGTACTTTCGGCACTACACTGGAATATACTACTCAATCTTCCTGTTAAGGAATCGGCTCCAAAAGTATTCATAGAATCAATTAAAAAACCACGAGATCCCGCCGAACTGAATGGTCTTAACAACGCAACCGGTAAAGCATCGGTGATTTCTTTGCTAACGCCCATATTGGAAAAAGCAAAGGCAATCCACTCACTAATAATTTCAAATAATCCGCTGTTTCTAAATAACGAAATGGCGACTAACATTCCTAAAACATAAGGGAAAATGGTGACTCCCGTTTTCACGCCATTGTTCGCCCCTGAAACAAAAGCTTCAAAAACAGTAGTATTTACCGCAGCAAATTTCTTCTCTTTAAAAAATGAAAAAATTAAGGTAAAAGCTATAATTCCAACTAATATCAATGCAGAAAGATTAGAGGTAAAGTAATTTTTACCTATGATATCCAAATGGTTAACATACATCAATAAACCTATAATTGCAGCGATTAATGTTATCAAAGCGATTACCAAAGAAGCACTTTTGAAATTTATTTTTTGCTTAATTCCAACAATTAAAAAGGCAGCAATTGTTCCGATAAAAGAAGTGATAATGCAAGGCAACATTACATCGGCGGGGTTGGTAGCATTGGCGGCAGCTCGATACCCTATTATTGAAGTGGCAATCAAGGTAAGCCCCGAGGCATGCAGACACATAAACATAATTTGTGCATCACTCGCTTTGGCTTTATCGGGATTTATTTCTTGTAAACTTTCCATTGCTTTTAACCCAAATGGCGTAGCCGCAGAATCCAATCCTAAGAAATTAGCGGCAAAATTCAAGGTCATATAGGAAATTGACGGGTGATTTTTGGGAATGCTTGGAAATACTTTTACAAACACGGGACTCAGTAATTTTGCTAGTTTTTCTGATGCCCCAGAAATGATTAATAGCTCCATCAATCCACAAAAAAATGCCAAATAAGCAAGTAATGGCAAAATCAAATCAAGTAATGTGTTTTTACATGTTGGTAACAAACCATCGGCTTTTTGAACACCGCTGAAGATTTTTACGGTTTTCGCCGAATAAACGTAAGTCGTATCAGGATTTGAAGCGATTTTATCAATTACAATCGTTTTGTCGGGAGCATTTTCAATACTGTCTTTTATGAAAACTGGAACTTGATTGAGGTATTTCTCAGAGATAATAATTGGGTCGCCTTTTTTACCATTTATCATAAAATCAAGCGTGTAACTGTTTCCAGAGAACAAGCTAATTAATACAAAAGCAATAGAAGAAATAAATATAACCAACCAAAATCTACTTAAAACCATAATTTATTTTTTTTGTAAAAGTAAAAAAGTTAAACACAAATTTCACAAATTATCACAAATTAACCCAGGTGAATCTGGGTTTCTTATATTTACACGTGAATAATTTCCTCCTCAATCAAAAGATCTTCCCGACGCAAACGCAGAAATATTTGCGCAACGGCAATAGTGTCTTTTTCGCAATAGGTTACAATTCTATCGATGTCTTTTTCTATATAATAAACGTGTCCCACTTGACTTCCGTCGATATCGCCTTTTGGAGAAGGGATTCCGAGAATTTTTGTCAGTAATTTCAAGGAAGTAAAATGTTTATAATCACCAAATTTCCATAATTCTAAAGTATCCAAATGGGGAATTTCCCAAGGTTTTTTGCCAAATAAATTTAGCTTGTTTGGAATGGCAATTTGATTGATAATCATCCTTCTAGCAATAAATGGAATATCGAATTCTTTTGCGTTATGACCACATAAAACGTGTTGCGGCTTGTTGAAATGATTGTTCAAGAGATTGATAAAATCGTGAAGGATTTTCTTTTCATCTCCAAAAAAAGAAGTCACTCTAAAATGTCGAATGTCTCCTTTAATGGTAAAATAACCAACCGAAATACAAACGATTTTTCCAAATTCAGCCCAAATTCCTGCGCGGTCATAAAAATCTTCTGGCGTATATTCTTCCTTTCTTTGGTATTGTGTTTTGTGGTCCCAAAGGTCTTTCATTTCGGCATCCAAATCCTGATAATCGGAAGCTTCCGGAACGGTTTCAATGTCTAAAAAAAGAATGTTTTCAAGGTTAATTTTATCTATCATTGGGCAAGTATTTTGTAGGTTTCATCGATATATACAAAAAAATCATCGCTGTGTGGTGAAGTTTTTGATTGTTTTTTTATTTGATTTCCTAATCGAACAATGATTAACTCGTCTTCAGGAATTACGATTACATATTGTCCCAAATGGCCGCGCATATAAAATATTTTCTTCCCTTTGTAATCACTCAACCACCAGCCATAACCGTATTCAGGAGAAGCTTTAAATCTTGGCGTAATTGATTTTGCAATGAACGTGCTGTCTAAAAGTTGTTTGCCGTTCCATTTTCCATATTGTTTGTATAGTTTCCCAAAACGGGCAAAATCTCTGGCATCACTTGCAATACAACAAAATGCTTTTACAATTCCGCCTTTTTTATCGGTTTGCCAAAGCGCATCGTTTTCGGCTCCCATTGGTTTCCAAAAATTCTTTGAAACATAATTTGGCAAATTTTCACCCGTCGCTTTTTCAATGACCATTGCTAATAATTGGGTGTTCCCGCTCAGGTATTTGTATTTTTTTCCTGGTTCATCAACGCCTTTTAACCCTATGATTACTTTACTTAAATCGTCAGTAAAATACGCTCGTGTGGTTATTGAAAAAGGGCTGTAATACGCTTCGTCCCAATTCAATCCTGACGCCATAGAAGATAAATCTCCAACGGTCATTTTTGCTGATTTTCCTTCTTTAAATATAGGAAAAAAGTCGGAAACCAATTGGTCTAAACTTTTGATTTTTCCTTCCATTATGGCTTTTCCTAGCGAAGCCGAAACAATACTTTTTGCCATAGAAAAGGAATTTGATTTGGAATTTTTATCGAAACCATCATAATAACTTTCGTGCCAAATGCTATCGTTTTTTATGATTAAAAAAGCAACTGTTCCTATTTGTTTGTGAAGTTGTTCTAAAGCTGGAGTTGCTTTTACTTTGTTGTAGTTATTATGAATTGCCCAAGGTTGTGCGGTGTCACTTTTGGTTATTGTACCGTTATCAAATTCTTTATAGTCTTCTAAATAGGCGGTTTGATGGCCTTTTAAGTATATAGTTCGAACGGCTTTTATCAAATAATCTACATTAAAAGCATAAGCTAACACAATTAGTGTAGTTAGAAATAAGGCAAAAAAGAGAAATAGTTTTTTTAATAATTTCATTAGAAGTGGATTTTAATTGGTTGAAATAAAATTTAGTTTATATACGAATTTACGGAATTTCTTTGAAACTAAATTCATTCTATAGACTATTTATAAATCATCCATTAAAGATTACTTTTAGTAGTATTCAAAATGGTTCCGATTTTTAGCCCAGACAGTAGCGGCATCCCACGCTTTTGGGCGTGGATATAGCGGATGGCGGGAACCTGACTGCCGGCAGGCAGATAGCTTCAAAAACTATTTAAAATCACTATACATATACGCTTCCAATCCTTTTAATTCTTCGTTGGACATGGCTTTTGTAAGTGCAAAATTGGTTTTCATCACTTCATATTGCGCTGGATCAACTATTGGTTTTGCATCGTCTTTAAGGAAGGAAACCATATCGCCATTTTGTTCTTTGTAGATTTTTGCAATGTCTTGAATGCTTGGTCCGACTAACTTTTCATTGATTTTATGACAGGCAACGCAATTCCCTTTTCCTTCAAAAATAGATTTTCCAAGCTGCTCAGGCGTTTGCAAAACTTCGGTTGAATCGGGTTGTGTAAAAACTTCTTGGCTTTCTTTTTTACAAGAAATGATTAAAATAAGACACACAAATAAAAATACATTTTTCATTGTTATTGGTTTAAAATGATAGCTGCTTCTTTGGCAAAATAGGTTGAAATTAAACTTGCTCCTGCCCTTTTGATGCACATTAATTGTTCCATCATGATTTTGTCGTGATCGAGCCAACCCCTTTCGGAAGCAGCTTTAATCATTGCATATTCGCCAGAAACGTGGAAAACTGTTACGGGAACATTTACGGCATTTTTGACTTCACGAACAATGTCTAAATAAGCAATTCCGGGTTTTACCATGACCATATCGGCACCTTCTTCAACATCCATTAAGGCTTCTTTGATGGCTTCGATGCGATTGGCATAATCCATTTGGTAGGTTTTTTTGTCTTTTGGAATATCCGTATTATCAACAGGTGCACTGTCTAAAGCATCGCGAAAAGGGCCGTAAAATGCCGAAGCATATTTAGCCGAATAGCTCATAATGCCCACATTTTGAAATCCCGCTGCGTCTAATCCCTGACGCAAACGCAAAACACGACCGTCCATCATATCGCTTGGCGCGACAAAATCGGCACCTGCTTGTGCGTGCGAAACTGCCATTTTTACCAACGCTTCGTTGGTTGCATCATTTGCCACATCGCCGTTTTCTATAATTCCGTCGTGACCATAAATAGAATATGGATCCAAAGCCACATCAGGCATTACAATCATTTCTGGACAAGCCATTTTGATAGCACGAATAGCTTGTTGCATCAATCCGTTTGGGTTCCAAGCTTCTTTGCCTGTATTGTCTTTTAAAGATTCATCTACTTTCACATAAATATTCACGGCGCGAATTCCTAAAGCGAACAATTCTTTCACTTCTTCAACAGTTAAATCTATGGAACGACGAAAAATTCCTGGCATTGATGAAATTTCTACTTTATAGTTTTCGCCTTCTGCGATGAACATTGGAAACATAAAATCGGATGGACTTAATGTGGTTTCACGAACTAATGAACGAATACTTTCGTTGAATCGTAATCTTCGGCCTCTTTGTAATGGAAACATATATTTTAGTTTTAAGTTTAAGGTTTAAAGTTCATTTAAACCCATTTAAAATTTATAATTCAACATTTAAAATAAGTATTAAATCCAATTTTTCGGATTCTCCAATACTTCAATTAATTTTTCTTCTTCGCTTCCTTTTTCAGGATGATGGTCGTAAACCCACTGAACGTGTGGTGGCAAACTCATTAAAATACTTTCAATTCTTCCGTTGGTTTTTAAGCCAAAAAGTGTGCCTTTGTCGTGTACCAAATTGAATTCGACATATCTTCCACGACGGATTTCTTGCCACGTACGTTGTGCGGCTGTGTAATCTAAATTTTTTCTTTTTTCGACAATTGGAACATACGCTTCCAGAAAACTATTACCGACTTCGGATACAAAACTGAACCAATTTTCCATAGACATATCTTCATTTGCTTTGCAATAATCGAAAAATAATCCTCCAATTCCTCGGGCTTCACTGCGATGTGCATTCCAAAAATAAGTATCACATTGTTTTTTATATTTCGGATAAAAATCAGGATTGTGTTTGTCGCAAGCGATTTTACACGTTTGATGAAAGTGTATTGCATCTTCTTCAAACAAATAATAAGGCGTTAAATCTTGGCCTCCGCCGAACCACGATAGCCCCCCAGCCCCCGAAGGGGGAGTTTCCCCCGAATCGTTTAAAGGATACATTTCGAAATAGCGCCAATTTGCATGAACTGTTGGAACCATTGGATTTTTTGGATGCAAAACCAAACTCAATCCACAGGCGAAAAAATCAGCTTCGCCCACGTTGAATAGTTGACGCATTGTTTCAGGTAATTTTCCGTGCACCGCCGAAATATTCACACCGCCTTTTTCGAAAATGGCACCATTTTCAATCACGCGTGTTCGTCCGCCACCGCCCTCTGATCGAGTCCAAATGTCCTCACGGAACTTGGCAACGCCATCCACTTCTTCTAATTTGGATGTGATTTGGTTTTGGAGGTTTTGGATGTAGGCGTAGAATTTATCTTTCATTAATTTTTATTAAGCTTTTTTAATTGATATCCTAAAACAATACCGCTAATTAAAGTTGGTATAAATCCAAAAAACATTATCCAATAGATAGGTTTAATATAATAATCAAATAATGAATGAAGTAAATCACCATTTTTGAAATAACTTGGCAATCCTTCTTCTATAAAACCTACACTTGAACCAATTAAAGTTCCAAAGATTAAAACTAAGAATATTGCTAAAATCCCGTGAATTATTTTTAAAGAACCTTTTTTGTCATTTATAATATTTAGTTTGTTTCCAATTATGTATCCAATAAAATATAATCCTAAAACTCCAACAAGAAAGTTCAGCTTTAATTCAATAATAAATTTAATTGTTCCTCTTAAATCAAAATCTATAATTGCTGAAAACATTAAAAATGCAATTAACAAATTTAAACTTATTGTCAAAAAAATATATTTAATTGATTTTGCCAAAACTCATTTTTGAAATTATGATTTATACTCCTTCACCGCATTAACAAATGCCTTTGCATGATCCACAGGGATATTTGGTAAAATTCCGTGACCTAAATTGGCAATATATTTATCTTTTCCGAATTCGTCAATCATTTGGTGAACCATTTTCTTGATAACTGGAATTGGCGAAAGCAAACGACTTGGATCAAAATTTCCCTGCAAAGTGATGTTTCCACCTGATAAATATCTTGCATTTCTTGGCGAACACGTCCAATCAACTCCCAATGCCGAAGCCCTACTTTTTCCCATTTCTCCCAAGGCAAACCAACATCCTTTTCCGAAAACAATAACGTGGGTTTCATCTGCCAAAGCTTCTACAATTTGGTTGATGTATTTCCAAGAGAATTCTTGATAATCAATTGGCGAAAGCATTCCGCCCCAAGAGTCGAAAATCTGGACAGCATCAACACCTGCTTTTACTTTTTCTTTCAAATATAAAATAGTGGTATCAGTAATTTTTTGCAATAATACGTGTGCTGCAACTGGATTTGAAAAACAAAATCCTTTGGCAGTATCAAAACTTTTTGAGCCTTTCCCTTCCACAGCATAACAAAAAATCGTCCACGGCGAACCTGCGAAACCAATTAACGGTACCTCATCGTTCAACATTTCTTTAGTCAATTTTATTGCATCCATTACATAACCCAAAGTTTCTTGGATATTAGGAACAATTACTTTTTCGACATCCTGAATGGTACGAATTGGATTGGGTAAAAACGGACCGGAATTCTCTTTCATCAAGACTTCAATTCCCATAGCTTGTGGCACCACTAAAATATCCGAGAATAAAATCGCTACATCAGGACCAATCCTGCGAATGGGCTGAACCGTAATTTCAGCTGCTAATTCTGGTGTTTGGCAACGGGTAAAAAAATCATATTTATCACGCAAAGCGATGAATTCTGGCAAATATCTTCCGGCTTGACGCATCATCCAAACTGGCGGGCGCTCTACTGTTTCTCCGCGTAATGCTTTTAAAAATAGGTCATTTTTAAGCCCCCTAACCCCCGAAGGGGGAATTTGAATATCTATATTGTTCATTATATTAATTTATTAAAACTTTCTAACTTTCTAACTTTTAGTATTCTTTTTAACTTTATAAACTTCCCGAATTCCCCCTTTGGGGGTTAGGGGGCCTATTTATACTCTTCGATACATTCTTCAATCACGTCTTCAATTGACGGTTGGGCTGCAATAATTATATTTTTCACTGTTTTTGGTAATGCATCCGCAGTTGTTTCGCCAATGCAAAAGCAAAGTTCTTTTTTTATGGTATTTTCTTTCAAATAACTTTCAACTCCCGACGGACTAAAAAACAAAATTGCTTCAACAGCAGCTTTTATTTTTTGTGGTGTCAATGAGGTTTCGTAAACCTGAATCTCATTAAACTTAATTTTTGCTTCTTTTAGTGCTTTTGGCAAAGTTTCTTTTCTCAAATTTCCACTGAAAAAAGTATAGCTTTCATTGGCATAAATCAAAGTGATAATTTCAGCTAAATCCGATGCATAACCCGTGTAGGCAATTACATTAAATCCACTTTCAGACAATAAAATCTTGGTTTTTAATCCAACACAAAATACCTTTTTAGTTTTTAACGCATCACAATCGGGTTGAAGCAATAAACTTTGCGCTGCATTTTGACTTGTAATAATCAAATTGTCATTGATTTCTTTAAGTTCAAATTTTTGATTTTTGATTTGAATAAAATCGTATTCAATAACATTAAAACTAGCTGATTCTAATGCCTGTTTCTGATTGTCAGAAAGTAATTTTGTTGATAAAATTTGGATTGCACTCATTATTTTTTCAATGCTTCTTTAATATTTTTCATTAGTTCTGCTCCACCATTGTTTAAAATTTCATTGGCTAATTCAAAACCTAATTTTTTCCATTGTTCAATTGGCACCACTTTTTCGACTTCAAATTTTTGTTTTCCGTCTAATGAAAAAAGCGCTCCTTTAAATTCGATTGTGTCTTCGGTAAATTTTGCAAACGCTCCGATTGGTGCTGTACAACCGCCTTCTAAAGTTTTTAAGAATTGTCTTTCTATGTATGTGGAAATGTCGGTTTCAAGATCATTGAGTTCTGAAACTGCCTCTTTGCAAAATTCATCATTTGCCATCGCTACAATTACCATTGCGCCTTGTGCTGGCGCGGGAATCATCCAGTCTAAAGGAATGAATTTTTTTGGTTTTAGCCCAATTCTTTCTAGTCCTGCTGCTGCAAATATGGCTCCGTTCCAATCACTTTCATTCAATTTTTGCATTCTCAAATTCACATTTCCACGCAAATCAACTACTTTGTGCGTCGGATATTTATGCAGCCATTGTGCTTGACGACGCAAACTTCCGGTTGCAATAATTCCATTTTCAGTTAAGAAATCCAAGTTGTTTTTATAAACTAAAATGTCCTTTTCGTTGGCACGCTCTAAAACAGCAACTTGAACAATCCCAATTGGTAAAGCTGTTGGCACATCTTTCATAGAATGCACCGCAATATCAATTTGACCATTAATCATAGCAGCATCAAGGGTTTTTGTGAAAATTCCCGTGATTCCTAATTCGTATAAAGGTTTGTTGAGTAGAATATCGCCTGTGGATTTTACGGCAATAATTTCGGTTTTATATCCTAAATCGTTTAGTTTTTTTTCTACTGAGTGCGCTTGCCAAAGTGCTAATTCACTATCTCGTGTTCCGATACGTATCACTTTTTGAGCCATTTGTAAGTAGTTTTGAAATATATACTTTAAGGTTTTATGATAATGTAATTTTGTATTTTTCTTCAATTATTGAAGTTGTTTTCACTGGTAATTGTTGCCCAATTTGAAAAACTTTTTCAATAAAATCAATGCTTTCATCCACTGATGTATTTTCATCTTTCAAGTGGCTTGCAAAATGATTGGTGATTTTTTGAATGATTCTGCTGCTGATTAATTCTGCTTGTTCTTCATCAAAATTAGATAGTTTTTTTCGCTGAAAATTCAATTCATTGGCGGCAATATCATTTAATTTTGCTTTCAAAGCGTGGATTGTTGGTGCGTGTTTACGACCATTCATCCAAATATTAAATTCCATTTTGATGTCTTCAATAATTGCTTCGGCAGCTGGAATATGTTGTTTTCTTCGTTCCAAAGTGTCGTCGGTCATTTGTGATAAATGATCTATGTGAATTAAAGTCACGCCTTCCAAATCCTTTACATTTTCGTGTACGTTTTTCGGAATTGATAAGTCCAAAATCAAAATTGTTTTTTTTAAATTCAAAATTGCTTTATCAATGGTAGGATTTTGCGCCCCAGTAGCCACTACAACTACATCGGCTTTTTGAAGTTCAAGGTGCAATTCTGCGTAATCTTTAACTATCAAATTCAATTT